>Ga0082335_1004873_pt1 | contig 19441 bp, 16 predicted proteins | sample Subgrocontami58m_FD_72375 | JGI IMG/M metagenome (GOLD analysis project Ga0082335, IMG submission 72375) | Subsurface groundwater microbial communities from S. Glens Falls, New York, USA - GMW37 contaminated, 5.8 m (SPADES assembly) (version 2) ... | reverse complement strand
GGACGACTTGATCGGACGGCTGACGAATCCTGAACGCGTGCGACAGTTTCGCGATGCCGGGCTGGGAGGCGAATCGTTTGCAGTCGTGCGGCTCGAAGCGATTTGCAACAACCCCGCCAGCGATCCGCTCAAACGTTCGCTGGGTGATGCCCTCTGGCCTGAGCAATGGCCCGTTGACAGACTTGAGGCTGCGAGGATCCAGATCGGACCGCACGAGTTCGCCGCACAGTATCAACAGCGACCATCCCCACCGGGCGGCAACCTTTGTGACATTGAGAAAATCCGGCTAATCGACCGGGAGGCTGTGCCGGACGAAGTGAGGCTGTTCCGCGCATGGGACCTCGCCCTCACGACGAAGGTCTTATCGGACTACTCATGCGGGGCCTTCGGTGGCATGGACAAGGCCGGCAACGTGTATCTCGTCAACATGAGCCGAGGGAAAAAGACGTGGAACGATCAAAAGCGGCTGATTCTCCAGCACGCGGAGCAAGAGGCCATCGGCAGCAAAATCGGGTTGGAGACGGTTGGTGCGTTCAAAGTGGCGTACGAAGAACTGAAGGTTGCGCTCGCCGGGCGCGTGAGTGTGACCGGTTACACTCCGGACCGGGACAAGGTGGGGCGGGCCACTCCTTGGCTGGCCAAGATCGACGCTAGCAATTTTTGCATGGTACGTGGCCCGTGGAACCGCGACTTCCTCCATGAGCTGGAGCAGTTCCCGAACGGAGCGCATGACGATCAGGTCGATGCGGTCAGCGTCCTATGGGACATGATACGGAAGCGTCAGCAGCTCCTTTTTGCGTAGGATGCCAGCAACACAACTCACATTCGCACCCATCCGGATGTCGCCAGCATCACAGCGATGGACCAACAGAGAACGGCTCTATCCCTCGCAATGAATCGAACGGCGCAGAAAGGCGATCTGGGCGTGGGCAGAGCGTCGAGCGCTATTCCCGAGGAGTTATACCAAGTCGTTTCATCCGAGCCTGATTGCTGCCAAGTTGTTCCGGCAGATCCTTCAACTCGAACCAAGCAAGGTTGTCGTTACTGAGAAAAAGCGGTTCTTCCCACTCTTCTTTCGGCAAGATCCAAAGATAAAGTTCATCCTTGGCGGCTACTACTCGCTTCGCGCGAGCAAACACAATTAGATCCTCCCCATCCGGCACCTGAAGCTTGAATTTGCCATCCGCGTCGGTCTTCGTCGAACGTAGTGGCGCGGGCAGCGCGTTAAAAAATGTGTGGCACGTTGCAACGGCACGAGTCCTCCAGAATAGCGCTGTGTTATGATCGCCTGCCGCACTCGCTTTCGTTGCAAGCGAATCCATGCGATCCTCGTCAGCGAGACCAGCCGACTTGTTGCTCTCAATGAAGGCTACGAAGTCAGCTCGTCGATACAGACAGATTTGAACGAGTCCGAGTTTTACGTTTTCGCCACTTTTCGTTGCAATGAATGCTTGCCCCTCGACTGCCAAGCACCGCGCAAAAGACATCACGACAAAGGCAGTCAGCAGCAGAATTTTCATGGGGGCGGTTTGCAGAGAAACCGAATGACTTGTGTGTTCGGGCGAGCGGCACCGCGGTTCTCTTCCTCGGAGCATTCTTCTCGCGGCTTACTAGCACCATATTATGATGAGGTATCAAGGTGAATCACCGCCCGGTACCGTTGGAGGGTGGAGTGCCTCGACAACCTGCGTGCCAACCTACGGCGTCTTCGCCTGAATCAAGGGTTCACGCAGCAGAAGATCGCCGAACGGGCGGGCATCGAGTATAAGTACCTCCAGAACATTGAGGCCGGGCGATGGCCCAACCTGACGTTGTCGACCGTCCAGAAGATCGCTGATGCGCTGGCAGTGAAGCCGTGGGAATTGCTCTGTGACCCGCCTCGCGAAAGAATGGCGGCTCACGTGCGAAAACGCGTTGTCAGCCGCGCAACGGCCGGCAGACCGAATAAGGGCCGCAAGAAATAGACAGGGGCGCAAGGCCAGCGCGAAGGGGGTACCAGGGCACCTTCAGTCCGCATCGACGTCCGAACAGTTGGCCTTGAGGTTAGCCGGCGGCCGTTCGAGGCGCTGCACGAACGCAGTCCGAAGTACCTTAATTCCCGTGAACTTTGGCGAACATGTTATGAATCTGGCGCCAAGTTGTTATGACTCTCGCCAAAAATTCACCGCGTTTTTTCCGTAAGTAGCTTGATGGCAGCACTCTGGTGGACGCTCCCGGACTCGAACCGGGGACCCCTAGTGTGTGATACTAGTGCTCTAACCAACTGAGCTAAGCGTCCAAACCGAGCGCCAGACCGTGGAGCCCGGCCGTCGGTGAATCAAATAATTTTTTCCGGATGCGCACCGCGGGCTTCGCTGACCATGAATTGCGGCGGCGCGGGCACTCCCTTGGCGGGCCCAGGTCCATGCCGCCGTCGCCATGTCGATCGATCGCAACAGCAGCGGTTTTCCGGAGGTGGATCCGCGTCGCCGCACCACCAAGGTGAATTTCTCCATCGTGGTCGGCATCGCGGTTTTTTTTGGCGCGATGTTCGCCGTGGCCTGGTGGTTCGCCACGTCGCATTCGTAGACGCCACGTCCAAGGCGCACGCAGATTCCGTCATGCATCGCGCGGCCGCCCTCGGAAGGGGCGGCGCCGGTGGCATTTGAACCGGAAAACACCCGGGGCGCAGTGCGGGGGTTTGCCGGACCGCAGCGCCCCTTGTGCTCCTGATTTCCGGACGCGGCGCCGGGAGGCTACAATGTGCGCCGTTGGTCCAGATCCACTTCACCCTGATGGCGATGAAATTACTCCTGATCGGCGACGAACGAAAGAATCGGCGCATGTTCGCCTGGGGCTTCGCCGACGAACCTTATCGCGCAAGACTCGCCAGCTCGCTTGCCGCCGTCGAGGAACTCGTCGCCGCCGAACGTTTTCAGATCGCCTGCATCGACCTGAAGATGATGGAGGACAATGCCGCCGCCATCCTCGATCGGCTGCACGCCCGCATGCCCGAATTGCCCGTGATTGCGCTGATCGCCCAGCGGGATCGGAAAACCGCGGCGAGCCTGCGCGACTTCGGCGTTCGCGCGCATCTCATCGCACCATTCGCAATCGAGAACCTTCACGCGCTCTTGCGCTCGCACGCGCTGGCCGAGCCGGTGGGTGTCGCGAAGCCCAGGGAAAACGTCGCCCTCCCCGCCGTGACTCCGCCGGCGGCGCGGCTGATGGCCAATGATGAGACCGCGCAGCGCACGCTGCAGCTCGCGTTGCGCGCGGCCAATTCGAACGCCGCGATCCTCATTCTGGGCGAAACCGGCACGGGCAAGACGCTGCTGGCGCAAATGGTCCACCAGCACAGCCCGATTCGGCCCAAGCCGTTCGTCACGGTGAACTGCCCGTGCCTCAACCACGAGCTGCTCGAAAGCGATCTGTTCGGCCATGTGCGCGGCGCGTTCACCGGCGCGGTGCAGGACACGTGGGGCAAGGTCGCCGCCGCCGATGGCGGGGCGCTGTTCCTCGACGAAATTGGCGATCTGCCGATGACGCTGCAGCCGAAACTGCTCCGGCTCCTGCAGGAAAAGCAATACGAGCGCGTCGGCGAGGCGACATCGCGCAGCGCCAACGTCCGGATCATCGCTGCGACCAATCGCGATTTGAAACGTGAGGTGGCCGCGGGCCGCTTCCGCGAGGATTTGTATTATCGGCTCAACGTGATCGCAATCGACGTGCCGCCGCTGCGCAGCCGGCCGCTGCAGATCCTGGGCGCCGCCGAGGCGTTTCTCGAGACCATCTGCCAGCAGCTCGGCAAATCCGTGCCCGGCTTCAGTCTCGAGGCGCGGCGCATTCTCGAGGCGTATGCGTGGCCCGGCAATCTCCGCGAGCTGCGCAACGTAATCGAGCGCGCGGCGATTCTTTCGAGCGGGACCGTGCTCGAAGCGGGCGATTTTCCCGCATTGCTCGCGCAGGCGCCGGCGGCGCGTTACCAAATCGGCGGTGCGATCAGCCTGGAAGCCTTGGAGAACGCGCACATCCAGATGGTGGTCGCGAACACGTCATCGCTCGAAGAGGCCGCGCGCATTCTCGAAATCGACAAGTCGACGCTGTACCGCAAGCGCAAGCTGATGGAAGGTCGGCTGGCAAAATTTCCGCCCGCGCTCGAACCGGCGGCGGCGACTGGCGGGTGACGCCTCGGCACCGGCGCGTCCGCGAACCGCGGCGGCATCGGCCGCCACGCAGCCGAAGAGGGCGTCGAAAAGGTAGGGCGCGACCGCTGGGCGCGCCGTTGTTAGTCCGGTACGCCGAGGTAAAATCGCGGCGGGCCCAGCGGTCCCGCCCTACCTTCCGAACCTTTTTTCGACGCCCTCTAAGCGAAAGACCGGGGTTCGGGCGACTCGGGGCGCCTGCCAAAACCGGGGTAGGTGAGGTGTAGGTGAAATTACTAACTGCCTGCGCCAGAGCTGGCGTTTGCGCTCTGCCGGCGCCAATCTTTCGGGTCGTGATTGCAGCTGGCCCGAGTTCCTCCGTCGCCCAGGACGCCGCGGGCAGCCATTCCCTCGAACAGCGCGTCCAGGCGGAATTGGTGCGGACGGCTTATCGTGACGCGCTTTACGGCGCGCCCTTTGCCATGGTGGTGGTGCTGCTGTTCGCGTACGCCACGTTTGATGCGTTCGGCGCGCGCGTCGTGCTGCCGTGGCTGGGCTTCGCCCTGCTCTGCAACGTCCTCCGGCTGATCTTCCGCGCCGCCTACTTGCGACGACCGGTGCGCATCGAGGATACGGGCCGCTGGAGCGCGCTCTTCGTCATTGTCAGCGCGGCCACCGGGCTCAGCTGGGGAATGGGCGCGTGGCTTTTCTATACGCCGCACGAATCGATTTACCGCGTCATTGTGGTGCTTTCGCTCGCCGGGTTGACCACCGGGGCGTCGCGGCTCCTCGCCCCGATCCTGCTCGCGAATCTCTTGTACGTTTTCACGGCGATCGGTCCGTTGATGGTCCGGGTGTTGGCGGACACCGCGCTCGCCGATCCGAAAAGTTATGTGCTCACCGCCATGTGCGTCCTGTACCTGCTGTACATGACAGTGGCGGCGCGGCAGCAGGTTCGAACGCTCGAGCGCAGCATCCGGCTCGGTCACGAAAACGTTGCGCTGGTGGAATCGCTCGGCGCCGCCAAGGAGCGCGCCGAGAAGCTCAATCGCAACCTCTCGCAGGAAATCGCGCATCGCCAGGTCGTCGAAGGTGAACTGCGCGCGGCCAGCGAGCGTGCGCTGGCCGCCAGCCGGGCGAAGACCGAGTTCCTCGCCGTCATGAGTCACGAAATCCGCACGCCGATGAACGGCATCATCGGCATGCTGCGGATCGTGCGCGATTCGCCGCTGTCGCCCGCGCAGCGCGATCACGTGGAGACTGCGGCGGCGTCGGCCGACACGCTGCTTGATTTGCTGAGCCACATCCTCGATTTCTCGAAGATCGAGGCCGGCCATCTCGAACTGGAGCGGATCGCGTTTTCGCCCGCCGCGATCGCGGGGAGCGTCGTCGACATCATGCGGCCCCGTGCCACGGCAAAGGCACTCAAGTTCGACCTCGATCTCGACCGCAACTTGCCGGCCGGGGCGGTGGGCGACCCCACCCGGCTCCGGCAGATTCTCTTCAACCTCGTCGGCAACGCGCTCAAATTTACGGAGCGTGGGTCGGTCACGCTGCGCGTCAGCGGCGCCGGGAGTGACGAAACGACCGCCACGCTGACGTTCACGGTGACGGATACCGGGGTGGGGATGGGCGAGCAGGCGCTGAGCGAAATCTTTCGGCCGTTCCGGCAGGCCGACAGTTCGATGAGCCGGCGATTTGGCGGCACGGGGCTCGGGCTGGCGATTTCCCAGAAACTGGTCGAAGCGATGGGCGGCTCACTCGGTGCGAGCAGCAAACTCGGGGAAGGTTCCGTTTTTCAATTCACGTTGCGTTTGCCGAGGCCGGGCGCGGTCGATCCGTTGCGGCCGCCGCATGCCACCGATTTTGCGCTGCCGCGGCTCCATGGCCGCGTACTCGTGGTGGAAGATGATCGGATCAACCAGCGCGTGATCGGGCACTTCCTGAAGCAAATGGGCCTGGACACCGGTTTGGCCGAGGACGGCAGCACCGCGATCGAAGTCGCGTTGCGCGAGCCCTGGGATCTCGTGTTGATGGACTGCCAGCTGCCCGGCGTCGACGGACTCGAGGCCACCCGGCAGATCCGCACGCGGCAGCCCGACCGGTCTTTGCCGATCATCGCGCTGACCGCCAATGCCAGTACGCAGGATCGGACCGCCTGTCTGGCCGCGGGGATGAACGATTTTCTGACGAAACCCGTGCGGCTCGAATTGCTTGCCGCGACGTTGCAACGATGGTTGCCGTCCGCGACCCCGCCCTTGGGTAAGTAATTTCACTCCCGCGGCTCCGCTCGCCATGCCGGAGCGCCGCCACATGCTGTTTCGCGCTGTCTGCCATGCCCGATTCGCCCGCATCCAACCCTGTCCTGCCGTTCGTCGGCGCCCAACCCGTGGCTCGTTCCCGCGAGCACCCGATTGAAGTGCAGACGAGGGTGGAGCTCGTGCGGATGGCGTACCGCGAGCTTATGACTGGCACGCTGGCGTCGCTCGGCACCGCGCTGGCGTTTGCCGCGGCGGTGTTCGGCAGCAGCCTTTCCTCTCCGGGCATGATCGGCGGCTGGTTCGCGGTGATTGGCGGGATTGCGCTTTGCCGTTTCTGGCTCGCCCACGCGTACCAGGCGGCATCGCCCTCCGCCGAGGAGTCCGCCCGCTGGGGGCTGCGCTATATCATGGCCACGACCGCGACGGCCGTTGGCTGGGGCGCCTCCGCCTGGCTTTTCCCGACGCTGGTTGGCAACCAGCCCATGGGCATCGTGCACGTGCTGATGTTCGCCGGCCTGACCACCGGTTCGGCGCGGCTGCTGATGCCAATGCGCAAGGGCAGCTTGCTCTACCTCTTGGCGATGATGGTGCCGATGGGCGTGCGCTTCCTGGCCAACGGAGACCTGCCGGGCATCACGATGGGTGTCTGCGTCTTCGGGTTTATCGCATACATGGCGGTGGCAACGCAGCGCAACCACAAGACGCTTTCCGATGCCCTCGTGCTGCGGTTCGAGCGGGAGGCGCTGGCCGCCGAATTGCAGGCGGAAAATGCGCGGCGCGAGTCACGCGAGGTCGAACTGCAGGAAGCGCGGGAAAAGGCCGAATCCGCGAGCCGTGCGAAGGGCGAGTTCCTCGCCACCATCTCACACGAAATCCGCACGCCGATGAATGGCGTGCTTGGCATGCTCCGGATCGTGCGCGACACCAACCTGTCGTCCGAACAGCGGGGCTATCTCAAGACCGCGTCGGATTCCGCCGAGGCGCTGCTGCTGCTGCTCAACGACGTGCTCGACTTCTCCAAAATCGAGGCCGGCCGGCTCGAACTCGAGCACGCGCCGTTCCAGCCTTCCGCCGTCGCCAAGGCGGTCAACGACCTGTTGCACGCGCGCGCCCGCGACAAGGGCCTGCAGTTCGAACTCCAGATGGCGGACAACCTGCCCGGCGCGATCCTCGGCGACGCCACGCGGCTCCGGCAGATCCTGGTCAACCTGATCGGCAACGCGATCAAGTTCACCGAGAAGGGCCGGGTGCAGTTGACCGTGGCCTGCCCGGAGCGTACCGCCCAGCGCGCGACGATGCAGTTCACCGTCACCGACACCGGCATCGGCATCGACTCGGCGGTGCTCGAAAAACTCTTCAAGCCCTTCATGCAGGGGGACACGTCGATGAGCCGGCGCTATGGCGGGACGGGGCTGGGCCTCGTGATTTCACAGCGGCTGGCGCAGGCGATGGGCGGTGCCCTGCAGGTGCAGAGCACCGTCAACCAGGGCACGACCTTCCGGCTGATTCTGCCGTGCAAGTTGCCGGACATGGCCGTGATGCCGCCGCGGCCCGATGAAAATCCGCGATTCGTCACCCCGGTCCTGCAGGCCCGCATCCTCGTGGTCGAGGACGACTCGGTCAATCAGCAGGTCATCGATTTGTTCCTGAAGAAACTCAGCGTCACCGCGAAGTTCGCGCTGGATGGCGAGGCGGCGATCACGACGGCGACCTCGGAGGAGTTCGACATCATCCTGATGGACTGCCAGCTTCCCGGTATCGACGGACTGGAGACAACGCGGCGGATTCGCCAGAAGCTGGCCGGGACGAGCCACCCGAAGATCATCGCGTTGACCGCGAACGCCAGCACCCACGTCCGCGAAGCCTGCCTCGCCGCGGGCATGGACGACTTCCTGACAAAGCCCGTTCGCTTCGAGCTCCTCGCGAACGTCCTGCAGCGGAATTTGGCCGCGGCCGTCGCGACTTAAGGGGCCGTCGAAAAACGTGGGCGCGACCGCTGGGCGCGCCGTCGTTCGCGTCCTCTTTGCGGATCGATGCAGAGTGAAATCGCGAAGGACGCGAAGGAACGCGAATTTCAGAGGGGAAGAAGCGTTCTTGATCACGCTGATTCGAATTCAACCGCAGAATACGCGGACCACGCGGAAAACGGAGGCCGGGGAATTCCGTTCCGCTGTTCTCTGTTTCCGTGTCTTCAGCGTGTTCCGCGGTTAAACGGTTCGGGCCGTTTTCTTCGGCCGCGGCTGCGCCGCTCTGGGTTCTTTGCGGTTGAACTGATTGGTTCCGGCTTGGCTCCGCTACCGCTCGGCCACCACCCATTCCGTCCGTGCGCCGCCGCCCGGCGCCTGCGCCAGTGCCGCGGCGAGGAAGGCGAGGACGGGCGCGACTTCCGTTGCGAACTGCCAGGGCGGGTTGATGATCAGCAGTCCGCAGCCCTTCAGCTTGATCGGGCTTGCCTCGCCGGCGATCGTTAGCTCGCAGGTGAGGGTCGGCGGCGGCGAGAGGTTGCGCAGCGCCGCAAAGAACTCCTCCACGCGGGCCCGGCCGGTGAGCGGATACCAGACGGCAAAGACCCCGCTGGGAAACCGTTTCAACCCGGCTGCGAGTCCGGCGGCGAGCTGGGCGAACTCATCCGGTGCCTCGTACGGCGGGTCGAGCAGCAGCAGGGCCCGTCGTTCCGGCGGCGGCAGCATGGCGCGCAGCGCGGCGTAGCCGTCGAGCTCGTGCACCGCCACGCGCGGGACCTGCGCGAACTCGCCGCGCAAGGCCACCCCTTCGCCTGGATGCAGTTCGCACAAAGCCAGCCGGTCGAACGGCCGCGCGAGCTGTCGCGCTATCCACGGCGAGCCCGGGTAGAAACGCGGCCCCGGCTCGAGATTGCCGGCGTGCCGGTCGAAATCGCGCACGATACCGAGATACTCGGCGACGGCCGGCGGCACGGTGGCGGCATCGTAGGACCATAGGCGGCCGATCCCTCCCGGCCACTCCGGCTGCCGCGCGAGCGAGTCGCCCGTCGCCGCGGCCGCGAGATCGTACCGGCCCCGGCCGGCGTGCGTGTCCAGATAAACGAAACTTTTTTCCTTCTTCTGCAGCGCGCGGAGCAACTGCACCAGCAGCACGTGCTTGAACACGTCCGCAAAATTCCCCGCGTGGTACTGATGCCGGTAATTCACCGGTTCTCGCCTCGCGAAAACCGCAGCCTAGCCTTTCGCGCCACGAGAATCCACCGGCACCTTCACCACCGTCTTGCGCACGAGGACCGGGTCGGTGCGAATGCGCAGCGTGGGCATGTGGACATCGCTCGGATAAAAGATCGTGCCCTGGCCGGCATAGACGCGGAGCTGCGAGGCCTCGCTGCTGTCCTCGTAGACGATCAAGTCGCGGTCGGCGTGGTAGGGCTGGCGGACGGTGATGCGGGCGAGATCGATCGCTTCCATCAGTTCCTCGCCTTCGACGACGACCTGCACGTCGATGTACTTGCGGTGCGACTCGAAGAACCCGTCGGCGCGCAGCTTGGTTTCATAGACCTGCTCGATGGCGAAGGCGCCGTCGGCGAGTTCGACCTTGTGCGAATCGCCGCTGCCGATGGCCCGCAGCCGCGTGCGCGCGGCGCTGCCCTCGCGGAGAATCTCCTCGACGTAGCGGAAGGCGGTGGCGAACCCGGGGGTACTGGTCGCCTGCGCGCGCAGCGCGGCGAAGGAAGCGTGGAGGGCCATGCCCCAGTCGATTCCCCCGGCGGAGCCATGGCAAGCCGGTTGATGGCTTGCGGCGGGCGGGGGCGTGCGCTTGGCTCTCTTTTTACCAACCCCACCCATGAACAAACTGACGTTGCTCGTAGTCACGTTGTCCCTCCCGGCCGCCGCCCTGGCCGCGCCATTCGAAGGCAAGGTCGATTTCGCCCTCACCTCCGGCCGCGGCCAGCCGCAGCGGATGACGTATCAGTTGAAGGGAGACAAACTGCGCATGGAGCTGCCCACGCCCCAGGGCAAGGGGACGATGCTGGTCGACCCCGCGAAGAAGGAGATGCTGATGCTGATGGACGAGCAGCGCATGTACATGGTGATGGCGATGCCGGACGTGCAGGCGCAGGCCGCCGAGGCGGCGTCGGGCGACGCGCAGCTGGAGAAGACCGGCCAGAAGGAGAAGATCGCCGGCTACGAGGCGGAGAAGTACATCGTCACGCACGAAGGCATGAAGACCGAGCTGTGGCTGGCCGAGGGCCTCGGCACCTTCATGTTCGGCGGCGGCAACCCGATGATGGGCGGCCGCGGTGGGCGGGGTGCCGGGCCCGCGATGCAGGGCTGGGAGCGGGCGCTCGCCGGCAAGGAATTGTTCCCGCTCCGCGTCATCAGCCGCGGCAAGGACGGCAAGGAGACTTTCAAGCTGGAGGCGACCAGCGTCCAGAAACAGTCGCTCCCCGACAGCCTCTTCACCGTGCCGGCCGACTACCAGAAATTCGACATGGGCATGATGCGCGGGATGATGCCCGGCGTGGGGCGGTAGCGGCCGCGCCGTCCTGCCAGCCGGTTTCGCGGGCAGCGGCAAACGCGATCACCTGCGCGCTGCCGCGGTCGCGCTTGCCGGCATCGCCGCCGGCCGCGAAGGTGTCGCCATGGCCGCGCCGCCGAGCGATTTCGTGATTGGATTCGATGCCGACGACACGTTGTGGCACAACGAAACCATCTTCGAGCAGACGCACGGGCGGTACCGTGCACTGCTGGCGCGCTATCACGACGCGGCGACGGTCGACCGCACGCTGTTCGCGACCGAGATGCGCAATCTCGAGCTCTACGGTTACGGGGTGAAGGGTTTCACGCTGTCCGCGATCGAGACGGCCATTCAACTGACCGCGGGCAAAATCAGCGCCGACGAGATTCAACAATTGATCGCGCTCGGTCGCGAAATGCTGGCGCATCCGGTCGTATTGCTCGACGGCGTGGCCGAGACGCTGGCGGAACTCTCGCCTCGCCATCGGTTGCTCCTGATCACCAAGGGCGACTTGCGCGACCAGGAGCGGAAACTCGCGAAGTCCGGCCTCGCGTCGCATTTTCGCGACGTGGCGATCCTCTCGGAGAAGAACGAGGCGACCTACGCGGACATTTTTCGCCGGCAGGCGATCACGGCGGCGCGGTTTCTCATGGTCGGAAATTCGCTGAAGTCCGACATTCTGCCCGTACTCGCGTTGGGTGGCGCCGGCGCCTACGTGCCATACCATCTCACGTGGGCAGCCGAGCGTGTGCCCGAAATGCCGCAGGCCCACGGCAGGCTTTTCCAGCTCAAAACGCTGCGCGAACTTCCGGCGGTGGTGGCGAAACTGGGCTGGTCGTAACGCCAAGCTGCCGGACGGTGGTTCCACCGGCGCGGGAATGGCCGTCGGCTGATGCGCCGGGCCGGTCGCCGGCGGCCGGAGGGTGGGGGAAAGTCCGCCCGTTTGATTTAGGCGGCGGCTTTCGTGGCCACGATGATGGCGCGGACCTCGTCGCCCGTAATCGTTTCGCGCGCGATCAAGGCCTCGGCAATCGCATCGAGCGCCGCGCGATTGGCCGTCAGCGCTTCGGTGGTGGCCGCGTAATTGCCGTCGAGCAACGTCTTCAAATGGCGTTCGGCTTCATGCAGCATCTGCGGGCTCGACCGGGAGTCGTTCGACGCGGAGACCGCCATGAACCCGAGCGGCGACATGCCAAACTCGAACACCATCTGCCGCGCCGTGCGCGTCGCTTCCTGGATATCGCTCGACGCGCCGGTCGTGATCGAGCCGAGGGCCAGCTCCTCCGCCACGCGGCCGGCCATGAGGCACCGCAGGCGCGCGACCAGCATCTGTTCCGAGTAGTTGAACAGGTCGCGCTCGGGCGTGAAGTGGGCGCTGCCCAGCGAGCGGCCGCGGGGAATGATCGTCACTTTCTGCAGCTTGATCGCCTCCTCGCCCGAAAGCACCTGCATCAGCGCGTGTCCGGCCTCATGATACGCGATGACTTTCTTGTCGTGCTCCGTCATCACGCGGCGCGTTTCCCGGCCCCAGTTGATCTTGTCCCGCGCCTCGTCGAGGTCCGCCATCGTCACCGTGGCCCGGCGATTCCGCGCGGCGTGAATGGCGCCCTCGTTCAGGAGATTCGCCAGATCCGCGCCCGAATATCCCGACGTTGACTTGGCGATCTTTTCCAGGTCGACGGTCGGATCCAGCTTCACCGCGCCTGCGTGGACCTGGAGGATGGCCGTGCGGCCCCGCAGATCGGGCAGCCCGACCGAGACCTGTCGATCGAAGCGGCCCGGGCGCAGCAATGCCTTGTCCATGGTGTCGGGGCGGTTCGTTGCTCCGAACACCACCACGGCGTCCCCGGTGTCGAAGCCATCCATCGCCACGAGCAGCGCGTTCAGCGTCTGGTCGTGCTCCTGTTGTGCGCCACCGCCGTCGCCCGAGGAGCGCGCGCGGCCGATGGCGTCGATTTCGTCGATGAAGATAATGCTCGGCGCCGTTTCGCGCGCCTTCTTGAAAAGAGAGCGGACGCGCGCGGCGCCGACGCCAACGTACAGCTCCACGAAGTCGGAGCCGCTGAGGCTGTAGAAGTGGGCCTTGGCCTCGCCGGCCACGGCCTTGGCGAGCATCGTCTTGCCGGTGCCGGGGGGGCCGACGAGCAGCACGCCCTTCGGCATGCGGCCGCCGGTGGTGCGGAACCGCGCGGGATCCTTCAGGAATTCGACGACCTCGTGCACCTCGTCCTTTGCCTCGTCGCAGCCGGCGACCGACGAAAAGCTCACGCTCGATTTCGCGGCGCGCAACGTCTTCGCGGAAAACGCGGTGGCGCGGCCGGCGAACCTCTGCACGCCGATCATCATCAGGCCGACGATCACGACGACCCCGAGAACCTGCATCGCGATGTGGACGATGTTCGCGGCGTTCTCGCGCATGGTGGGCTGGCGGGTGCTCGCCAGCGCCGCGGCGTCATTTTCCTCGAAGCGCCGTTCGCGCAGCAGGGTCAAATCGCCATCGGTCAGCCGCGCGGTCGTGCGCACAAACGTGGTGGCACCGGCCGGCGTCCGGCGGGCGGCGCTGAGATCGGCGAGGCCGGTGGCGTTCGCGCGAAAGACAATCTGGCCGCCGCTGAGTTCGCCGGCGCGCGCCGCGGCCATGAAGTCGGCGACTTCGATCCGCTCGCTCGCGGCGCTGGCGGCCGGCCTGATCGTGTGGGCGAGATACACGTCGGCGCCGACGACCACGACGAAAAGGGCGACCAGGGCGAAAAACCAGCGAAGAGATAACGTCGGCATAAGTCCTATACGGGCTGGCGGAACCTTCCCTACAACCTCAGAATTACAACGGGTCCGTCGCAGGAAAACGCACTAAATTCTCGCGGCGGTCGACCCGGTTTTGCCACGCAGCGTCCAGCCCGCCACGCGGCAGGGACTTGCGCGCGCAATTCCCGACGCCAGCCGCCGTGGAAAATCCTGCAACTCGTTGTCGTTATCCGCGTGAAATTTCGTCCGAAAACTTGCGGCACGAATGGGTGGAGCGCGCCCTCGCAGGAATCGCGCATCGAGCCGTTGCGGGAAATCACGCCGTGGGCGAAGCCGGCGTATTCGAACCCGGTGGGAGCGGGCTGTTGGGCCGCCTGCGCGTCGCCGCGGAGCGCGCGGTGCGATGAAGAAAACCTGGCCCGAGCAGCGCAATCGCCGTGGGACCGCGAGGCGCCGCGCAGCGTCGATTTCGCGCCAGCTCACGCCTTCACCGCGGTCTGCGATTTTCCCGCGACCCTTTAGGGGTTTTCGGGTCTGTCAGTGCGCATATGGCCTCCAAGACCCCAACTCACTCCACGCGCGGACGCCGCGGTCCGGCGGCACGTGGTCGCAGCGGCCGCCAGCGCAAAGCCGCCCGTCGCCGCGCCAGCCCTTCAGCCTCCCGCACCCGCGCCGCGACGCGGCGTGGTGCCACCCAACGCACCCGAAGCAAGCATCGATCGCGCCGCGGTCATTCCACGTTGTCGCTGCCGCTGCCGCCACCACCTGGGCAGGTCATCGCGGCGGTGCGCGAGGAACTCGATCGCCTCGGCAAACGCTGGAAAAATCTGCTGCCGAAACTCAAGAAATCCGCACAGCGAAACGCGGTCAGGGTGACGGTGACGCGGCGGCGCTGAACCCCTCGGCCCCGCTCGGGGCTACGCGCGATATCGGGACCCGGCGTTCAGGCCGCGGCCCCGAGACCGGAAAGTGGACCTGGAGGCCCCTAGCGTGAAAGCGCGGAACTTTCGTCCGGGCTCGCGGCGGGCGCGCCGCCTTCGGCCGTGCCGGACGAACTGATCTCCCCGAGGAGAAAATTGCAGCGCTCCTGGCAATAGCGGCACGTGTCCGCACAAAGCCGGCAGTGGTCGTGCCGGTCACTGTGCCGATCGCATTCGTCGGCGCATACCTGGCACGCGACCACGCAGGCGTGAAGCTGGGCGTGGACGAGTTCGTTGGGTGTCTCGGTCTGCCGCATGAGGACCCGCGCCGTGCTCGTGCAGACGTCCGCGCAGTCCAGCGTGGTGCGAATGCAGCGGCGCAGGTGCTCGAGGTTTTCCGGTTCCCCGAGGCACGCGTCCGCGCACGCCGTGCAGACCTCGGCGCCGGCGGAGAGCGCGCGCAAAGCTTCCGCATAGTCGACCGCGCGTTGCACGTCGGGGCGAGGGTGACTGCGCAACATCATTTCGATCGTCTTCATGAATTCACCCTACCGCGCCCTGGCCGATTGCGCTATGGGAGTGCTCCCGGTTTGCACGCTAAGGCGTCGGCTGATGTTCAACGCGGTGCCCCCTTTTTGACCAACGGGGCGAGCGGTCCGCCCGGCGTGGTGGGCTCCGGCGCCTCGTCCGGCGGAGCGATCGTGATCCGGGGCGCCCATTTCAGCCAGTCCTTGTCCATTTCCGCGTGCAGCGTAAAAAGCGTGCCGTCCGGCGCGACCGGAGCGAGCTCACGCCCGGAGTCGGGCGTCGCAAACGCGATGCCGCCGGTGAACAGCGATTCGAGCGAAGTGCTCTTCAATTCGGCGCCGAGCAGGTTCATCTTGAACGACACGCCGCCGGCATTCCAGAAGCGCGTATTCGTGCGGACGAGATTCACGTAGGGCGTCTTGATCCGAATCCGGATGAGCACGCCGGTGGCGTTGGTGTCGAGCTGGCTGGTTTCGACCACGCCGACCCTGACCTCGCGATAGAACACCGGAGCGCCGGGCGAGAGCGAACCGAGCCGGTCCGCCTGCAGCACGAACGCGCGGCCCTCCTCGACCTGCTCGAGGGCCGGCGCGCGATCGAGTCCGCGAAAATGCGCCGCGGCGGGCCCGTGACCGGGCCGCACGTTGATGCGCGCGCCGGTGAACAGGGTTTCGAGCCCGCTCACGCCGGTGAATCCGATTTCCGGATGCACAATCCAGAACTGCGCTCCCTGGCGCGCGAGGGCGGCGGCATTTTTTTCCAGGCGCACCTGCGCAATCACGCCTTGGAGATTCTGCTGCAGTTCGACGCCCACCACCGTCCCGACGGCCACGCCGCGATAAACGAGCATCGTCTTCCGCGGCTCGATGCCGCTGCCGTCGGCGAATTCGATCGAGATCTCCGGTCCGCGGTGCCGAAACTCGCGATAGATCATCCAGCCGCCGACCGCGAGGGCGATGAGCGGCACGATCCACACCAACGGGAGCGACCCTCCGCGCGAGACCTTCGGTTGCGCCGGTGCCGTGCTCATGGGGCGGGGGCCGGGCCAGCGGAGCGCGCTGGCCAGAGCAGCCGTGAATCAAAGGCGTCGGTGGCCAGCACCGTGAGCACCACGGCGGCGGCAAACGCCACGATGCCGATGCGCGGCTCGATCGTGGCGAGCGCGCCGAACTGGACGATGCCCGCGAGGAAGGCGACGAGGAACACGTCCAGCATCGACCACCGCCCGATGAAATCGAGCACGGTGTACAACCGCGTCAGCGCCCGCGGGTTTTTCGTGGCGCCGCCGCGTCGCGCCGCCCAGAGCAGCCCGCCGAGGCCGGCGAGTTTCAGCAGCGGGATCAGGATGCTGGCCGCAAACACGATCGCGCTGATGGCCCACATGCCGTCGTCCCACAGGCCGATGATGCCCGAGATGATCGTGTCGGTGCGCGCCTGGCCACCGGTGTTCGTGCTGATGACCGGCAGAATGTTCGCGGGCAAGAGCATGACGGCGGCCGCGACGGCGAGCGCCGCCGCGCGCGTGAGATTCGTCGTCCGGAGGTAGGCGGCGCGGGTCATCATGGCGGCGAGAGCACCGGGGTGTCCGCACCGCGCGATTCGAAGCTGCGCCAGGCGAGCAGAATCGTCACGGTCATTCCACAGTAACACCACATGCCCGGCCCGAGGGTGACGTTGACGAGCGTGCCGAGCTTCGTGAGCGCGACGAGCACGGCGAGCACGTAGACTTCCGGCATGGCCCAGTGCTCGAGCGCGTGGGCCATGAGATCGAGCCATCGCTGGTGCGCCTGTGGCACGTGAAAGCGCTGGGGCGCAGCCAACCCCAGCAAGGTCGCGAGCAGCACGACCGGCGCGGCGATCCCGCAGAGCAGCACCCACACCGACAGGAGCCTCATCCCGCCCTGCCAGAGCGCTTCGACGCCGGAATAGAGAAACCCGATGTGTTCGCTGCGCAGCTTGTCCACGGTCACGAAAGGCAACGTCAGCGCGGGGACGGCGAGCACGAGCCCGGCAATCGCGAAGGCCAGCGCCGCGTCCGGTCCCAGCCGGCCGCGTTTCGCGAGCACGGTACCGCACCGGGCGCACAGCGCGCGCTCCCCCGGCGCCAGCGCCACGGCGGCGTGCTCGCAACCGCACCAGCGGCAGGTGAGGGCGGGCGATGGAATTGGCGACGGTGAAGCCACTTGAGCCCGAGCGACCGGCGGTAACGCTGTCGGTTCCCCGGGTGGATGCAATGCCGCGCGGGCGTGCGCTTCGGCCCCGCTCCGGGCGCATCTCCACGTTGCCGTTCGAATCCGCGCCTTAATGGGCGCGGCTACGAATGCTGCTTGGTAGCCGCGCCCATTAAGGCGCGGTTGGAAGAGCCCGACGCTACCGTCAACCGGGAGATAGCCCGGAAATTTCACACTCCGAATGAATCGACGACCCAGGCTGTCCGACGGATCGGCGGCACTCTTGCCGCCGCCTGCGAGCGAACGGCGACAGGAGTGTCGCCGATCCGTGAAATATCCGGGATAGGCCCGCTTCCAACCTCCATCGCATTTTCCAGCGGACTTTTTGGCCACAACTGGTTCGCTCGAACGCCTCCCCCCATGCGTTTCGTCGTTCTCGCTCTTCTCGGTTTCACCCTTGGTCGCGCGGCGGAAGTCCCCACCTTGCGCGTTCGTGCCCAAACCATCGATTCCGCGATTCAGATTGGCTACGGGCTCGCGATTGCCGATGTCGATGGCGACGGCAAGAGCGACATCCTGCTGGCGGACGCCAAGCAGATCGTCTGGTACCGCGCACCGCGGTGGGAGAAGTTCGTCATGGCGGAGAACCTCACGGCGCACGACAACGTCTGCATCGCGGCGCGCGACCTCGACGGAGATGGCAAGTGCGAGGTGGCGGTCGGCGCCGAGTGGAGCCCGAACGATACGGTGAACAGCGGCGCCGTATTCTTCCTCGAGCCGCCGCCGGACCGCACGCAGCGGTGGACGCCAAAAAAATTGCCGCAGGATCCGACGACCCATCGGATGCATTGGGTTCGCGGGCTGGACCGCGGGTTCATGCTGGCGGTGCTGCCGCTGCATGGTCGCGGCAACAAGAACGGCGCCGGTGAAGGCGTGCGGTTGCTTGGCTACGAGTGGCCCTGGCGCGAAAACAGCCACCCGGTGCCGCTCTGGTCGAACCTGCCGCCGTTGCACCTCACGCATAATCTCGATTTGGTCGGCGCCGGACAAATCGCGCAACTCGGCGAAACTTTCCTCGTTGCGACGAAGGAAGGTGTCCGCTCGGTGGATGCGATCGGCAACCGCTCCGCGCCGCAACCGGTGACCTCCATCAATGCCGGCGAAGTGCGCCATGGCGCCTTGCCCGGCGGCGCTCGTTTCATCGCCACGATCGAACCGATGCACGGCAATGAGCTCGTCGTTTACCGCGGGCCATCGACGAGTTTTTCCAGCGGCGCGGATTGGACCAGCCAGCGCACCGTGCTCGACGAATCCCTTGTGCAAGGTCACGGCCTCGCGACCGGCGACTTGCTCGGCGTGAAAAGCGATCAGATCGTCGTCGGCTGGCGCGGAGGCACGCCCGGCGCCAGGGTCGGGATCAAGCTCTATGCCTCCGATGCGCGCGGCGAGCGCTGGGGGCTGAATGCGGTCGTGGATGACAACCACATGGCGTGCGAGGATCTGAAAATTGCCGACCTGAACGGTGATGGGCGGCCCGACATCATCGCGGCGGGTCGGGCCACGAAGAACGTGGTGATCTACTGGAACGAAACCGGGCGTTGAGCCGCTCGCGAATTTCGGGCGGCTGGTTCGAGTCGGGATCGCGTGCGCCGCGTCTGAACGGGAGTGTGCCGCCCCGACCGCAAAAGGGTCTTTTGCCCATGATAGGAAGAAACCAGCTTGTAGCGACGAGCGCCAGCGAGTCGTCTTGCCCCGCGCTCGGCTCGCTGGTGCTCGCCGCTACACAAACGGCGCTGCTTACAGGAGTAGAGGTGGAGCGGCTTGACCCTCTCAAGCCGGCGGAGTGCGCTCCGGGCGGCATGCGGCGAAGCAGGAGGCCTTTGAGACCTTTGTTTTGCGGAGGGGTCTATGGTGGTACCATGAAGACGAAGCTCTCACGCGTAATCGCGCTCATCGGGCTGACGGCCTTGTTGGCCGGTTGCTCTGCCTTGCCGCCGCCGCCGGCGCTGCCCGCACCGCCGGGTCTGCCGCCGCCGCCCCGACTCTGAGGCCGACTGGAGTTTTCCGGCGCAGCAACGTTGGCGTAGGGACGGGACGTTGGCGTAAGGACCTCACCACAAAAAACCCCGCGCCGGGCTACGGCGCGGGGTTTTCTTATTCGCGGGGCAAGGGTTACACTCGCCGGTACTTCTGGGGCGGGATTTTTA
>Ga0082335_1004871_pt1 | contig 19445 bp, 16 predicted proteins | sample Subgrocontami58m_FD_72375 | JGI IMG/M metagenome (GOLD analysis project Ga0082335, IMG submission 72375) | Subsurface groundwater microbial communities from S. Glens Falls, New York, USA - GMW37 contaminated, 5.8 m (SPADES assembly) (version 2) ... | reverse complement strand
CTAAGCATCGCAAACGCGGTGCGCCCCGTGAGATAGCGCATAGCGCGACATCTCACGGGGCATTTTTTATTTATCGTGAGCAAAGTTTAACGGTGTGCTAATATTAATATATGACATCGTTTCATAATTCAGCTAAAAATTTTCTATTTCTTTTAGTTTTTATATTTTCTGGGGCAGCGCTCGCGGTTATTATCACCGGGCTATCAGCGGGAACAGAGCTTACACCCTTCAACACTGTGATTGAAAGTGCCATCCTTCATATCCGTTCACCTTTCCTTACTTCGATTATGGTCTGGATCACTAATTTCGGTAGCCCTATTACCCTGCTCATCGCTTCGGCGATACTGGCAGCAGTATTAATTTTCAATAGAGAAACTTACGATGTGCTCTTGTTTATGTTTTCTATGCTTATCTCAATGGCTACTCTGATTATTCTTAAAGAAACATTTCACCTAGCTCGTCCAGACGCTGTGCTCATAGGCATCTCGGGTTGGAGTTTCCCTTCGGGGCACGCGACTGTTTCTACAGCCTTTTTCTTCACCACGGCTTATGCGTTCTTCAATTGGCCGAAGACCAATATGGGCAAGTCCGTCCTGGTTATTCTCTGTGTGGTGGGGGCGAGCCTCATATCCTTCTCTAGGATTTACCTCGGAGCCCACTGGGCGCTCGATATCCTCGCGGGTATTGCCCTGGGTCTACTCTCGGTGAGTTTTGTGGCTCTAATCTTTAATATTTTTCTGGAGGAAAGAGGCGCCCTTCATAAAACTCGCAGAAAGAAACTTTTGTAATTCTTTGTAACTTTTCGTTATAATAGACGTCTACTTTATTCATAGTAGCTAATAAATATTTATGGAAAACTTAATGCAAAGCGCAGAGATGAAGAAGATTCTCAAGTATTCAGCTTGGGCGTTTCTACTTCTCGCCATTTTTCTTGGACTTGAAAGCCTCTCAGCTTTCAAGGATTTGAGAAGCACGAGTCAGGTTTATAATTCTATTTCTGTCACAGGCGAGGGGGAAGCAGTTTCTGTTCCTGACATCGCCACTTTCTCCTTCAGTGTTTCTGCTGATGCGAAGGTTGTGAGCGACGCACAAGCGACCGTCACAAAAAATACTGACGCCATCTTTGCTGAACTTAAAACTTTGGGTGTGGAAGACAAGGATATAAAAACTACTGATTATTCTGTTTGGCCCAAGTATGCCTATACATCAGTCGCATGTTCACAGAGTTTTTGCCCTCCTTCCAGACAAATTCCTGATGGTTACACTGTGAGTCAGACGGTCTCTGTAAAAGTTAGAAAAACAGAAGATGCTGGGAAGGCTCTGGCTGTGGTAGGGGACAAGGGTGCAACGAACGTCTCTGGACTCAACTTCACCACTGACGATCCGAACAAAAATATAAACGATGCACGAGACAAGGCTATAGAGGACGCACAGAAGAAAGCGAAAGATCTGGCCAAGCGCCTCGGAGTGGATCTCGTGAGGGTAACAGGCTACAGCGACAACAACTTTACACCTGGTCCGATGTATTATGCTTCGGCCATGGGCCTCGGTGGGGCGGATATGAAGGCTCAATCTGCTCCGTCTATTCCGGCTGGAGAAAACAAGACCAAAGTGAGCGTAGTCGTGACCTACGAGATTAGATAAGACGGGTTTGACACCAGATAGTGGGTTGTAGTACTATTAAGAAACGCCACGGGGCGTTTTTTAATAAAACTCAATATGGAAAGACTCTGGAACTACATCAAAGATACCAAGGGCGAGCTCACGCACGTCTCTTGGCCAACACGCAAACAGGCGATCGCTTTCACTGTGATTGTGATTCTCGTTTCGCTTTTCACCGCCTTTTTCCTCGGATTCTTCGACTACATCTTCTCTCTCATTATTCAAAAATTCGTTCTTTAATTTTCTTCTCTCATGACCAAGCAAAAAATTTCAGAAGGTCGACATTGGTATGTGATTCATACTTATGCTGGATATGAGAACGCCGTGGAGCGCAACCTTAAACAGCGCATTGAATCTCTAGGCATGGAGGACAAAATTTTTAGCGTTATAGTACCCACAGAGAAAAAGATAAAGATCAAAGGAGGCAAGCGAGTTGAGGAGGAAGAGAAGATTTATCCGGGCTACATCCTCGTAGATATGATTGTGACAGATGATTCTTGGTATGTGGTTAGAAATACTCCGCGTGTGACCGGGTTCGTTGGTTCGGGAGTTTATCCGGTGCCTATTGATGAGAAGGAAGTTGAGGCGCTATTCGCTCGTATGAATGCAGATAAGGTGATGCACACTATTAATCTCTCTCCGGACGATGCAGTTCTCATTGTTGATGGTCCATTCAAGGATCTCGAGGGCAAGGTGAACGAAGTAGATCATGAACGAGGCAAGGTGAAGGTCCTTGTGGCCATGTTCGGACGAGAAACCCCGGTCGAATTGGATTTCTTGCAGATTAAGAAGATTTAAGCTATTCTAGCGCTCTAATCACATGGCAAAAAAAGTAATCAAAGTATTGAAGCTCCAGATCCCAGGAGGCAAAGCTGTACCCGGACAAGCTCTCGGTCCGGTCCTTGGAGGTGCGGGCTTGAATATCGGTGAATTCGTGAAGCGTTTTAATGATGAGACGAAGGATAGAGTAGGGGATATCGTGCCTACTATTGTTGATATTTATGATGATCGTACATACAAGCTGACCTATAAGACTGAACCAGCAGCCAATTTGATACTCAAAGTTCTAGGCAAAGAGAAGGGTTCGGGTACTCCAAACACAGCGAAGATTGGAACACTCACCAAAGCTCAAGTGAAAGAAATCGCAGAGAAAAAAATGACCGACCTCAATGCGAACGACCTCGAAGCCGCTATAAAGATTATCTCTGGTACAGCACGTTCAATGGGTGTTGATGTGAAGTAAGTTTTGACTTTTTATACTAGTTGAGTAGAGTGGGAATAGACACTTCCTTTAAGTGAGGTTTTTATGCGGAAAAGAAAGCTCTATGTTGGTTGTGCACTGCAGTTTGCACCACCAACATTTGTGGCTGCTATTCAGGATTTGAAAATTGAGCTCAAGAAACATTTCAATGTCCTTGAGTTTCTGTTTCCCCATCCAGGTACTGATGAAGATGTTTACGTCTTGGACATAAGGCAGCACGTGGCCAAATGTGATCTCATGCTGGCCATCGCTGATTATCCATCTACTGGTCTGGGGTATGAGATGGCTGTGGCTATCGAGAAGTATGGTAAGCCGGTCCTTTGCCTGGCAAGCATTAACTCCAGACCAAGTCGCCTTATCCTGGGGATTAACAGACCATCCTACGAATTCAAGCGATACAGCACGCTTGGCGATGTCCTGAACCTTCTTCTGGATTTCGAAAGCAGAAAGCTCAGGCCCAAGAAACCCGAGAGGAAAAGAATTAGAAATAAAAATCCCCAAGCGTAGTCCGCCTGGGGTTTTTTTCAATCTTTCAACTTGATGTCGTGCTCACCACGGCGAACATCGAACATGTTCGGCTCAGTGTCTAGGTGCAAAATGAGCCCTGCCTCTCCAAGCTGTTCTTTGAGTGACTCAGCCATCTCACGGGCTCTCTTGCAGAGAGTTGGGTGGACAAACTTAGTCGCCCGTAGTTCAACGAGGTACACAAGGGCCGGGATGTCTCCAGTGACCACACATGGGATGCGATAACCCATGGGTGTGTAGTACTGCGCCACTTCCTTGTCTAGGCCCAGATTCTCGACTGCGTCTCTCTGTTCCTCGAGAAGGGCGAGAGCCTCTCCTTGGAGGTCACGCGGTAGTTCGTTCACATACCACTGCTCGAATCCGTGTGTGGTCACGAGCAGGGGCATGCGTTGGATTACTGCACGCTGTCTCTGGATGTCTCTGAACGAAGCGAAATCAAGCAGGAATCGAAACTGAACCATTCCACATTCTGCAATGCGTTTCGGCAGTTCAGTTTTCGCAGGACGAGTCTTAAGCATTTCTTCGTACTCAGACAGTCCGTCGAAGTTGGAGAAAGGCACCGAGCATTCGAAGTCAGGGTGTGAACCAGCTTCGAAGTAGTAGTGTCTCCTCATCCACTTCTTGTTGTATGCTTCCGTTGCTTCATACTTCTTGTGTACGAACGAGCTGGGGAAAGCTTCCATACAAGCGCTCTCAATCGCCAGCGCTACTTCTCGTGCCTCCTCGAGAGGATGGTGACGAAGGAGCATGAGATGATCAGCGACTTGTCTGAAGTTGCTTGTCCAAGCGAGGTTCGTCGACGCACCAGCGGGCAAGAATCCTCTCAGGATATCAAACGCTCTGGCATCAATGGCCTTGTTGTAGGTGCCGATGTTATCTGTTTCCTTGCGAGGAAAACGTCCCTTGAGACTGGCAACCACTTGGGGCATGCCATTCACATAGAACGTCCTCCACCTTTCCTGAATCTCCTCGCCTGCAAACGAGAGGTGAGGGTTGAAGAATTTCTGTGTTGCAAAGTTGATGTATCTGGTTGAAGCCTCTTGTCCGCTGTAAAGCAGCCAATCCTGAATGGCCTTGGCCACGAGCATCGATACGTTCTCGATGAAGATGGTGACGACTCCGCAGTCGCCGATGGACTTGTGCCCATAGCCGACGTAGAAAATCGCCATGAAATTCTTGGCCCCCTTCTTTGCGAGCACTTTCAGGTGCTCGAGGAGACCGCCGACTGAACGCGAGTGAAGTGCTTGGAGCATCGCCACTGCTTCTTGCCCGATGACCGAGCCCGTGTTGAGGATAATAACCTTTCCTCCCCAGCCGGTTTCTCGTTCAACATGTTTGAGATGGCGGATAGCGAACTTCCAGAACCACTCCTTGATACGCTGTCTAAGCGACATTTTTGCCCCTATGAAAGATGTGAAGAGCTTCTGATGCCAATACTACTCATAAGAAGGGGTCGGTCAAGATTGACATTGTTTATCATAAGTTTAGTCTAATGAAAGACACCCTAACGGAGCTCTTTGTATGAAAGGTTCACTGATCGTTCTCGCTGGTGGAGAGGGTTCTGGAAAGAGCTCTGTCATCGAACGCATGAAATCAGAAGTGAAGAGTGATAACTTGGTTTTCACTCGGGAGCCTGGAGGCTCTCCGAGGGCGGAGGAAATTCGTCGGTACATTTTTTCTGAAGAAGGGAAGACTCTGTCGGCGGATTCGCAGTTCCATCTTTTCTGGGCAGCTCGGATGGATCACATCAAGGAAACAATTCAGCCCGCTATAGCGAGTGGGAAGGTTGTTGTCTCTGACCGCTTCGACATCTGCACCTATGCATATCAGATTTTCGGAGAGGGGCATCATGATCTGAAGCTTCTCTTCGGGATGATTCGTAGTCGGATGCTTACCATGATTCCGGCGCCGACCTATCTGTGGTTCAACGTTGATCCTGTCGTTGGTCTCCAACGCAAGCGAGGGGTTCTTGATGTGAACCACTTCGATGAGAAGGATATCGAGTTCCACAGGCGCGTGCACAAGGGCTATGGCGACTTCACCGGTATTGGTCGGGTGATTGAACTCGATGCCAATCTGCCCAAGGAAGCCGTGTGGGAGAATTTCAAACGTGTTATTGGACGGGCCACACCCTGAATCTTCGGATTCAGGCCTTTTTCTTTTTTATATCTCTATCGTTGTACAGACGGGGGAGCATGCTTTCTGGTTTCCAATTCTTTTTCATTTCTTTTAGATTGTCGGTAGATTGATATTTGCCCGTTTTTGCATAGTTATCATTCAGGATTGGACCAGTCTCAAAAAATATTATTTGAGCGATGCGTCGTCCAACGACGAGGGGAATAGAGTAGTGTGATGAGTTATTTGTGATTTCCATTGTCCAACGATTGGTATAACCAACATCACCCCAACCAGCACACTTACAAACTTCGACGAAGTTTCTTCCGAGTGACGAACGAGCTTTCATCATCGTGGTGATGTGATGTTTGCCTCCGATGAATTCGTTCGTATGAGCGAGAATGGTTTCTCCGGGTGCGAGGAGAATTATTTTGTCTTCTGGGTCTATGCCCGTGTATTCAAATTTAACATCCCGAAAAACATCCTTGGCTTTCTCTGCTTTGAACGGAGTAGTGCCCCACACGTGGTCAGTGTGTTTCTTGTCATAAATATTATAAATATTGTTTAGATACTTTGGTCTCTGTTCTCTAAAATAATTTTCTCCTAAAGTGACGTCGTAGCTTGAGGTCGCAAGGTTAGCTTTGTTGAACGGTTCTATTAAAATGTCGCCCTTTTTCATCTCTTCGATGATACGTTTGTCTGATAGTGCCATTTCGCCATTATATAACATTTCGGGTATCATAAGGGAGTGAAAAACACTATAGAAAATCTAGTTAAAGAGAGATCGTCCCATTTGATATAGAAAATTTTGTTATTAAAATAAAGAATTTTTTATGAAAAGTTTTATAAAACAGGATATACAAGCTCATACTAATTTTTCAGATGGTAATAATTCTATTGTGGAAATGATTGATGCTGCTGTACGTAATAAACTTAAGTCTATTGTCATATCAGATCATGCAAAAGGATGGACATCTAGAGATAAAATAAAATTGGAATTTTTTCCTACGTATGCAAAATATATGAGCTATATTCAACAAATAAAAAACGTGAGGGATAACTATAGCGATAAAATAAAAGTATTCTCCGGACTAGAAATTGAAGTTGATATCAAAGGAAATTTTAAATTAGATGAAGGTATACTAGAATACGCGCAAAAATATAATAACAAAGATAAATTTGGAATTGATATTTTATTAGGATCTATTCATTCTGAAAGCTTTGAAGAGGATTGTAAAAAATATAAAATTAAGAAGCAGGATAGACGCAAGGTGCTGATTGAAAATATGATTAATCTAATTAAAAACAAGAAGATTGATGTGTTTGCCCACCCTTTCCAAGCACTACATGGACAGTTTTCTAATAATCTCACCGAAAAAGAAACAGAACTAATTATAGATACTTTCAAAAAAGAATGGCAATCAGGTCATAATATTTTCCTGGAACTCAATGGTAAAAAATATCCAGAATATGAACAGTGGACATATAACAAGTATGAAAAAGGAGAATTAGAAACACATGACGTAAATTTTTTACATCTATACAAGAAATTAGGCGGAAAATTTGTATTGGGATCTGATGCGCATTCTATTAGGGGCCTTACAGACATAGATTTTTCTATACTAAATAAATTATTTCTAAAAAAATCAGAAATTTTTATATTTACATGAAAAAAAATAAAGAAAAAATATTTGAATTCCTCATGGAAGAAATAATGACATATTTTTCTAATGAAATAGAATTTGCATTTATTTTTGGTTCTTGGGCTAGACTTGAAAATAAATCTGAAAGCGATATAGATTTAATGATCGTGTTTAAAAATCATAAAATCAATCCTGAAAAAGTCTCTAGATTTAAAGAAAAATTTATTGAATTTCAGTTACATAGAAATCTTATCCCTGATAAGAAGTATCCTGGAGAATATACTTCAATTCTCAATATTAGAAAAGCGATTGATGGTTATGGGTTCATAAAAAAAGGAAACAAAGTTGAGATTCCCACAATTATTTCTGATGAATGGACTGGATTTAACGAGCATAGACAGTGGCTAGGTGCATTGGCTGGACCAAGTATTTTTCTCGTTGGAAATAAACACAAATATGAAAATTTTAAAAAGGAATCTTTTGCCACCCTTGTTCTTGTTGCGCTTCTATCTGGTGACAACGATATTTTTACAATAGATGAAATTATTAAACAATTATTAGAAGGTGATAAAGAGTATCTCGGTTTTTGTGATACACCTCATACTCATGAGTATTTAACCATTAATCTCCCTATAGTATTGAGTTCATTGCAGAATAGGCGACTTATTAAGAGGTTAAATACTACTGGAGAATTTGTTATAGAACGGGATAATGCTTTGGAAAAGCTAACAAGATTATCAAACAAGAGTGATGCCCAGATTAAGAAAAAATTTTTAGGGTCAGCCAGTACCAAAAATGATAAAAAAATTTTAAGACAATGCCTTGAAATTGGCATGGATTTTATCTTAAATGGTAATGAAAAAATATTAAATTATTATCCTGAAGATCAGATACGTAATCGTTTTTTGGACAAAATTCCATCTGCAGGGAAAAGTATGGATAAGATTATAAAAGAATTTCAAAATAAAATACTTGATGGGTCTATACGACAATCATCACCGAACTATCTAGCATTTCCTGATTCAGGAAATGCTATCTCTGCCTTAGCCGCGGATATTCTTATTGGATTCACAAATCAAAACCTAATTGCGACGACAAAAAGTGCACCAACAGCAACTTTTGCAGAAATACAGATAATACAATGGTTGCGCCAATTAGTTGGTTTTCCAGAGGCAGAATTTTTTCCTGAAAACGCAGTTAAAGTTGGTGGTTTGATGACTTTTGGTGGTACTATGGCAAATGCTACAGCACTTTTGGTTGCTAGATGTAAAGTATTTCCTCAGTCAAGAAAACGTGGACTTAACTCTTCGCCTATAAGGCCTATATTAATCATTGCGGCTGATACTCTATATCATTATTCTCATGTAGCTTCGTTTTGGTGGCTTGGTTTGGGAGAAGAAAATATTATTTTTATTAAAACCCTTAATGATTTCAGATTAGATTGTGTTGATTTAGATAAAAAATTATCACAATATAATAACAGTAAAACCTCTAAAGTTATTGCTGTTGTTGGCCAAGCGGGTGATTCGAGAACGACCACCATTGAGGATTTTAAAAAAGTTGTTGCGATTACAAAAAAACACAATGTGTGGTTGCATGTTGATGCTTGTCACGGCGGAGTGTTATTATTTTCTAAAAAACACAGGTATAGAATGCAGGGAATAGAGCAAGCTAATTCGATAAGTATTGATCCACACAAAGGCTTAGGTATTCCATATCCATCAAGCGCTGTTCTTTTCAGAGATCCAAAAGATTGTGAATTAATTAGTAAATCAACCGACATAACAATCACAAAAGGTTCATATGATTTAGGACAAATCACTCCATTTTTTGGTAGCAGAGCCTTTGACAGTTTAAAATTGTGGTTTTTGATTAAACATTTTGGAACAGACGGAATTGGAATGTTGATAGATTACCGCTACAAACTTGCTCAAAAATGGACTGATGGTATTAAAGATTCAATATTTTTTGAATCTTTAAATGAGGTAACTCTTAATAGTGTTGTTTTTTCTGTTTCGTTGAAAAAAATAAAGAAAGTGTATCCAAATATTTTATTAAATATAGAAAAAATAGGACGTATCAATAAATTAATTCACGATGCTGTGTATAAAGAAGGATTACTGTGCATTCACAACTTTGATATTGTGGACATAACAAAAAAAGTTACAACAACAGGAGGAAAATTGCGAGTGTTAGGAGTTACTTTGGGGAATCCTTATACAACTGATTCTGATTTTTTTAGCCATGTAGAATATCTAGATCAAAAGGCCAAAGAGTTGATATTTAAAGATTTTATTTAATGAATAAACATTTCGATTTTTTGTCCAACAATCGGGTATTTGTACAAACAATCATTACAAACAAAATGTGACCTTACATATTTTGTATCTGCTTTGCAACATGGAGACAATAAGTGTTTTTCTAAAAATTTAAATGAGTCAGGTGCGCTTTGTTTAGGTTTAATATTAACAATATTTGTATTATGTGGAATTTTATTTAATCTTGTCAATTTATAAAGAGATTTCGTGTTGTACAAATCATAGATAATGTCACTTGAACTTTTTTTTATCTTAAAATTAATTTTTTTACTCCAAAAATACTCAACAAAAAAAAGCCTCCTTCTCTTCCGGTAAAAAAAATCATTAAAGTTTTTTTCATTGTCACACAAATAATCAAATAATTTTCCAAATTTTGAAGTATTACCTTTTAATTTTTTTCTAATAAATAGCACGTTTTTGTTTAGAGTTACTATCCACCTATGTTCATCAAACGGTGTAAAAATTGCTTCGGCTATTTCGGAAGGAGTTTCAATGTAACCTGCTTTAGAAATTCTCTCAATTTCATTCAAAAATTTTTTAGGAGAATCAACATGTTCAAGCACGTGCCGACATATAGAAAACTCAAATGATTTGTTTTTAAATGGCATTATTTGACCATTATACAAAATCGTAGGTCTGTCGATTAACAGACTTTTACCCCAACGATGTTTATTGCCTATTTTGTGGTGTTCGAGAAGAAAATCTGCGTTTTTGTGTGGTTTGTGGCCTGATCCTATGTCTATAATCATAAGCTCATTCTACTTAAAATCTAGTTTAAAATCTAGCCAGTTAATGTTTATGTTATACTTTAAAAACTGTGAATATTGGAGAAAATTTGTCTTTTTTGATAAAACGAGAACTTACTGGTTTTTTCGATGACCACAGTTTTCTTGCACCAACTGTAATAGAGTTGGAAAGGCCTGATGACCTTAAGCACGGCGATATTTCTACCAACACAGCATTGAAATACGCAAAAATACATAAAATGGATGCGTATATATTAGCTAAAGATATTAGTGTTTATCTTTCTAAAAAACAACTAAGATATGTTGATAAAATTGAGGCGGTCAGGCCAGGATTTATAAATCTATACTTTTCAAAAGAGTTTTTTAGAGAAAGTATCAGAGAGGTGTTGAAAATGAGAGATAATTTTGGTAAAGGAAATTTACTAAAAGGAAAAACCATACTTCTTGAACATAGTTCGCCAAATCTTTTTAAACCATTTCACATTGGGCATTTAGTAAACAATGTGATTGGTGAATCAATTGGTAGATTGCTAAAAAATGCTGGCGCAGAGGTACTCACCATGACTTTCCCGTCTGATGTGTCTTTGGGTATAGCCAAAGCGGTTTGGGGAGTGATGGATAAAGGCTGGGAAGCTGATTTGGATTTAAATAAAATTGGAGAAGCTTACGCTTGGGGAACAAAGAAATATGAAGAAGATGAATCTGCTCAAAAAACTATTCAAGAAATAAATTTAAATCTATATAACAAAGTTGAAGATACAAAGGAGTGGAAAGTTTATATAAAAGGTAAAATACTTTCATATGAACACTTCGTGGAAATAACCAAAAAACTTGGTTCGGTATTTAATGAAGTGGTTTATGAATCAGAAACTGAAGTTGTTGGCAAAGAAATTGTACTAAGAAATACACCTGGTATTTTTGAAAAATCTGACGGAGCTGTAATCTTTAGGGGTTCTAATTATGGTTTGCATGATGATGTTTTTATAAATTCTGCTGGTTTTGGTACATATCTAGCAAAGGATGTCGGTTTGATATCGATTAAGTTTAATAAGATAAAATCAAAATTTAATTTTGATACTTCAATAACTATTACTGATGTCGAACAAAAGTCGCACTTCGAATTAGTGAAAATTGCCGTCTCTCAATTCGAAAAGGAATGGGCTGATAAATCAGTTTTCTTGCAACATGGGAGATTGAGATTAACCGAAGGGCGCATTTCTTCTAGGATGGGCAACGTCCCTCTAGTCGAGGACCTTATGAGCGCATTAAAAGAAGAAGTAATGCCAAGAGTTAAAGATATTGAAAATGCTGATAGAAAGGCAGAAGACATTGCAATTGGTGCTCTTAAGTTTCCAATTCTGAGAACTGGGCGAGGACAGAATATAATATTTGATTTAAAATCAGCCCTTTCCACCGAAGGTGATTCTGGAGTTTATCTGCAATATGCATATGTAAGGGCGAAATCTGTAACCGCAGAAGGGCAAAGAATTCTGGGTGATTATGATAAATCAAAAGATTTAGAATCAGATGAATCGGAAACTGTTATAGAAAAATTACTTTATAGATTTCCAGAAGTAGTTGAAAGGTCTTGCGAAGAATATTCACCAAATTATCTCACCACTTATTTAACTGAGATTGCCGGTTCATTTAATAGTTTTTATGCTCAAAATAAAATTATTAATCCTGACGATATAAAAAGAAGTTATTACAGACTTATGTTGGCTAAGGCGACTGAAATTGTTCTTAAAAACGGTTTGGACATCCTTGGTATTCCAGCCCCAGAGAAGATGTAATTACCAAGGGTTACCCTTGGTAGAACTATTCCCGCTCCAGAAAGGATGTGATAAGATAAGCCCACAATGCCTGAAGATAAAGGGCTATCTCGTTCCCAAAGGGAGGAGAAGGTCCTCCAATTTTGGAAAGACAATCAAATATTCAAGAAGACATTAGAGAAACCCTCGGACAAGGGTGAATTTGTGTTTTATGAAGGTCCTCCAACTGCGAATGGTAAGCCGGGTATTCACCACGTTGAAGCCCGTGCTTTCAAGGATGCCATCCCTCGATACAAAACTATGCAGGGTTTTCATGTCCGCAGAAAAGCGGGTTGGGACACTCATGGTCTTCCTGTAGAACTCGAAGTAGAGAAAAAGCTTGGCCTAAAGAGCAAAAAAGAAATCGAAGAGTACGGAGTAGAGAAATTTAATGACGAGTGCAAAAAATCTGTTTGGACTTATGTGGATCTCTGGAGACAATTCAGTGACCGTATGGGGTATTGGGCAGATTATGAAAACGCATACGTCACATACAAGAACCCTTACATAGAATCTATTTGGACGATCCTCGCTGAAGTAGAGAAGCAGAAACTTTTATACAAGGATTATAAAGTAGTGCCTTGGTGTCCGAGGTGCGGGACTGGCCTTTCATCCCATGAACTCGCTCAAGGTTATAAGGATGTGAAGGATATTTCGTTATATGTTGAATTTAGAATTAAGAATTATGAATTAGGAATTAATAAAAATCCTAATATATATTTCCTTGCGTGGACAACGACACCGTGGACATTGCCTGGTAACATTGCCCTCGCGGTTGGCCCGGAGATTGACTATGTTGTGTTGGAAAAACCTGATGAAGGCACTGGTCCATTAGTACGGTTTATTCTCGCTAAGGATAGGGTTGAAAAAATATTTGGTACAGAAGGATATGAGATTATTGAAACGAAGAAGGGCAAAGATTTGGTTGGTCTAGAATACGAACCACTTTATCCATTTGTAAAAAATATCACTTCAGATATCCAAGGCCCGGCCTTGGATGGGGCGTTCAAAGTTTATTCTGCCGACTTCGTCACCACCACAGATGGGACGGGGATTGTGCATACAGCAGTGATGTATGGACAGGAAGACTTTGATTTGGGCAACAAGGTTGGATTGCCCAAGGTTCACCTCGTTTCTCCGGATGGAACATTTATGAAAGGCACAGATTGGCTCGAGGGGAGGTCGGTAGTAGACGAGACTTTGGCTGTAGATATTTTGAAGGAACTTCAGAGTCGAGGATTACTCTTCGATAAAGAAAACTTCACTCACTCATATCCATTTTGTTGGAGATGCAACACTAAGCTTATTTATTATGCTCGAGATTCTTGGTATATAAGGATGTCTGAAGTCAGAGACAAGCTTGTCCTAGAAAATCAAAAGATAAATTGGGAACCGGATTATATAAAGGAAGGTCGTTTTGGTGAATGGCTAAGGGAGGTCAAGGATTGGGCCGTCAGTCGAGAGAGGTATTGGGGCACACCCCTTCCAATCTGGGAGACAGAAGACAAGAAGGAGAGAATAGTGGTTGATTCTTTGGATACTATTCGGAAATATACAAAGAAATCTGGAAACAAATATTTTGTGATGCGCCACGGCGGGACAGAAGGAAATAAAAAAGAAATTGTGAGTTTCAAGAATCAAGAAAGCGATCACATCACCGAAGAAGGCAAGAAACAAGCGGAGAAATCGGCCGAAGATTTAAGGGGCAAGAAGATAGACCTGATCATCTCTTCTCCATTTACTCGCACCAAAGAAACGGCAGAAGTTGTGGGTAAGGTTTTGGGGGTCGAGGTTGTCTCCGATGAAAGGATTATAGAAATAAACCCCGGTAAATATGATGGGGGAGATTGGAATGAATATCACGTGACTATGTATGCTGCGGGTCCAGATTGGTTCAACGTGACTATGCCCGGAGGTGAGTCACTCTCAGATGTAAGGAAGAGAATGGGTGAGTTTCTTTATGATTTAGAAGATAAATATAAAGATAAAAATATTTTGATCGTAACTCATGGAGGTCCAGCCTGGCTACTTTATGTTGTCTCAGGTCTCCATTTACCTGACAATAAAAAATATTCTATCTCCAAAGATAAAGATTTTGTGAACGATTTTGAAAGATTTAAGAATGCAGAAGTTAGGCCGCTTGATTTTGCCCCTCTACCACACGACAAGGATTTCACTCTGGATCTCCACAAACCATTCATAGATGAAGTGGTTTTAGAAAAAGAAGGCAAGGAATATAAACGAGTGAAAGAGGTGATGGATGTTTGGTTTGATTCTGGTTCAATGCCTTTCTCTCAAGATTCTGATGACAGAGAGAGGGCTGGTGACTATTCAAACATAATGTATCCTGCAGATTTTATCTCCGAAGCGCTCGATCAAACTCGTGGATGGTTCTACACCATGCACGCGATAGGGGTTCTCATGGGTCGAGGAACGGCCTTCAAAAATGTTATTTGTCTTGGGTTGCTCCTGGATAAAGATGGCAAGAAAATGAGCAAGACTACAGGTAATGTGGTTGACCCCATGGAAGCCATGGAGAAGCACGGAGCTGATGCTGTGCGGTTCTGGATGTATTCAATCAATCAACCAGGTGATGCGAAGAATTATGATGATAAGACGGTGGACGAGGTGAACAAGCGAGTCTTCAATATGCTTGATAATATTTATTCTTTTTATGATTTGTTTAGAGACAAAGAATTAGAAACAAAAGAGCTTAAACTGGCAAATGTTAGCCATATTTTAGACAGATGGATTTTGATTCGACTTTCCGAACTTACGAATATTATGACCGTCAAGCTTGATAGTTATAATCTCATTGAACCAACTAGGGCATTTAGAGAATTTGTCGATGACCTTTCTACTTGGTATCTGCGTCGTTCGAGAGACCGAATAAAAGAAGGTGATGAAGATGCGAAGCAAACTCTGTATTTTGTATTGAAAAATGTATCCAAACTTCTCGCTCCGTTCGCCCCTTTCTATGCAGAAGAATTATATGGGAAGCTTCGTACAGATGAAGACGTAGAAAGTGTGCATTTGGAAGAATGGCCAAGCATCCACCAAGGGAAGCCCTTAAGTATCGATTCCCAAGGGCTCCCCTTGGTGGGCGAGAAGGTGCTTTCAAACATGCAAGAAGTTAGAAAAATAGTTACTCTCGCGCTAGAGGCCCGCTCGAAGGCGAATATAAAAGTTAGACAACCACTTTCGGAATTAAGAATTAAGAATGGTGAATTAGGAAAGGAATTTCTAGATTTGATTCAAGATGAATTAAATGTGAAGAAAGTGGTTCAGGATAAAAATCTAGAAACAGAAATAGATTTAGACATCAATATCACAGATGAATTGGCCGAAGAGGGGAGAGTGAGAGAAATCATTCGCTCGATTCAAGAAATGAGAAAAGAAAAAAACCTCAACCCGAAAGACAAAATGAAATATGAGGTTAAAGAGGATGAGGCACTGTTTAAGAAATACCAACCAGAAATAGAGAAAGCTACAAATATAGAGATTGTTTTTTAATGTCATATACGATTCACACCACAGAGGGTTTGGTTCTCTCATACAGATCTCTGCGCGAAGCAGATCGAGTGTATTCGATAATGACGCGCGAGCTCGGACTCATCAGAGCTACGGCGACTGGGGTGAGGAAAGATTCTTCCAAACTCCGCGGAGCGCTTGAACCATTTTCACTTTCATCAATATCATTAGTACGAGGCAAAGAATATTGGAAGGCCACTTCTGCCAGTGTTCTAGAGAAAATTCCTTCTGTACCAGAAATCGCTCGACCATTGGCCCTATTAGAGAAACTTGTTCAAGGTGAAGCTCCGAATCCAGAACTTTTTGATGCGATAAAAAAAATTATCCTTTCGTCTACCAAAGACGAGATGTTTGAAATTCACTTCGTAGCCACCAGCCTCTTCCATCTTGGGTATCTCAAAGAAGATGATTTGAAACTGGATAAAAAGAACTTAATTAAAGCCATAAATAATGGCCTCGATTCTAGTCACTTGACAACAAGGTAATTTGGAGTGTATAATGTGAATAGATTGGTAAGTGGGGGTGCCATGCAGTTCAATTCCTCCACCCGTTGAGAGCGGTATTCTCGTAATAGGAGTGTTGTATGACGATTAACTGGGCTGCAGTTGGTCACTTTCTTTTCGCGCTTGTTCCACCCATGTTGTTTGTTTTTTGGGTGATCATTCGCATCATGAGGGGCGCCAAGGCCTCAAGGCAAGGCCTCGAGGCCGAGATGGAGCAGCGCGAACAGGCCGAAGCGAACCGTATCAAGAAGATTCGCGATCATCAGCTGAACGTCTGGAACCAGGTTTTCAACATCATCTCTGGCTGGAAGGAGGTGTTTCCACTCCTGCTCGTCACGAAGGCTGCCGGAACGGAAGCGTTCTCGATCTTTGTCGGCAGGAAGCTTGAGCACGGGACGGAGGTTCTCCTTCAGCTCGACTTCGACTTTGTCGATGGGTTCGGCAGAGACTGCGAGGGGCACATTTTTTACGCGCCGTATGGAGCGGACATGTATTTTAGTGTCCCGAGCCATATCGATGTGCGTGAGCAGATGTGGCTCTCGGACCTCATCTGGAACAGGATCCAGCGTGAGTTCTCAGTCGACGTCTCGAGATGACGTTGAAGGCATCCTAGTTTCAAGATCCCGTAATATATCGCGGGGTCTTTTTCTTTTTATAAATTTAAAAACAAGATGTTATACTTAAACATATGCCAGATGATAAGAGTAGAGTGGATGAAGCACAGGAAAGGCTTTATTCGAAGACGAGATACAGTGCTCCTACAGGAGAAAGACGAACCTTGGGGGAGACAGAAACTTCTGAAGTGAAAACAGATTGGCCATCCCAAGGTATAGACGAGCTTCTCTCTCATGAACGCAAGCCCATTGAAGGTCATCCAATTATGAAAAAGATATTTATTTCAGCCATCATATTTTTCTTCCTCGCTGTGGGTGTCGCGGCCTATATTTACCTCGGGGGAGGGAATTTCATCTCTTCGAAGAATGTTGATATTAGTGTCCTTGGCCCCACTTCGGTTTTAGCCGGAGAGCCGGTTGAACTTAATATCACTGTTTCCAACAGAAACAACGCTGACCTTGAAGCGGTCACTATGACTATTGATTATCCGAAAGATACACGCAGTGCCGAAGACGTTACCCAAGCCCTTGAACGCTCGAAGATTACTATCGGTTCGATTAGTTCGGGCAAAGACTTTGTTCAAACCCAGAAAGCTGTACTCTTCGGACAGAAGGGAGAAGTTCAGGATATAAATATTTCTATTGAATACAAAGTAAAGGGTTCGAACGCCACTTTCGACAAACAAAAAGTTTATGAGACAGTCATCGGTGCCTCACCCCTCGATATCACCATAAAGAAACCATCCTCTATCACTTCTGGGACATCTTTTAATACTACGATTACTGTTCAGGCGAATTCTGATAACGTTTTGAAAAACGTAGTAGTGCGAGGGGAGTATCCTTATGGTTACTCTGCTCTTTCTACAACGCCGTCTGCGACCTCAGCCAACAATAATTTTTGGATTCTCGGAGACCTAGCAGTGGGGGCGAAGAAAACCATTGTTATCAAAGGTATTTTAGTTGGGGAGGATCAGGCCGAAAGGACTTTTAGGTTTTATGCAGGGGTGAGCGACGTTTCCGCCTCGGACAAGTTTGGGGCCACTCTCGCTGCGGCCTCGGAGACAGTTTCTCTTAATCGTCCGGCCATCGGGCTATCTCTGAATATAAACGGAGATGAATCTAATCCGTACATTGCACCGGTTGGATCTTCTGTGACCGCGAATATAAAGTATCAAAACAACCTTCCGAACACTTTGCTCAATACTCAAGTGAAAGTGATTCTCTCTGGTGCCACACTCGATAAATTTTCTGTGAAGCCGCTTAATGGTGGTTTCTACAATTCGTCCGATAACTCGATTGTTTGGGACAAGAGTAACTATGGTAGCCTCGCCTCGCTGGAGCCGGGAGACAACGATTCGCTTTCATTCAGTTTTGCTTCTCTATCAAGTTTGCCTATGAATACTAAGAATCCAGAAATTAGTTTCAAAGTTAGTGTGACTGGCGTCGCGAGCGGGAACAATTCTTCAGACAATGTCACTTCCATGGACAGCCGTTCGGTCCGTATCGCTTCTCAAACCGCTCTTTCTTCGAGGTCTCTTTATTCTCGAGGAGTTTTCAAAAATACTGGGCCCATTCCACCCAAAGCAGAGAAACAAACTACCTATACTCTCATCCTCGGTCTTCGCAATACTCAAAACGATATAGACAATCCAGTGGTGACTGCAACCCTAGGCCCAAATGTGAAGTGGGTTGGTGCTGCGACTTCTACAGAAAATATTTCTTATGATTCTTTAAACAATGTTGTCACTTGGACACTAAACGACTTGCCGGCGGGGACAGGATTCTCTACACCTATTCGAGAGGCCTATATTCAGGTGGCCCTCACTCCATCCATCGGTCAGATCGGTTCTACTCCGGCGCTTCTCAACAATATTTCTTTCTCTGGGACGGATACATTTACTGATAAGACTATTACTCTCACCAACCCACCGCTTACAACCCTCATCTCGACTGATCCCAACTTTGTCCAAGGAGATGGTATAGTGGTGAAGTAATATGACAGAAAAAAAGGAGAAAAACCCTGAATTAATGGAGAAAATCATCTCACTTTGTAAGAGAAGGGGCTTTATATTTCAGGGGTCTGAAATCTATGGGGGACTGGCTGGGACATGGGACTATGGGCCGCTTGGAGTGACCCTGAAGAACAATATTAAACGTCTTTGGTGGAAAATGTTTGTGGAGAATAGAGAGGATATGTATGGAGTAGATGCAGCGCTTATTATGAACCCAAAGGTTTGGGAGGCTAGTGGGCACGTCGCAGGATTCGCAGACCCTCTCGAAAATGGAGAAAAATTTAATGTGATGTTCAAGACTTCTGTGGGGGCAGGGGAGGAAGCTGTTGTGAGCTATCTCCGCCCAGAGACGGCGCAGGGCATGTTCGTAAATTTCAAAAACGTGATAGACGCCTTCCACCCTAAACTGCCTTTCGGTATGGGACAGATTGGAAAAGCTTTCAGAAACGAAATTTCTCCGAGAGACTTTATTTTCAGAACACGAGAGTTCGAGCAGATGGAGATAGAATACTTTGTAAAGGAGAAAGATTGGAAAGATTTCTTCGAGAACTGGAGAGAGCAAATGTTTGACTGGATGAAGGCGATTGGCCTCCCCAAGAAATCCATTCATGAATTGGAAGTTCCCGAAGAAGACAGGGCGCATTATTCCAAGCGTACAATAGACTTTGAATTTGATTTTCCTTTCGGCAAGAAAGAGTTGTACG
>Ga0082335_1004870_pt1 | contig 19446 bp, 19 predicted proteins | sample Subgrocontami58m_FD_72375 | JGI IMG/M metagenome (GOLD analysis project Ga0082335, IMG submission 72375) | Subsurface groundwater microbial communities from S. Glens Falls, New York, USA - GMW37 contaminated, 5.8 m (SPADES assembly) (version 2) ... | reverse complement strand
CCAGAAGAGCTGTTTTTTCATTACCTTTAACTAAATAGGCATTGTAGCTTGTCCCATTTGGTATCGGCATAAGGGAGTCAAACAACCGCCTGTCCCAGTCAATATAGCCCAGCCAGTCAACACCGTCTGTTATCTTTCTCGGTTTCATAAAACTGCCTCCTCGATATGATAGGGGCATGTCAACCCCTTTTGGATATATTCTCTTTCTGGCATTTAGGGCAATAACATGCTCCTCTACCTCGTAATTTTAGCCACTCAATAACGGAGCCACAAATCAAGCAACGCTCTCCTTTTCGATGGGCCACATGGAAGCCCAGGTGGGCGGTGCCTTTTTCGCCGTCCGGCGTGCGATAGGTATCCACGCTGGCCCCGCGGCTTTTGATACCGGCTCGTAGCACCTGCCGGATAGCCTTGTACAATCTTTCTATTTGCTTCCTGGTTAGCTCCTTTGCCAGAAATAAAGGATGGATGCTAGCGGCAAACAAAGCCTCGTCGGCGTACATATTGCCCAATCCCGCCAAAAAAGTTTGATCAAGCAGCAAGGCTTTGATAGGCACTTTCCTCTTCCTCAGCATAGCTGCTAAAATCTCAGATGTAAAACCTGGCTTAAGAGGCTCCGGCCCCAGCTTGCCGACTATCGAGTTAGCATCCTTTACCAGCCACAGAGCACCCAACTTGCGGCGGTCGGTGAAGGCCAGTTCCGTGCCGTTATCTAGCTTAAAGAGCGCGCGGTAGCTTTCAGGGCTGGCGTTAATAAGGAGAGCGCCGGTCATCTTCAAGTGGACGATAAGAGCGTTATTGCCATCTAGTTCAAATATAAAATATTTTCCCCGCCGCCTCAAGTTACGAATAATCTGGCCTTTGAGACGAAGACAAAACTCATCCGGAGAGGGGATTTTCACAACCTCAGGAGAGGCAAGCTTTATCTCTACAAACCGTCTGCCGACCACATGGGGCAGCAAGTCATTCTTTATGGTTTCTACTTCAGGGAGTTCTGGCATGGTTGAAATAAGTTCCTATCTAACAGCAATAAATAACCCATAAAAGGATACGATGAGATAAGGTAAAGTGGATTAACTGTAGAAAACGGGATAAACCATTATCCGTGGTAGAGTTTCTGGCCAGCGTTAAGTATGGTCAAACCTACAATTTTGCCTTCCTTAAGACGGACGACAACGCCCTCATCGGTAATGGCGGAATCATCCGCAGGCTCCGGCTTGCCGAAATTTATGTAAAGGACATCACCTTCGGGATCATAGTTCATTTTTATTTTATCCAGAATCATTTTTTCTGCCATAATTATACCAGATATTTTTTGTTAGCCTAATCCCATTTTCGTAACTTAGACGTGGCCTCAAATACAGCATCTGACATTGATATGTAAACCACATACAAACTAGCGCGTACATCTGTAGGGTGGGTGTAACCCACCATCACGGGATCAAAATGTCCCGACCTGTTGAGATTGCTCTACCCAGCCTACCTGCTGAACTATAGCTGGTTATTCTATTTGTCTCCGGTTTGTAAACGAAATCCCCCGTTCAGATGCACCTATGGTGCATCTGAACACCCCCTTTAATAAAGGGGGCTAGGGGGTTGCACCCTTTCTTTACTAATCGAGCTATAAAACCCCCACGCCTTATTAGCATCAATCTCGTTCTTGGTCATATTACGGCGGAAATTAAGTATTTTCCTCAGTGAACTCTCGGAGAGCTTCAAATCCCGGCTCAACTGCTGGTAAAAGGCATTAATAAAGAACCGGCTGTTTTCTTCATATTTCACAAAGGAGTTGAGGTAGTCTCCCAGCTTCCAATAAAGAAACGGGTTGACTTTTCCTATTAATTTCTTCTCTAAAGATATAGCTAACAGGACTTCCATGCAGTTTTTAATCAGCGTATCATATTTGGCGCTAAAAGCAGCCAATTCTTCTCGAATGACACCGTCGTTTTCCTTGCCTAAAATCTCTCCCAGCGGAATAGTGGGCACGCGTTGCGGCTGCCCGTCCAGGCCCTTTATTACTGAGATAGTGACAGGGATTATTTTAACGCGTGTCACATCTCGCCCCAGGAGACAAAGAACTTATTTAACAAGTCCAGGCTGTCTTGAGGTGTCGCCGGAGCGCTCTCCCTTACCAGGGCCATAGCAATTGATAGCAGGTAATGATACCGTTTAGAGCCTTCATTCTGAGCTTTTTTAAACGCCTTATGCCCCGAGTTGATTACCACGGTTTCCCCATCAATCCAACTCAGGCGCGAGTCAGCGGGGGCTTCCAGCCAGCCCACCTTTGGCCCGAAGCGGACTGTCCTGTGGCGGGTGGTAGCATATTCTGTACCCGGTTCCGTAACCTTCAAGGGCGGTGGTTCTTCCGACTCAGGGAAGAGCGATAATCTTTCCTTTTCTCCTTCACCTTGTTTGTTACTCTTGTTCTTTTGAGAGGACGGCGTCTCCCCTATCAGGTCTTCCCCCTCCGGGTTGGGAATATTAATCTCTTGTTGTATCTTAGCAGCAAATATCGTGGATAGCTCCGGGAGCCTGCCTAATATTCTACCTATTACTTTCTCCAGCTCGGCAGTATCTGTGGTAGCTTCAGGTTTTTTCTCAATTTTACCCAGCTTTTCCAGCCAGCTCCCGAATCTCTTTTGCATATCACGGCGAAAGCCATTGTATTTTAGTCCCTCCGTTCCTACCTTTATGAAATCGCTTTTAGTAGTGGTTAACACTTTCGATAAATAGGGAACCTCCACATAGCCCGATATCCTCTGCATATCTTTGGGGTATGTGCCAAAGAACTCCCTGTTAACCACCTTTCCGTAGGTGCAGATACCGACGCCGCACTGTTCCTCGGAAAACGAGACTTTTCCCAGGACAAAGAAACCTGTGCCCACTGTTTTGGGCCTGCGTTTACCCCTTCCCAGGAGAAATGTCTCGATATTTTCTGTCTTATCCGCTGAATAGGGATTGTCAAAAGTCAGTTTTTTCCCGTTTATATAGAACTCTATGGGCTTTGGATATATGCCCGCCATCAGATAAATTTGAGATAAATACGGGTCAAGCAGAGGGTAATAATGCCTTCTAATGATGCGTTCTATTCCCTGCTGTTGCAAAATAGAATATTTGCTGGCTTTTAAATGGAATGTAGTTTTTGTGCCGCTTTCGGATAGTGTCCTTTGGGGTAACTCTCGCCACACCAGCTCATTTTTCTCGAAATACCATTCCGAAAAGCCGCTAAACCTGGCCGACCTGGTTTCTGTTTCAACCTTATCTGACATCCACAGCGCAAGTTTAGCGCCCAGCCCGGCGAAACCTATCCCCTCGCCACGTTTTTTGAAAGACATGGCAAAATCGTGATAGTCACTAAATCCCCTTCTGGTCATACCTGAGCCATTATCCATCAGTTCGAACATCTTCTTTTCTTTGGCGAAGTTAATGTCTATCCGGCTGCTTTTGGCATCCAGCGAGTTAGCGATAAGCTCCACCAGCGCCGCCTCGTCGGCGCCAAAGGGGTAAAGCTCTATCTGGTCTCGTATAAAATGCTTAAAGTTGACGTTGCTTTTGTGTTTTTTTGTCATTTTCTTAAGTGCCTTTTATGCTGTGCACCCCCAAACCCCCTTATGAGGGGGTTCAAGGTAGCCCTTCGGGCTTATATAAAAAGGGGACACCCCCTTAAACCCCCGTCAAAGGGGCTTTGCCCCTCTGAACTCCCCAAAACATTTTGGCATATCGAGGGTTCACACTGCGACCCCCTCTCGTTTAGCGTTCCGATATAGCTGAAGGCTGCCTTTTTCAAACTCATCATAAGGAACCGGTTGAGCAGAAATCAAGCGTTCTGATTCCAGTTGAATCGGGTACAGCAATTCCACAATGCGGCGCAACTCAGCAAAGTGATCAAACGGCGGATTCAGCAACACGAGCAAATCAATATCGCTAGATGGGCTAGCTTCATGGCGAGCCGTAGACCCATACAAGATCAAGCCTCGAAATTGCGAACCGTAATAGCTTTCAAGGGATTTCCTGCATTGCTGAATTATATCTGTTACTGTCATTTACATTTCAACGGCTTTAAATATGCCGACATAACTGACGGTCGGGATTCACCGGTGAGTGGCGCTTCATTTCACCCATCCTGCAATTGCATATCAACGCTTAGTCGGGGTAGGTACAGAATAGCCCGGATCCTGTGGACGTCGTACACCTGAAGGCGTGAACCCGATTGCATAGCGGCCTTCCTCCAGTGAGATACTACCAGCACCTACCCCCAGAGGAACCCCTACTTCCTGACCAGGGGACCACGTCCCCAATGATGATCCAACAACGGTCGCTGTTCCCTGAATTTTACTATTACTGTCATAGAAGGTCATCCAGAACCATGTATCATAGTAATAATTATAGCTTTTGTTTACTACTTGGGCGCGTATGATAGTATAACCATTCAGGTCCTCCATGAATACTTTCCGAACTTCTATTCCATCATCTGATAGTGAGCTTTCAGCAGATTCCGCAGATATCTTCAAGACATAAACTAACTTCGACAGTGCTTCATAATACTTCGATTCCGCTTCGTAATACAAAGCGGCGTTCTCATACGGGTTTTCAGCAAACTCGGTCTGGAACATACGTAGCTGTATCCCTGAAATGCCATAAACAAAAGGAAACTTCCCACCTGGTGGAACTTTGCCTAGTGGTATTTTGTACCTGATATCGATAGGCTTATCATCAAATGTTACTGCCTTGCCTTTGTCGTCGTATATTTGGAGCTGCAACTTTACATTTCGACTTTTCGAGGTTTTGTTCTGGGCTTCTCCTATGAGTACGAAGCCGTGGGGAAGAGTTAGGCGCACAGTCTCGTCCTTGCCAGGTTCGTGAAAACGATAGCTAAGAACTTCAATGCCATCATTGCTGGTAACATTTAACTTACCGCCTACAGGTGGTGGTTCTATAGTTGGCGGCAATTTATTGTTTATTTCAGGGAACAAACTGAACTCTGGATAAGCCTCTATTCGTTCCGCTTCGCCATCCACCGCCACGTTAACCGTAGCGTACGCTACAGCGCCACCTGCTACCTTCAAGTTAGGCTCGCCGAAGCCAAGTCCAACAATGCGCCCTTGCTTGTCGAAAGCTATCATATTGATGCGGCTTACCGACATAGTTATGTCCCGATCATAGGGGTTGCGTATCATGACTTTAGTTTTGTAGCCTGGGGAAAGAACGCCTACGTCCGCCTTCTGAGTCTCAACCACTCCGGTTTCTATGGTCAGCCCTCTTTTGACATTGATCCACTTAGGGGCTTTAATGGCGCTCTGCGTGGCACTGCCGAATGTACCTATTGATGGCATTTCCAAGCTACCAACAAATCCCCGCTCTTCTCCTGGTAGCAAATAGCGCCCCTCTGGAATAGTGCCAATACGCATAAGTTTGCTTGAGGTATCATAAAACGAAAATTCTAACTGTCCAACAACAGCCGCATTGTTACTGGGAGCATTTTGAACTACAGATCCCAATAGCACGCTTCGTCCTCTGACAACATATCCGTTACTCTTGACGACCGGAACACTAGAAGTAGCGACTGACTGAGTTGGAGAGGGATTGGGCGTATTCTTAATTTGCTGTGTGAACGTGGCCGGTGTAGGGATTGGAGACTGCGGACTACTTGGCGTCGTCGGTGCTGGGGTAGCTACGGATGTGGTACGTGGGGTAGGCGATAATGAGGAGGGTATCGAGGTAGCTGGTGTAGGAGTTGGGGTGAATAACTGCGCATTAGTATCCTTGGTTGGAGCCTCATTTTTCGGACTAATTGTCGCGGAACCGATAACGGGAAATACTATCGTCAGAACGAAGCCGCCCAATATAACAAATAACCATAATTTGAGCGGCCTTCTCCGTACAGCGTTAATTATCAAGAGTACAATGCCAGTAAGGAAAGCCAAAACCGCTAGTAAAGTCAATACTATTAACATTTCAAGCCTCCTCTATTATATCGCATTTGTTCTATGCCAAATGGCTATGGCCTATAGTGGAAAATCTATCAGGGTTACCTAATACTTCTCCGCCTGTAATGGATAATATCAAGTAGGTCTTGCATAATGTATAAAATATCATATGTGTATTTACAGCTACTTATGTCCACAGCGCATTGGCATGTCCCTACCTGCTAATAGTAAATATCTTTTTTGTTATTGGCTGTCACATCTCTGGGGCTATCCTGCCTTCACGAAACCACGTCACCTCTGTTTTTTGGGGCTTTTCGTTACCCGTATTTAGTAGAATGAAAACACCGTATTTGAAATGATAAGAATTACGTTCGGTATTCTCAGTAAATGCCTTGAGTTTTCTAAAGTCATTCTCGCAACTTGCTCGGGCTTTTCTCTTCTTGACTTCCACTATAAGAAGGTTTTCATCGTTTCTCATCCGCCGGTGAACGATAATATCTGGAAAAGTTGAAATTCTTTCTCCTCTAAGAGATATTATACTCTTGGGCTCAGGCTTAATTATTATACCCTTGGATTTAATATTACCTTGAGAGGTATTTCGATTGTATTCACAGTCAACATTCAAGTATGGTATTTGGCGTTGTAGGTATTCAGCCAGTTTGTGCGTGATTGCCCTTTCGGATACATCGACTTCCAGTAAACACGAATCTTTCTCAAGCAACTCCTTGATGCTTTCGTTTAGAATTTTCTTAATTTCATTTGGTGTCATATCCATATTTGAGTGCCCTCTCATTTTTCTGAGGTAAGTTTACCCGGCACTATCTGGCAACCTTATTCTGCTCTATTTCGGAGAGCTTAGAGACTTCAGCAAATGCTTTTTCAAGTAGCTTTGTCATATCCATTACCTCCGCTGTTTCTTACGCGCCTAACTCTTGATTATATTATAATTTTACAGCATCATACCCTGCATAAGTATTTTTTTAACCTACTCCATCTCCGCCCAGTTTTTGCCCACCTTGATGTCCACCTTTATCGGCACGCTAAGCTCCAGGGCATGGGGCATAATTTCTAATACAAGCCGTTTCATCTCATCCATTTCCTCGGGCGGCACATCGAAGACCAGCTCATCATGCACTTGGAGTGTCATCAGGCTCTTTAAACCTCTTTTTTGCATTTCCTTGTAAATATTAATCATGGCTATCTTGATAATATCAGCGGAGGTGCCCTGCACCGGCATATTAATAGCCATCCTTTCCGCCGACTCCCGTACCTGGCGGTTAGCCGAGTTTATCTCCGGAATATAGCGTCGGCGCTTCAGCGCCGTCTCCACATAGCCCACCGCCCGCACCTTATCCTTGGTAGCCTCCACATAGCGCTGGATTCCAGGATATTTTTCAAAGTAGGCTTGTATGAAACGATTAGCCTCCGCTCTCGTTAGCTCCGTGGCCTGCTCCAGACCGAACCCGCTCATGCCATAGATGACTCCGAAGTTGATGGTCTTGGCCACCCGGCGCATATCGGGGGTGACCTCTGTCACTGGAACGTTAAACACCAGTGAAGCAGTAGTTTTATGTATGTCTTCGTCGGCGCGGAAAGCGGCAACAAGAGCCGGGTCCTGGGAAAGGTGGGCGAGTACCCGCAAATCAATCTGGGAATAATCGCCGGATAGTAGCATGTTTCCAGGTCCAGCAATAAAAGCCCTGCGGATTTTTGTTCCCCAATCGCCCCGTACCGGAATGTTTTGCAGGTTAGGGTCGGAGGATGAAAGCCGTCCGGTAGTGGTCCCCGTCTGGTTAAAAGTGGTGTGCACCCGCTTTGTCTGCGGGTCAACAAGCGCCGGCAAGGAGTCTACATAGGTGGACTTGAGCTTGGCAAGCTGGCGGTAGTCCAGAATAAGGCTGACTAATGGGACTGCTTTTAGCTCTTCTAACACAGAGGCATCGGTAGAATACCCGCTTTTTGTCTTCCGTCCGTGAGATAAGCCCTTCTCCTCAAATAATATGACTCCCAGTTGTTGCGGGGAGTTTATGTTGAACTGGTGGCCAACCTCTTTGTATATTTCATTCTCCAACCTGGCCAGTTCCCTCCCCAATGTCTCAGACTGCTCTCGCAGTAAAGGCAAATCCAGGGCTACCCCAACCTGCTCCATATGTAGAAGTATGGGCACCAGGGGCATCTCTACATCGGTAAAAAGCTGCCAGAAACCCTGATTATGAAGCTCCTTTTCCAGGGTTTCTTTCAACCGTAAAGTCATGTCGGCATCGGCTGCGGCATATTCAAGGGCTTTATCAACCTCAACCTGGGCCATGGACAACTGCTTGGCTCCAGTGCCGATAAGGGCGGTAATAGGCGTCATCTCGATACCTAGCCTGCCGAAGGCCAGAGCCTTCAGCGCCAGGCTTCTCTCCCCCAGAAGGTAGGCAGCAATCATGGTATCGCAGGTGAGGGGAGAAACGTTCAATCCATAACGGGAGAGAACAGTCATATCGAACCTGGCATTATGGGCCACCTTGGGCAGCGATGGCGATTCCAGTAAAGGCCGCAGGCGGGATACAACCTGTTCCAACGGCAGTTGGGGCGACAGGGATAGTCCGGTATGGCCCACTGGAATATAATAGGCTTCGCCCGGGTGGCCGGAGAGGGATATCCCCACCAGAGCTGCCTCGCGCTCCGATTTCCCCGAAGTCTCCACATCAATCGCCAGCGCAGGAACTGATGATAGTTCGGACAGCATTTTATCCAGTTCTTCTGTTGTCTTAATTGCCTGATATTTGCCTTTGGGAGTTTCACCTTTCACGATAGGGACTGCCTCGGTTACCACTTCCGGTAGTTTAGGCAGCAAATTGAAGAACTCCAACTCCCGGAATAGCTCGACCACTTTCTGCCGGTCATAGCTGGTTACGGCGCAGGCCTCTGGTTTGAACTCTATCGGTAGCTCGGTAACAATGGTGGCTAATTCTTTGCTCTGACGTGCCATATCAGCGTTGGCGCGGAGTGTCTCCCGCAGGCGAAGTGGTTCTACCTCTTCGATATGCTCCAGGGCCGCCTCCAGGCTGCCAAACTGCTGCACCAGCTTTAAGGCCGTCTTCTCGCCTATACCGGGCACGCCGGGGATATTATCGGATGTATCGCCCTGCAACCCTTTGAAATCCGGTAGCTGAGATGGGCCTATGCCATATTTCTCCCTGACCGCATCCTCATCGTAGATAATGGTATCACTGAACGAGCGCTGAGGGCGGGGGTAAAGAACTTTCACCGAGGGCGAGATCAGTTGGAATGTGTCGGTATCTCCGGTAACAATGAGTGTCTCTATGCCACGGGCACTCGCCTGGCGGGCAAGAGCGCCGATAACATCGTCGGCCTCAAAACCCGGCAACTCAAATATGGATATTCTGAACGCCTGCACCAGCTCCTTTACCCGGCCGAACTGGGCCTTCAACTCGACGGGAGCGGCTGGACGATGGGCTTTATATTCAGCGTATTTTTTGTGCCGGAAGGTGGGTATGGGCAAATCGAAGGCAACGGCGCAATGAGTGGGTTTAAAATCGGTGAGTACCTTGATAAGCATCTGGGCAAAGCCATAGACGGCGCTAACTATCTCACCGGTCTTGCTTACAGTCAGACGATTGGGACGCGGGCCGGACTCAAAGGCATGATATGCTCTATGAATGACGGCATGGCCATCGAAGATTACGAATAGTTGTTTCTCAGAAGGCATAGTTTTTCCTGTGCTGATTATAGCACGAAGGGATTTATTTGAAATAGGGGGGCGGACCTAACCCCCAGCCCCTTCCCTTCGCTGCCCCTTCGCTGCGCTCAGGGCAATGGCATGAGGGCGGGCCCAGGGCGGGAAGGGGAGATAGGTTATCGGCATTTGTTTGATTGTTCCTGTTGGGTAGGCAATTTTCGGTATTTATTACAAAGACGATGTTTGATTGTTTTTCAAAATATTATTTTGCCACATATAAATGATGGCATTTTGTATCTACGAATAACGCGAAAAGGTCACTCCGGCGTATGGGGTACGCAAGATTTGTTGAGAATGTTGAGTCCATATGTTCCATTGCACTGGCTGAATCTTTTATGAGATTAGTATCCATACAAATTGATGATAGAATAATTGTTCTGGTTGAGTCAAGGGGGACATGGCATTAAAAAGGCAAGAGGGAGACCTAACCCCCGGCCCCTTCCCAGGATGGGAAGGGGAGAATTCTCAAATCCCTTCCCAACGTGGGAAGGGATTTAGGGTTAGGTCCTTAAAGTTTAGGTCGTTTTTATTTATTCTCCGCCAGCGTCTCAAAGAAGCCCTCTAGTTTCTCCTTGATAGCGTCATCGGAGACAAAGGAGGGGTCGGTAAGGTCGCAGTCCAGGACTAATGTAGGGATGCCAGCCCTTTCCCGGAGAGCATCTTTGGTAATGCGGATCGTGGCGCAGGTCTGGCGGCAGCCGATATGCGCCCAGTAAATAGCGCCATCGGCTTTAGACTTGAGGGCATCGTTCACCGAGTCCTCAATCAACCCCTCCTCCACCGGTCCCTGCATTTCTTTAGATATAGGGTTAGAGTACATCCTGCGGGCCAGAGTTAGAAACGGATTCTTGAAGTCCCAGTTTATATCTCCCCAGTGAGTGCAATAGGGTTCAGCCACCACACTGGCGCCATGCTCCCTCTGCATCCAGTGAAGTAATCGCCAGCTATGGCTAGGAGGAATAAACAGGGATATTAGCCTGAAATTCTCTTTCGGGATAACCCCTTTACCTGCAACTATCCTCGCCTTGAGCTCATCACGTACTAATTCCAGGTAAGCAACGGATTCTGGCTGACCCATGAACAACCACCCTATATTAAGAATCTGTGTACCTACAATGTTAGTGGCCGGACAGGGCACCGCCCGCCTCAGGACTTCGATTTCCTGTAGCAATCCAACGCTCTTCTGAGAAAGCCTAAGCGCCTCCACAAAACGGTCTATATCCAGTTTTTTACCTGTAATCCTTTCCAGGCCGTGGGAAAGATCCTCCAACTCTCCGGCAAGGAACCTGGCGCTTACTTCGCCGAATCTATAAGGCACCTCCAGGTAGAATCCTGGCGCATGGGATTGGTCAACTACCAGTTCATTGCTCTTGGCCGTGTTATCACATACCTGGCTTGTCCATACTACTGCATCAGGTATAGGCGCCCATCCTTCGGCAAAGGTAGCAGCGATACAACGGTGAGTAGAACACACCTCCGGAGGCAGGCCGAAAGCTTTAGCCCGGGCCAGAAACTCCTCCTCCTCTTTCAGGAAGATAGCCATCATCATGCAAATCATTTCCAGATGGAAGGGAACCATATCCATGGCATAGAATAACTCGGGCGGCACCAGGACGCTATGGGCAGCAATGAACTTGCCTTCGTCCTTCGCCCGGCACAGTCGAGATACATATTTATTAAAGAGGTCATAATACATCTCATCACTTTTGGTAGTGGGTCTCTCGCGGCGATGCTGGGCCAAACGCTCCAGAATCTTTACAGTTTGCTCTAATTTTTCCAGCGATACAGTTTTAACGCTCATATAAATACCTCCGCACAAACATGTACGAAACATGTTTTTACATACCCGAAATAGAATATTGGTAATTATACATCCAAAGAACCGTCTTTTTCAATGTTAGCGCTTAAAGATAGCCTTTCTTATCAATCGGCTGTAAAATAATTCTCATGGGACTGATTCAAACATTATTTACTGGAATTGGAACGTTAGGGGCTATTTTTACGTTCAGCGCCTGCGCGTTCCTGACGCAGGCGGGGACAATAATGACTGGAATAGAAATCCCCGGCCCAAGCCTGTGGCTTATCCAGGGGGATGCTGCTATCGTTTTAAACAACGGCCAACCAATCGAGACGGAACAGGGTAAACTGGGCATAACCCTGAAACCATTTCCTCCCCGTCAAAAAAACAAAATCGAACTATATCTTGAAGACAAGAATACCCAGCCTATTAATAACGCTGGTGTAACTATCCACTGTGACATGGTAGATATGTCCCACGAAATCGCTTCAATACCGGCAATTCACAAAGGGGAAGGCTACTACTCGGCTAACCTGGAACTCCCTATGAAAGGATTATGGCAGTTAAAGATAGCTGTAACGCGCCCAGAAGGGGGGCAGACATATAATTACCTATTTAATTTACGAAATGATTTTGATGGAGGGGGAGGCGGAGGGCACCTGGGGCATTAAACATAGCCTTAATCCCCCATAAAATATTAGTATCGATGCCTACGAAAGGTAGCGGGCCAGTTCTCCCCCTTTCGCAAAAGGGGGACAAAAGGGGGATTTTCCTGTTACATCAATGGCATAGGAAAATCCCTCTCAATCTCCCTTTACCAAAGGGAGAGATTAATTGCCGCCTCCTGAATAGGATTGCCCACCACCACCTGGGTGAAAGAATGACCCCTTCAGCCACATTGAATTGGCGGTGGATTTTGGATAGCTTGCCCAATTGACTTTCCCATGTCTTTTCATCTATCATTCTGGCAACAAGCTAAAGAGGCGGATTCCTGTTACCGTAGCCTCTGAAAGGTAGGAATAAAATGCCCTCGGATAAATCCATTTACGGCTACACCGGCAAAATACTGAATGTTGACCTGTCCAACTCAAAGATATCCACAGAAGACCTGGATATGGAGATGGCCTGCAAGTATATCGGTGGTATGGGGTTGGCCTCAAAGCTACTCTATGATGAGGTGGGGACAGGGGTTGATCCGCTGGGGCCGGACAATGTCTTGATATTCTCCACTGGTCCGCTTTCCGGCACTGCGGCGCCTTGCGCCGGCCGCTCAGAGATAACCGCAAAATCTCCTCTCACCGGCATTATCGGCAGCGGCAACACGGGTGGAGTATGGGGGGTGGAACTTAAGCGGGCTGGATATGATGCAATTGTCGTCCGTGGGGCCTCGCCTCATCCGGTGTACCTCTGGATAGATAACGGCAAGGTGGAAATCCGCCGCGCGGAGGGCCTGTGGGGCAAAGATATATTCCAGACCTCAGACCTGCTACGCCGGCATCTGGGCGAGAAACCCGACCATGAAATCCGGGTAGCCGCTATCGGACCTGCCGGCGAGAACCTCGTCAAGTTCGCTGCAATCATTAACGAATACTGGCATGCCCAGGGCCGTTGCGGCCTGGGGGCTGTTATGGGATCCAAAAAACTCAAGGCTATTGCTGTTAGAGGGAATAACCAGATACCTGTAGCTAATCCTCCAGAGTTTCAGAAGGCAGTTAAGGAGACTATCGAGGCCATAACCCAAACCTGGCATCCCGCCCTTATGGGCGCTCATAAGCGGTTTGGCAGGATTGGCGCATTGCCCATAGCGAAAGGGACTCTGCGGCAGGGTACTTTACCTGTAAAGAACTTCCAGAATCAGTATATGGATGGGTGGATGGAGAATATGTCGGTGGAGACCGCTCAGAAATATCTGGCCGGTCCGGCGGGGAACTGCTATCGCTGCCCGATAAGCTGTTTTAACATGGTGGAGGTCAAGGATGGCAAGTATGCAGGGCTACGCGTTGCCAGCGGCACCTTTGTGGCCCCAACCTTCGAGTTCGGGGCTAAATGCGGTATAGCCAGCTTGCCTGCGGTCTGGAAGGCCAAGGAGATATGTCACAGATTGGGGATGGATATAGTCTCGGCAGGCAGCGCTGTGTCCTTTGCTATGGAGCTTTCTCAAAGAGGGCTGCTTTCTAAAACGGAGACCGATATAAAGCTGGAGTGGGGCAACGAAGACCACATGCTCGAGATGCTGAGTGACATGGCCTATAGAAAAGGATTAGGAGCTATACTTGCTGAGGGCACGGTGAGGGCAGCGGAACGGTTGGGAAGAGGCTCGGAAAAGTATGCTTATACAGTTAAGGGCATGGAGATATTTAGCCCAGACCCGCGGGCCACGGGGAAGGTATGGGGGCTGGGCTACCTGGATAATCCCAGGGGCGGCGACAACATCAAGACCACCCACACCCATATCGGACAGCCACTGCCTGAAGCCTTCATAAGAGACAAATTCGGTATGACCGTGTCGGAATACGCACGGAGCTATGTGAACAGCCTGGACATCTTCCCCGAGGTCAAGAAGCAGATATTCGGCGAGCCGCCCGTGCTGGATGAGTCCACATACCAGGGAAAGGCTGCCCTGAACAAATGGCTCTCCGACCTTTGCGCCGCCATGAATTGTCTTATAACCTGTATTTTCCCCACTACTTTCCTGGGTGCAGTAGGCCCCACCCATTATGCCCATCTCCTATCGGCATGTACCGGGGAGGAGGTGTCTCCTCAGGAGCTTATGAAGAGAGGTGAAAGGGTATTCAACCTTCAACGGATGTATGACGTGCGGTGCGGGATCACCCGCAAGGACGACCACTACCCCGACCGTTTCTACGATGAGCCGCTTGTAGAGGGATCGGCCAAAGGTACCAAGCTCTCCCGCAAAGCAATTGATGACACGTTATCAGAATACTACCGCCTGCGTGGGTGGGATGAAAAAACCGGTATACCGACGAAGGAGAAGCTGGGGGAGTTGGGGGTGGGGTAGGGGGCGACACTGGGCATTGAAATAATCGTAGGGGCGACTCTTGTGGTCGCCCAGGGCCACGATGTAACGGGACGCCTACGTGCAAGGGGGGTCTTACGTCGCCTTAGAGGTATATCTCATATCTACCCCTGTAATAAGGAATATGTTATAAATCAGGGCAGGCACAAGGCCTGCCCCTACACGGGGAAAAAGTGAACAAAAATCCTGAACCAAGTCAACGCCGTTCTTTAAGGTTGAGGGGTTATGATTACGCCCAACCCGGGGCATATTTCATTACACTCTGTATCCAGGGGCGAGTCTGTCTTCTGGGCAACGTACTGGATAGCCAGATGATTCCGAATGAAGCGGGAAGGATGGTATTACGTGTTTGGAAAGAGATGCCCAGGCGTTTCCATTACGTTACAATGGATGAGTCTATTGTGATGCCAAATCATTTTCACGGAATTTTCATAATTACGGATAAGGCGTTTGACGAGGGCACATGTTCATTAGGTACGGTGGTTGGTGCATTCAAATCGTTAACTACGAACGAATATATTCTGGGTTTAGATTCTGAGGGGTGGCAGCCCTTTGACAGAAGGCTGTGGCAACGCAATTATTACGAGCACATTATACGTGACGACAAAGACCTTGACCGTATCAGGAATTATATATCACTCAATGCGGCGCGGTGGAGCGAAGACACGGAGAACCCGGCTCATGAATGGCGCATAACCCAAAAAACGCCATCGAAATGAGGGGAATAACTTAACGGTGTGGCGCATTATCGTAGGGGCAGGTCTTGTACCTGCCCCGAACAATGACAGGTTTCATACTGATGGTTATATGGTAGTGCCTCTCCTTGTGATAAGGAATGTTTAATATACCAGGGCAACCACAAGGGTTGCCCCTACGATTTCGTTTGCAGACGCTTCACCGGCCTCCTCGTCAGCAATATCATCGGGACAGCCAGGCCGGCGAGCGCCGCAAAGGATAGCCAGGCTGTCGTATAACCGCCCGTGCTATCATAAATCCAGCCCGCCAGCGCCGGCCCGATAACACCTCCGGCGGTCATCGCCGCTATTATCAAACCCTGGATGCTGCCAAAAGCACTCCGTCCAAAATATTCCCTCTGGATAGACGCCCGTAAAGGAACGGTCCCTCCGTTTCCCACTCCAAAAGCCACTACAAAAAGGACCAGAGCCCATCCGGTATTGGCATAGACGAACGCTAACATTCCCAGGCCGAGGAGAGCATATGCAATGGCAATAACCTTTCTTTTATCCATCATATCGCCCAGCCAGCCAAAACCTATTCTGCCGACAATGCTGATTAGGGCCGTCGACGCAGCAACCGTGGCCGCTACTCCCTGAGAAAAACCTATCCCGATGAGGTAAGGCATCACGTGTAATCCCACGGCGTTAGCCATCAATAGCCGGACCGACATGGATAAAGAAATCAGCCAGAAAGCGCTCGATTTAAGGGCTTCCCCGGGACTAAGCTCGATATTATTAGATTTTACTTCAACCGTTTTCTTTGGCGCTTCACCTTGCACTGAAGGCAGCGGAGGAGAACAATCCGGTTGCCTGCCATCGGGGAGATAGCCGTATTGTTCCGGTTTATGACGAAGCAGCAAAGCAGCCGGCAGGCATACAACCCACGTGCTTATTCCAAGCACTAATAAAGCAGTCCGCCAGTTATAAGTGTTAATCAGCCACACAATCAGCATCAACATGATGCCTCCGGCCCCGTATCCGGCAACCATAAACCCCATAGCCCGGCTTATCTTCTTCTCGAACCAGTTAGATACCGCCGTCATCATTACCACACCGGAAGCACCGCTGGAGCCAATGGCCATCACTGCAAAAGAAACATAAAACATGGTGAGAGAGCGGGTATAACTGAGCAGGATAAATCCAAGACCCATTATGGAAATGCCAACCAGAGCTACACGGCGGGGCCCGTAGCGGTCGGCCAGGAAGCCGGCTACAGGTGAGCCTATCCCCGACTCGATACCCCGGATAGAAGCTGCCAGTGAAACAGCAAAATAACTCCAGCCGAACTCATCTACCAGGGGTTTAAAGAAAGCGGTAAAACCGATGGAGAAGGTGCCGCCTATGTAGAGGTCTAGGATAAGTGCGCCAGCAACTATCCACCAGCCAAAGAAAATCTTTCGCCTGGGTTTTAACAATCAGAGACTCTTTTCAGGGCATCAGAAAAGACGCCTGAGGATGAAAAATGTAGTAGCAGAATCAAAAGCTGGAAACGTCCTGATCCGTTACTTTATATACAATATCTCCACGCCGCAACCTATCCGTAACCTTGATTCCCACGGCATCACCGGATTTAGCCTCTTTGACAACGACGTTGTTTATCTGCATGGAGTCCACAACCATGGTAAGGTCAGTAGTATGGCCTTTGATGTGGATCTTGTCGCCTGCCTTAAGGGGTGCGGTTAGAATTATACCAGCCACCACGGGTCGGGCAAAGAAGTCGTTTACTGTGCCTATTTCTATTTCTACCATGGGGATTCCCTCCTTTCCCTTCCTCTGCGGACAGTATACGCCCCGTAAATGGCAGAATCAATGCCTGAAACCTTATTGACAAAACGTGGAGATATAGATAACATTCCATTAAGCTCTTGTCAAAAGGTTCTAATTATCATTTTGTCCCGTTATATCAGCCCCCTTTTTCCAGCAATTAAGTGGTCTTTTATTAAAATTTAGTTGGAGGTATTACCGTGAAACAGATTGACATTTTCTCCCATTTCATGCCCCCGCGCTATAAAGAAGCCCTGTATAAACAGACAGGACGTAGATTCCAGATGCTGGAGATTCCTACCCTGTTCACCTTGGAGGAAAGATTCCGCACCATGGATAAATTTGGCGACTACCGCCAGGTTATAACTCCAATCGGCCCTGTCCCGGAAGCAGTAGCCAACCCTCAGGAAGCGGCTGAGCTGTGCCGTATTGCCAACGAGGGGACAGCCGAGGCAGTGGCTAAACATCCCGACCGCTTTGTCGGCGGAGTGGCTATATTACCCATGAACAATATGGATGCAGCTCTCAAAGAAGCCGACAGGGCAATAAATGATTTGAAGTTGAAGGGGATAATAATTCATACTCCCATCAACGGCCAGCCAATGGATATGCCCCAGTTCATGCCTCTGTATGAAAAGCTGGCCCAGCACGACCTGCCCATATGGATCCATCCACGCCGGGAGCAAACTCCGGATTACACTAATGAACACACATCCAAGTACTGGATATGGTGTGTATTCGGTTGGCCCTACGAGACCACTTTGGCCATGACCCGGTTAGCCTTCAGCGGGGTATTCGACCGCTTTCCCAATATAAAGTTTATTACACATCATTGCGGGGCGTTTGTGCCCTACATGAGCGGGAGAATCGAATATGTGTATCAGCTAGCCAGTTCCTTTGGCAAACAATTTGACTACCAGATGAAGCAGCCTATAATCGAATATTTCCGTAAATTTTATAACGATACCGCTATCCACGGCAGCACTAGCGGGTTGATGTGCGCCCAGGATTTCTTTGGCGTTGACCGCATCCTTTTCGGCGCTGACGTGCCTTTCGATACCAAAGGAGGAGAGCTGAGCCTGAAGGATACCATCCAATCTATTGAACGGATGGCTATATCTCAAGCCGACAAAGAGAAAATATTTTACAAAAATGCTCAGAAGATGCTCCATCTTACACCGTGAAAGGCACCCCCGGCGTTTACATCTTGATTGTGTACCTGGCCTGGTCACAAACTATCAAGGTGGGGAAAAAGCGAGTTATTCCTTTTGAACCCGGTTACTATTTTTATGTAGGGTCGGCCCTGGGTGGACTGGAAAACCGAATTAAAAGACATCTGGCACGGGAAAAAAAGCATCACTGGCATATAGATTACTTGCTAGATGTCGGCACGAACGTAGGGGTTATTGCAATCCCTACCACTCATAAGAAAGAGTGCCAGGTGGCTAAAAGTCTATCTGAAGGGCTGGAGTCAATAGCTGGTTTTGGCTCGACCGATTGTAATTGCCGTTCGCATCTTTTTTATTATCCGAGGAACGATTGGAAGCCTTATCTATCTTTGAAGCTAACCAAGTTTAGGGAAGACGGAATTATTGCACAAGTCCCCGTACAATAGGTCCACCACGATGGATGAATCACTTCTCCCTCGAGGGGAGAAGGTTAGGATGAGGGTGACCCCCCTCACCTTAATCCTCTCCCGTCGAGGGAGAGGGAAACCGCGTAGCCCCCTTTACATAAATGGGATGTCGAAGACGGGGGATTTTATTTTACAGGAATTATCCAATCATTACACCTTAAGCCATACCCTGTATAGTTGCTTGCGAGTCAGCCCCGTATTGCTGGCAACCTGTACAATAGCATCTCTGGCTGATTTACCCTGGGCCTTGAGTTGTCTGAGTTGCTCCTCTACATCGGGCGTTAGCTCTGCTTGTTGGGGTTTTTGACCGGCCACAATCAAGGTAAACTCACCCCGGGGATGCTGAAAATGGGCCAGCGCCTGACTCAGTGTGCCCCTGAACACTTCTTCATGAATTTTAGTCAACTCACGGCATACGGCAACCTCCCGGTCGCCCAGACACCGTTCCATATCTGCCAGGGAAGCGAGCACCCGGTGAGGGGCTTCAAGGAATATCAGTGTAAACGGATAAGCAGCCATCGCCTTCAAAAATCGTTGTCTGGGGCCTGATAGCCGGGGCAAAAAACCTGTATAGAAAAACTGGTCTGTAGGTAATCCTGAAACTGCCAGCGCCGCTACGGGAGCGCTAGGACCGGGGATTGGTACAACAAGGATATTATTCTGGATACAGGCTGTAACCAGTTCATATCCCGGGTCATTAACGCCCGGCATACCTGCCTCGGAGACCAGAGCTACATCGTTTTGCTGGAGGCGCTCTAAAAGGTAGGATAACTTGGCTTTCTTGCTGTGTTCATAATAG
>Ga0082335_1004865_pt1 | contig 19461 bp, 17 predicted proteins | sample Subgrocontami58m_FD_72375 | JGI IMG/M metagenome (GOLD analysis project Ga0082335, IMG submission 72375) | Subsurface groundwater microbial communities from S. Glens Falls, New York, USA - GMW37 contaminated, 5.8 m (SPADES assembly) (version 2) ... | reverse complement strand
TTTTTAGCGGGAATCTAGGATGGTCGAGCCTCTGGATACCCGATAAAAGCATTCGGGTATGACAAAAGCCGGTACATGCAAATTCCTAACCGGACAATGCTGATTTACGATGTACGAGGTTCGATGTACGGTTTGCGATTAAAGACTGAAAAATAAATCGTAACTCCCAAATCGTAAATCGTTCGACTGAGCGCTCACGACGAAGTCTAAAATGTTTCTCAATTTATTCGGATAAGGATACTCATGAAGGATTTAGCTATTGTGCTGGTCAGCGGCGGTATGGATAGCTGCGTAACTACGGCTATCGCAAATACACAATACCAGCTCGCGCTCTTACACGTTAATTACAGCCAGCGAACCGAATCGCGGGAGCTTAATGCCTTTTGGAGTATTGCATCGTTCTACAACATTCCTGAAGACAGGATTCTCATATCCAATATTGATTATCTCCGCAAGATTGGTGGTTCGAGCCTAACGGACTTGAGCATAAACGTTCAGGATGCTCAGTCGCATAGTAAAGAAATTCCCTCTTCCTATGTTCCATTTAGAAATACACTTTTCCTGACCATTGCCGTTTCCTGGGGAGAGGTTATTGGGGCGAAGAAGGTATTTATTGGCGCTGTGGAACAGGATAGCCCTGGTTATCCCGATTGCAGGCCAATATATTATGAAACCTTTAATAGGCTCATCAAAGTAGGAACAAAGCCCACGACGTGCATCGAGGTAGAAACACCTCTTATTAGCAAGAGCAAATCAGAGATTGTGAAAATGGGCATTTCTTTAAATGCACCGCTAGATCTCAGTTGGTCGTGTTACAAAAACACAGATAAGGCATGCGGCGTATGTCATAGCTGTTTCCTACGACTGAAGGCCTTTAAAGAAGCAGGGGTCAACGATCCGATTGTTTATGCTTAACTGAAGTATCTTTCTTGGATGACTGCTTTTTCGTATCGTTAATCAACGTAACACCCGGAACGGTTTTTATAATGCATCCCTTTGAAGTGGGAACACACTCTTTTTTATTCAATTCACAACGCCCACGATTTTCGTATCTGCAGTACATAATTATAGATGGAATATTTAATTATATTTTTTCATTTGCAATTCTATTCAGTGCGGTTATGAGTTGGTCTATGTCCGCTTCCGTATTAAAAAATCCTGGGCTGATTCTGACCGTACCATCTGGAAACGTACCCAATACCTGATGCGCAAAGGGGGCGCAATGGAGACCGGGACGTACCGCAATATCAAAGGATTGATCCAGGATGGCGCCAACCTCTGCGGGTTTAAATCCTTTGATATTTAGGGAGAGGATACCGACTTTTCTGGAAATATCCGTAGTTCCGTACAAAATGAATCGCCGATCATCCTTTAAAGCGTTTATGAGTTTGTCGATTAATTTTTGTTCATGTTTTCTGATTGCCTGAATTCCTTTGGATAGAATATACTCTACCCCTGCCCTGAGTCCTGCGATACCAACGGTATTGGGAGTTCCGCTTTCAAGTTTGTAAGGCAGCTCTTCCGGTTGGGAAAGTGAAGCCGGTTCAAAACCCGTCCCCCCTTCCCGCCACGGTTCCAAGTTTGCGCGTTCGCCTACATACAACCCCCCTGTCCCCGTTGGGCCCAGTGGGCCCTTATGACCAGTGAATGCGAGCATGTCGACAAAGTCTTTATTGACGTCAATTTCACACACCCCTGCTGTCTGTGCTGCATCAATAAAAAATATGATATTATTTTCCCTTGCAATTCTGCCAATTTCCTTGATCGGCTGGATCGTGCCGAGGACGTTAGGGGCATGTGCCATGACAATTAATCGGGTTTTGGATGTGATGGCATTCTTGATATCATCTGGGTCAATAAATCCATCCTGAGAATTCCTTACCTTGGTTACGGTAATGATATTTCTCCTTTCAAGACCGTTGAGGGCGCGGGATACGGCGTTGTGTTCGAGATAGGTTGTAATGGCGTGGTCATCTGACTTGAGCAGTCCTTTAATTCCCATATTTATGGCGTCGGTTGCATTAAAGGTAAAAACAAACCGATTACTATTCTTGATACCAAATAATTTCGTGACAACCGCACGGGTATCTTCAATTTCCTTTTCTGCCGCTACTGCCATCTTGTGACCTGACCGTCCAGGGTTTGCGCCCAGTGTTCGGTAAAAGGTGTCCATTGTTTTATATACAATTTCTGGTTTTGGAAACGTCGTTGCTGCATTATCGAGATAGTTCATATTACATTCCTATATATTTTGCATAAAGTCCCTTTGCCACAGCGGCATCGTTTGTACCGGTAATAATTAATCGTCCGTCTGGAAATACGGTTAACTCATATTTGTCTAAGTTCAGTCGTAAAAGAAAGCTGTTAAAAGATACTTTGCCCACTTGCTCTAATCGTAGTGCAAGTTTCGCCAGATCAAGCTTCGATCCGTTAGGGTGTAAAATTTGTACGGCATTTCTGCCGCACAGGGAGGTTGTCATTGAATACCTATCTTTGGACAGGAATTCAAAATGATGTTGTTTGCACGTTATACAATCGGATTTCTCCCGAATATCATCGGTATGCAGCTTTTTAATTTCGTTACGCCAGAGGTCTATCTTCAAAAGCCCTTTACTCAAGGCATCATAATTCCCTGTTAATATTTTTAGCGCTTCTGCCGCCTGGATAGAAGCGATCATACTGGCAATGGGTGCGATAATTCCTGCTGTGTCGCATGTCTCCGTCGTGCCAAAAGGTGGAATAGTGTCGAGTACACATCGGAGACAGGGAGTTTTTGGTGGGACAATGTTCATGGTTAATCCAATACTCCCAATACAAGCCCCATAAATCCAAGGTATCTCTTCTTTCACACAATAATCATTGATGAGGAAGCGCGTCTCGAAATTATCTGTGCCGTCAATAACGACATTTGCATTTTCCAGAATAGTTTCAATATTGGACGGATTGATGTCCGCAACAATTGCCTCGATCTGTATGTGGGAATTAACTTTCTGTAGCTTCTTTTGTGCGGCAACAGCTTTTGGGAGGTTTTTGCTTATGTCTTCTTCATCAAATAAGGATTGGCGCTGCAGGTTGCTTTCTTCGATATAATCACGGTCAACGATCTTGAGACATTTGATTCCGCTGCGGACGAGAAGATTTGCTGAAGTACAGCCCAATGCGCCGCAGCCAACGAGCACGGCAGTCTTCTCCATAAGTATCTTTTGGCCTTTATTACCTATGCCGTAGAACAGTACCTGCCGTGCATAACGATCTGACATGCTTATTTCTTTATTTCGAAACTACCCAAACACGAAGGGTCTCCTGCAGCAAGGGTTTTTGCGCGCTTGTAAATGATTTTGGGATTTACTCCCTCACCGAATCCTGCAATCCATTCATTGGTGATATCACACATTGTTAAAAAGTTTGCACCCGCATTTTTCCAGTATGGTTCATGAACGCAGGTTTCGTGATCCCATGACGTGCATTTTTCAGAATCAGATACCACCTGCGCACCCCGGTCACAAGGCATTCCGTCACTGTGGAAATCACCCATTATCTCAAATGCCTTTGAAGTATTATTGCAATCTGCCTCTGATAGCCCTTTGCTCTTGACGGCCTCCTTACCACAGCTAATCCCATGTTTGCGTGCAGACTCCGCTGCTACTTTTGCAGCATCAGGGTATTTGGCACAGAAGGCTGCTACGATAGCCGCTTCCCGTGTTTCTGCTTCTACAATGAGACTTTGAATTCCTTGATGAATTGACTTATTGGCCAGTAATTCTTCAAGGGGTTTATTACTGCTTGTTTTTGGATATTTCTTATACACCTGTTCAAGTATTTTATCTGCATCTGCACCATACTTTGCTTTAAATCCAGAGACAATGGCAGATTCTCTCGACTCGGTGGTTTTTATTTTCCCGTACATCCAATAATGGATTGGACCTAATACTAAACTCATTCAGAAACTCCTCACTATTTAAACCAAACATACAATGTACTATGCGAGCTCCACGGATTCAACTTCAGGAATCTCCTCTTTGAGACGTTCCTCTACGCCGTATTTCAGCGTCATGAGCGCGCTAGGGCACGAACCGCAAGCTCCCTTGAGACGCACCTTCACAACTCCCCCCTGCACATCTACAAGTTCGATATCGCCGCCATCAGCCTGTAATGCCGGTCTTATATGTTTCAAAGCCTCTTCTATTTTTTCCCTCATGGATATTCTCCTTAACTTAAAAATGGTTAACCTTTTTTCTTATTAATAACCTCATTCAACTCTTTAATAATAATATCGGGAGATATATTGTGCATGGTAGCGCCAAAGGCGATATCCTCAGTTTTTGAACCGGGACAGGTAAAGCAACCCGCTCCAAAATATTTTTTTATCACAGCCTCAGCCTCTGGATATTGCTTGATTACATCTCCGATACTGGTTTTTTTTGTTATTTTTATTTCTTCCGCCATAAACTCATACCTCCTATGGGAATCTTTGTATGGGTAGATACTTGTTACGTTGTAGGGTATCGGACAAAGGAACTTTTGTCAATTAAAAAAACTAAAAACGCAAAGCAGGATGTTTTGAAATTTTCATTGATTAATGAATATTTATTTCTTACATTAGGTAATATGTTACAGCTATCTCATATTCCTTTTGTCATTACTATAATTTTGTATTTCATAGCTTCCATCTGGTCAATCGGATACATTGTAAAGCCCCGTGTATTTGACAAAAAGGTGGCCAAATGGACTATGATGATGGGTTTTTTCGTCCACAGCGGCTTTATTGTATTCCTCGGCCTTGAATCAGGTAGTATTCCCATAACCAATGTGTATGAGTCCTTTGTGTCATTGCTCTGGTGTGTTTTCTTTGTTTACATAAATCTGGACTACCTTTACAAGTTACCATCTTTAGATACATTTTTATTGCCGGTTGTCACTGCGCTTTCAATATGGGCTCTTACGTTTGATAGTGGCGATCTGTTAATTACCGTAAGCCTTCAGAATTTTTGGCTCATAGCGCACATCATTCCCATATTCGTGGGATATGCTGCTTTCACTATATCTTTTAGTCTAAGCATTATGTATTTAACACAACAGAGGCAATTGAAACACAAATTGTTTGGTTCTCTTTTTAACAAATTACCCTCGCTCGAAGGTATTGACAAGATGATGTGGAAGACGATTTCATTCGGATTTCCACTCCTCACCCTTGGACTTGTATTTGGCACGTTTTGGGTAAAGACACAAAATGTTTTGGGTGAGATGTGGTATCTTGATTATAAGGTTATTTTAGGGTTGGCAACCTGGCTCATCTATGCGGCATTGCTGCATATGCGTCTGATCGCATCATTTCATGGAACCAAGATTGCATGTTTGACCATTGTGGGTTTTTGCCTGGTACTTTTTACCTTTATCGGCACCTTCTTTATGGGATCAAAGCATGCCTTTCAGCGGGTGAGTGAACAAACGCATACTGAGGTTTTGAATGTTCAGTGACACTTTATACGTTTTTGTTTCGGCTTGAGTGAGCTAAGGATTAGATTATGAGTATCTTGGTTGTAGGATTGAACCATAAGTCAGCGCCGGTAGAGGTCAGGGAAAAACTGGCATTTAATCCCAATAGTATCAATACCGCCTTGTCTCTCTTTTCCCAAAAATATCAAGATCAAAATGCGGAGATTGTTATTTTATCGACCTGTAACCGCGTCGAACTCTACATCTCGTCGCAGGACGGCGCTATTAAGGCCGAAGACGTCTTTTCGTTTCTTGCCGACTTTCATAAGATTGAGCTAAATACCTTTTCTCCCTATATGTATCACTATAACGATGACCGTGCAGTGAATCATCTTTTCTTTGTGACATCCAGCCTTGATTCTATGGTGCTCGGAGAATCGCAAATCCTTTCACAGGTCAAAGAGGCTTACACGACGGCTGCCATGGAAGAGGCTACGGGAAAGATTTTAAACCAGCTATTTCAGCAGGCACTCAACGCGGCCAAGATCGTGCATACCAGGACGTCCATCGGCAAGGGTAAGGTTTCTATAAGCTCTGTAGCTGTGGAGTTCGCTGAAAAAATATTCCAGGATTTTACCGGTAAAATTGTCCTTGTCGTGGGCGCTGGTGAAATGTGTGAACTTCTACTCAAGCATCTTTATGAGGAAGGTGCGCGTACCTTTATCGTGGCGAATCGTACCTATGAGCGTGCAGAGGAACTCGCCAACGAATATCATGGTCAGGCTATCAAATATGAATTGCTTGGCGAATATCTCGAAAAAGCCGATATCGTTATTAGTTCCACGTCTGCCCCCCACTATGTAATCCATGCCGATCAGGTGAAGGAAGCCATCAAACATCGGAGAGGGAATCCCATGTTCCTCATCGATATTGCCGTTCCCAGGGATATTGAACCGGAGGTAGCCAACATTGACAATGTGTATCTCTATAACATTGACGACCTCCAATCTATGGTGAGCCAGAATATTGACGAACGAAACAAAGAGGTAGAAAAATGCCGTGTCCTCATTGAAGAAGAGGTAGAGCACTTCATGGCGCGGCTTGAGGAAATGAAAATAGAACCGGCGATTACCCACCTACGCAATCATTTCCACACTATTGGAAAAGAAGAACTGGATCGCTTAAAACCCAAGTTAAAGAACTTAGACAATGGAGACTGGGAGCAGGTCATTTATACCATGGAACGTACCATCAACAAACTCCTCCATCATCCCGCAAAAGTAGCCAAACAAGAGGCAAAGAATGGCGGCGGATACCGGTACGTGGAGACCATAAAGAAATTATTCGGCATATTCCACCACACCGACAATCCGTAACAGTAATTTACGAATTACGATTTGCGATTTACGATTTTTATAATCTCAAATCGTAAATCTAAAATCGCACTATAACCCCTCTATGTTTTCCTTTGTGCCCCGGTTGTGGTAAACCGTTACATTTCATATAAACTTGCCTTACGCTCGATATTCGCAAACCCTGTTTCCACCGAGTTTTTTCGCCTCGTACATTGCCTTGTCTGCATTGTCAAGCAATGCCTTTGCGCCGTTTGACAAATTGACGTCTGCAATCCCAATACTTATTGTCTTTTGAACCGTTTCATTCTTTGATGGTATGTGAAATTTAATACTTTTGAAATCCCTTATAAGTCGGTCTGCAATGGCTGTAGCGCTACTGTTTGCGGTGTCCGGCAATATTATGGTAAATTCCTCCCCTCCATACCGGCAGGGTGTATCAATTTCATTTCTTATCCGATTCTTTATTAACTGCCCCAGTTGTTGCAAAACAATATCACCTTCAGTATGTCCATAGGTGTCGTTGAAGTGTTTGAATTTATCAATATCAATAAACATCAGGCTCAGATCGTGTTTAAACCGCCTTGCCCTCAACACTTCTTTTTCTAAAGTCTCGTCAAAATATCTTCTATTATACAAATCCGTCAGTTTGTCTGTTATAGATAACGTTTCAAGTCTCTTATACGACTCATTCAATTTCAGTGACATAATATTAAAAGTATTTAAAAGTTCCTCTATTTCAGTTGGTGATTTTATACTCAATTTTACATCGAATGATCCATTGATAATTTTCTTTGTTGCTGTACCCAGCATATTCAGTGGTTTTGTTATACCTCGCGTTATGATAAATGCGTAAAAAATACTAAAACCAATTACTATCGGCGTAACCGCATAAATAGAAAATAAACTCCACTTTTCTATCTTTTTTGAATAGGCAATCACTTCGTTATGCTTTGTGTTGGCAATTTCATTGAGGCGGGCTGATGCTTTTGTAATGAGGGATGAGTCTTTTTCAAATATAGTAATAGCATCATCTATATTTATCATCTCAGATACTTTACTTCCCAATCTAATATACATCTGGACTGTACTGTCTAATTTCTTAATACTATTAAAGGTCTGTGTAACTTCGTCATGAAGGTTTCCAATCGTATTTCCGTAAATGTTCCAGTCTATTTCATCTAATTCTTTTTCAATAGTTGCTTCGAGTATCTCATGGTAATCCGATTGAGATAAGTCTCTTTTTTCAAAAATATGTTCCACTGTTATAAGCCATTGTTGAATATATACATTTAGATCCTCAACATTTTCTATATTGGAAATATGGATGGCAACCACTTTTTGTAATTTTTGAATCCTATGCAAAGATAAAAATATAAATGTACTTATTCCTATTGTTAATAAAAGAATGATACCAAAACCCAGCCATAGACGTTGTCCTATGCGCATATCCTTATTATAAAGAAAATTTGAAAAAACCTCAACAAAACCTGTTTTTGCCGTCCTGCCTAATTATTTAAATGGGAAACCATCTTCATCAGGCATCTTCCCATTAATCCTGAGCACCTTTATATTACCGCGCTTTGATACTTCATCAACACCAATAAAGGCTATTGCACCTGGAATTTCCGACACAAGTATATTTATTGTGCCTGCAGAATTTAGTATCTTTGGGAATTCCATTATTTTGTTGTTATACACCTTCAAAAACCAATATTTGTCAAACTCGTCGTATTTTATCTTGTACACCATATCTATCAATGTGCGCGTTTCATTGGATACAATCGGCTTGAATATGAGCGTAATTCTATCACCATTGCTCCAGTATTGTTTCCTTGCTTCCAGAATTTGTTTAAGTTCATTATAAGAGATATCTGTTTCTGGGTTTGATTTATTAACAACAACGGCAATAGTTGCATGGGCATTTGTTACAAAGATAACCGTAATCATAAACACGATGACTGAAATAAGTCTCATTGATTTATTTAAAATGAAAATGCCGTTTGCAGACCTATAATGTTCACGTCTTCATCATCAAATGCGCCGTGTGAATATTCGAGTTTTAAGGCATTGAAATGTGAAAGTTCATATCGCAACCCTATGGTATGTTTCTTTGTATCAAGGAAATCAAGTTCACTATTACGATAGAACGGATCGTCATTGCTGTAGTCAATGTAATCGTATCGGTAGTACGGTTTAAATTTGTCAATAGTATATGCAAATTGTGCATATCCACCAAAAGTATTAAATAGATCACCAGAAACCTCATCGTGGTTTATCACAAATGCCTCTGTCAAAAGCTCGATGTTTCTCATGGTATATACAATATGACCACCGTAGATAATCTCCCTTATCTCGTTTTCTCTTTTTGGATTATCTTCGTCTTCTGGTATGACATCGTAATAAACACTCGGACCTAGTCGTACTCCCTCAAATATATGTGGCTGCACATCAATTTGAAAACTTACGGCCTTTTTATCATTTATGTCGTCAAAATTCTGTCGTTGCGTTGTGTTTACCCCCCTTCCATTAGTGATCGCACATGCGTAATTCAGATCAATGCCTTCCAGCAAGGCGCTCCCGGATACTTTTATGCCGGTGTCATGCGTTGGTATTGGCCCTCCTTTATCCTGAAAATTAACTATGTCGGGTCTATCCATGGTTGTATAAAACCAAACCCCATGATTGTAAGTTGGTATCCAATACCCAATAGGCAGGAAAAATTTCCCTACTTCGATTTTTAGGAGGTTATTGACGTCGTAATGAATTAATAATCGCTCTATGTCTATTTCAATTGGTTCTGTCTGTTCTTCAGCATCATCTCCTCGGTCAAATTCAAATACGGTTTCGTTCAGAAAGGATATGCGGTTACTGAGCTTTGATGTCATGAACAAATCAAATTCACCGAGGGAAAAGAAGTTATTACCACTATCAAATCCTTCACCGATGTTATTATCTCTGTAACGCGCATTTACATTTCCAAAGCCCCGGATGGTTAAGAGTTGTTCACCAAAGGTAAGTCCTTCACCGAGTTTATATCGTGCCTTGTTTAATTCTATATCTTCTTTTTGTTCAGCAGTTTTAAAGGCTTCCTCTTCCACAATGTCTTCTGTTTCTTTCCGTGGATCATTTATCTGTGCCTGCTTTATGTCGTAGTTGGATTCTATTTCTTCCACTTTGCTCTTTCTCTGCGAAGAAGGAGACTCGGTTTTCAGTTCCTCGATTAATTCTTTTTTAATCTCATCTTTTAATTTTTGCATAAATTCTGTCTTGAGCCTGTTTTTTAGCCGCAGATACTCTTTTTCGCTTATTTCTTGGGCATTTAAGCACTTTGTTGTGAGGAGCAACAGTGTGATAATAACAATCGCAATTGGGTTCAAGAATCGGGTCATCTGTCAGGTTCTCCAATGGTTAATCGATATATAGGTAAAAAATCTGTCAATAGCGCCTGCCAGCCTTTGTGATCTTTTGTTGATATTTGATTAGCAAGAGACAAACATTCCATGTTAACGTTTATCTTCAAGGAGAAAAAGATTAATAGAGGGAATAGTGAGTGAGTGAGTGAGTGAGTGAGTGAGTGAGTGAGTGAGTGAGTGAGTGAGAAAACTTTGTGCCCCTACCATAGGTCTTTCCCGTACGTGCTTTAAATAGCAAATTTTTATCATCCAGGAATTCCTATCAACCTATTTTATGAAAAGGAGACAGTCATATTGCTGACCTGCGACAATTATCAAAGTCTGAGTTGCCATTTAGGTGCAAACAATACCAAATCACTCTTGCGATTGCAAGGTTTATTTCATGAGTGAATGTATCCTTTTTGTATCCAGTAATGCCTTTTCCATTGGCACAAGGGGCGTAATCTCGATATCGGTAAAAAAGGGGAAGAGGGGTAGCTTTGAGACGATCTCTTCTATTTCTTCATTAGACTCTGCATCAATAATAGCAGCCGCTCCGCGCCTGCCTGATAGCTTTCCACCAGCTAATATCTTACCGCGCCGTTGGAATCGTGAAAAATATTCCCATTCTCGTATTACATAACCCAAAAAGTCCTTTACAGGCATCTGGGGCATTTGTTTTACTTCTACCTTTAAAAGAAATAACATGTTCTTTTACCTCTCATATTTATTAATTAGGACGCAGATTTTCACAGATGAACACAGATAATAAAATTTAATCTTTCAGTTTTTTAAATCCTGATAATCTGCGTTTATCTGTGTCCCAAATGCTCATTTTTATATTGCCAAACCACCATCGACACTAATCACATGGCCGGTAATATATCTTGCATTGTCAGATAACAGGAATACGGCTGTTTTTGCGACCTCTTCGGCCTTTCCGAATCTTCTCACGGGAATCATTTCGATTACCTTATCTTTGTACTCCTGCGGCAGCACTGCCGTCATGTCAGTTTCAATAAAACCGCAGGCGATGGCATTTACCGTGACATTTACCTTTCCGACCTCCTTGGCAAGCGCCTTGGTAAAACCAATCATACCCGCCTTCGAGGAAGAATAGTTGACCTGTCCGGCCATCCCGATTATTCCACTCACAGAGGTTATATTCAGGATACTGCCTGCCTTTTGCTTGATCATCTGGGTAATAACGGCTTTTGAGAAATTATACACGCTTTTGAGGTTGGTATTAATGACGTCATCCCAGTCGTTCTCTGCCATTAAGGCCAGAAGTTTATCGCGGGTAATGCCGGCATTATTTACAAGGAAGTCAATTTTTCCAAACTTGTCCTTGACCTCTTTTATCATAGTTTTGGCGCCCTCAAAACTGGCTGCATTTACTTGAAAAGAGAGCGCTTTCACGCCCAGGGATTCGATTTCTTTTGCCAATGCATTAGCTGCATCAGCGCTTTTGCTGTAATTAAAGACGACATTGCAGCCGTTCTTTGCCAGTTCCAGCGCTATTGCCCGGCCTATACCTCTTGTGCCGCCGGTTACTATTGCTACCTTATCTTTAAATTCCACGTAATATTCCTCCTTAATAGTAGTTTTTAATTATATAAATTTATGCAAAAGGAATTTCAATGTAGGGGTTGAAAATCTTCAACCCCTACAAATTTCGGCCATAGGTGGCCTAATTCAATTAGACTGTTGTTGTGGTATAGTAAAGAAATGGATTTTGAAATGCAAGGTAAAAAAATCTTAGAAGTGCTCTTGGGAGAAGAAGGATTTAATTAAATTTATGGAATAAGAGCTTTTTGACTTTATCAATACATTACTCATGCTTTATTGGCCCAAAGTTTTGTTTAAAAATACCGATATTTAGTCAGAACTACCAGCGTAGCTGGTGGCTTGATTAGCCCTAAAAGGGCATTGTTACCGGCGACTCCTTAAGGGGTTACTTAGGTCTGTGTCGTACTTGTCCTCTATTGATTCATTCTCTTCTTGGTCTTTGATGTATTCCCTTATCTTTGCCTCATCCAAACCCACTGTGCTGACATAGTACCCATTCAGTGGAACTGAGAAAAATAGGCATTTTTGAGGTTATTGTGCCAACTGGTAACAAAGCAACAATAATCCCAGAACATAAAATATGGGTCAGGGGATCTGTCAATATAAACACCCTGGTAGCCTTAAACAAGAAATATGACGTAGATGCTATTATATTTGTGAATATAACCCACTACCGTCTCTATGAACCTATGTTACTCGGTGTCAAAGTAGGCATGATTTCTACTGATACCGGTTCAGTAGTATGGAGTGCGGATGGTGTGTTTGACAGCAATGAAAATGAGGTTGCAGAACTTGTAAAGCAATACTTTGAAAGTACGCATCAAAAAAGCGCTTTATACGGCTGGAAATTAATCTTACTTTCTATGAGACGCTATTCTCAATTTGTAGCCAACCAAATAACAGAAACACTTCAATACTAAATACCACGCCTTCGAGCATTTGTTCAACGTTTTCCACCTTTAGTAGTAGCTTGCGTTTCGTCGCCCGTCTTCCGCAGATAGACATTGCGGGTAACAGTTAAATCTAAAATACTTCTGGAGTAATACGGAAAATATTGCTTGATTCATAAGGAAAAAAGTACCCAAAGTTTATATTTCTACTTTCCTTAATAAAATATTTTCTAAATAAATATTCTTAATATCAATATTAATAAATAATTCACAGTAGGTTAGAGACAATTATCTTATAAATTTTACTTCGTCTCTTCACAACAACAAACACGGCATGTGTGTTGCATCATTACAAAATTAAAATTTCAGATACTCACGGTATAAACATAGGATGGTTGTTAACTCAGTTTTATTTAACGCTGAGGTCGAAATGTAGTCGAACATTGAAGGGGTGTGTAAAACTATTTCCATGAATGACAACTCTTTGAAACAAGGAGAAGAAAAGGTGTGGCGTAAAAGATATGCAAGAAAGGTACTGCCCGTATTATGTATTGCATTTCTCATGCACATACTTGCCCATACCTATGTCTTTGGTTCATGGGGTACAAACACCGTTGACAGCGTAGTAGGTGTAGGTAAATATAGCTCAATAGGCGTGGGGACATCCGGCGCTGTGTACATCAGCTATTATGACAATACTAACGGCGACCTCAAGTACGCCACCAATGTCTCCGGCTCATGGGTGACAAGCACCGTAGACAGCGTAGCAGATGTAGGTAAATATAGCTCAATAGGCGTGGGGACATCCGGCGCTGTGTACATCAGCTATTATGACGATACTAACTGTGACCTCAAGTACGCTACCAATGTCTCCGGCTTATGGGTGACAAGCACCGTAGACAGCGTAGCAGATGTAGGTGAGTATAGTTCGATAGACGTGGGGACATCCGGCGCTGTGTACATCAGCTATTATGACGATACTAACGGCGACCTCAAGTACGCTACCAATGTCTCCGGCTCATGGGCGACAAGTGCCGTGGACAGCGTAGCAGATGTAGGTAAATATAGCTCAATAGGCGTGGGGACATCCGGCGCTGTGTACATCAGCTATTATGACGATACTAACGGCGACCTCAAGTACGCTACCAATGTCTCCGGCTCATGGGTGACAAGCGCCGTAGACAGCGTAGCAGATGTAGGTGAGTATAGTTCGATAGGCGTGGGGACATCAGGCGCTGTGTACATCAGCTATTATGACAATACTAACGGCGACCTCAAGTACGCCACCAATGTCTCCGGCTCATGGGTGACAAGCGCCGTAGACAGTGGAGTAGATGTAGGTAAGTATAGTTCGATAGGCGTGGGGACATCCGGCGCTGTATACATCAGCTATTATGACGATACTAACAGTGACCTCAAGTACGCTACCAATGTCTCCGGCTCATGGGTAACAAGTGCAGTAGACAGTGTAGTAGATGTAGGTGAGTATAGTTCGATAGGCGTGGGGACATCCGGCGCTGTGTGCATCAGCTATTATGATGATACTAACGGCGACCTCAGGTATATTGTCGCTCCTGCTCCTGTGGCAACAACGGGGTCGGTATCGGGTATAACAACAATCGCAGCAACCCTCGGCGGCACGGTGAATGCCAACAATGGGTATGCAACGTCGGCATATTACCAGTACGGTGCGACAAGCGGTTCATACAGCGGGACATCTACCACACAGAGCGTAAGCGGCACAACCAATATGGCCGTAAACATCGGCATAAGCGGGTTAACCGCCGCAACGAACTATTATTACCGTATAGTAGCACAGGGCAATGGCGTGATGACGTATGGAAGCGAGGCGTCATTCACCACATCGTCATCCGGCGGGGGCGAGGGTGGGGAAGAACCTGTGAAAGAGAAGCTCACCATAAATTCTACAAGCCCGACAAATGGCGCAACCGGCATATCGGTAAACACAACCGTATCCGCCAACCTTTCCATGTACGTGAATGGTTCAACGGTTACCACGGATACATTTACCGTAAGCTCCGAAAACGGCAAAGCAGCAGGTGTGGTAAGCGTGAACGGCGCTACCGTTACCTTTACCTCATCGGGTACTCTGGATTACAATACCACATACACAGCGATAATTACCACTAGGGTACAGGCAGCAAACTGGGCGGGGACTACCATGGAGTCAGATTATAGCTGGAGCTTTACCACCGTTTCAGCGCCAACAACACCCACGCCATCACCATCACCGGTAATATCACCTTCCATCACACCGGAAGTAACGCCAAAGGCAACGCCTGTTACTACAATAACACCAACACCGTTGCCAACAGTTACAGCAACACCGACACTTACGCCAATACCAGGACCGTCACCGCTCCCAACCGTTTCTCCAGAACCATTGCCATCTCCAAGCCCAATAGTCAAAACACGTGTCTACGGGTATGTCTATGATGCGGAAGGCAATCCTATAGACAACATTTCTGTAAACATGGTACATAATGAACTATCAGGCAGCATAGAGACCAATAGCGAAGGGTACTACGAGTTCCGAGTTCACGATACGGGTATTTGTACGCTTACCTATGAGAAGGGTAGCTATGAAACGAGTAATGTGACGATTACCATTGTAAATGAGGCAGAGGTAAAGGTTGAGGATATTACTATGGAATCAGCCGCGCCAACAGGCATGATTTACGGGTATACGGTAGACAGCGGGAGCAATGATGTCGGATTTGTAAAACTGAGGTTTAAAGGGGTAAACACAAAGGCATCTGAAACAACAACGTCAGATGCGGATGGATTCTTCGAATGTGGTAAGTTAGAGTCTGATACGTATGAAATTACAGCGGCCAAAAAGGGGTTTAACAAAACGAAACTAAAGATAAGCATTCGTGAAGGTGAGGAAAATGAGACCGAGATTGTCTTGAAGAAAAAAATCAAGAAATAAAACGCTTCAGTACCTAACTCGAACGAGTCGGAATGTACAGCACTGGTGGTTTATATCCCGCCAGAAATTTTTGCTAAAAATGCAAAAACATTATCGTGAAGGAACTACCAAAAGGGTTTTACCGAATACTTACTTCAGTTGACTAAACAGCTCATATCTGTGATTTTACATGTTCTTTTGCTGGTCCGATGCCTTTCTTAACAGCTTCAATCGCATCATCTCAGCAAAGAGACCTACTTCGTATTCGATACCCTTCAGGATATCGTTCTCAACGGCGAAGTTAATACACTTCTTCATTTCCTTGAGTGCCCTTGCATCCCGTTCCAATAAAGTCTTTGCCGTGTCAATGGCCTGATTTAATACTTCTTTATGTGGTGAAATTTGATTGATAAGACCCCACTCCAACGCTGTTTCGGCGCGGATCATCTTGCCCAGGAAGAGCATTTCTTTGGCGCGGGCAACGCCAATAAAACGCGGTAAACGCTGAGTACCACCCAGACCGGGAATAATGCTGAGTTCAGGCTTTGCTTCTGGTAGGCTAAAGAAGGATAGTTCGGATGCAACGCGCAGGTCACATAACATAGCAAGTTCCAGACCAGCGCCTATAGTGACGCCGTTAATGGCGGCAATCACGGGTTTTTTACAATTTTCGATTTCTACAAACATCTCATGGGCACGGTGAAATCGTTCATAGTTTTTTTCTGCCACCAGCCCCGATATCCACGAGCCGAAGAGTTCGTCGCGATCGGCGCCGTCACTGAAGACTCCCCTGAGTTTGCTGGCGATAATAATAGCTCCAATTTTATCATGGCCCTCGTATTGATCCATTTTGTCGTAGATGGCGTCGAGAAGCCATGAACCCAGGGAGTTTCGCGGCGGTTTTTTCATGTAAATAATGCCAACAGCCTTGCCATTATCTCCAGAAATCTCTTCAAATTCGATGTGGTTATAACCGGAGTTATCACCACGATTCATGCGGATGTCTTTCATAATTTAAAGCCTTGAAAGTAATGCCATTTTTATTTGATACCCTTCCGAACTAATTAAGTATCTACACAGCTACACAGCATGATTCAGGCTCTACTTTTTTCTTGAAGGAGATTCGCCCTCCTTTATAAGCCGCCCGGTTGGAGGATTAGGCTTTGGTGGTGGTATCTGCGGTGGCTTTGGTGGCTGCGGTTGCTGTGGTTTAGGTCTTTCTTCTTGCATTTTCTTCTCCTTATTTTTTATTTACAGCCTCTACCTTTTGTATTTTGGAGGTTGAGTGGTAAACGATATAAAAAGGAAACAAACTGAGAAACAAAAATATAAGTGAAATGGAAATCGCTATATTTGCGTGATGTAGATATTTCGATTTCTCATCGTTATTTTGCATATTTATTGTACCATATTTGCTATATTCTGCAGTAAGAAAAACGCGAAGATCATTTTCAACCTTTTCGTCTATATCAGTGGCTTGAATAGATTCATAATATTTCTTAAGATCCGACGCATATTTGGCAATTTCCTCTGCGTTTGGTATATATCCGTAAGCGTAACCAAGATGATAGGCACGAATAAAATAGTACACTGCAAATGCAATACTTATAAACAGCGCTACAGATAGAACGACAAATGAAATGGTGCAGAGTGACCATTTTGGAAATGGAAAATTTTGCATGTAAAACGCTGCTACACCAGCAAGTACCGTTAAAATTCCAGCTGGTAAAGAAAGATTCGCATTTATTTTATCCTTACGATCAAATTCCTTCCAATACATATCTCTAAACAATTTTTCTGTATATTTATTTAAATTTGTCATATGCAAAACTAAATGTGTATTATTATATCTTCAATGCTACTTGAAAACCTTCATGGATAGCCTCAAGTGCCGTGCGTACTTTGACACAATCGCCGATAAAGTATGTCTCCGGGAATTTCCCCTCCACCTGCTTCTGGAGTTCGTTGTTGGGGCTGTATCCTACGGCAATGATAACGGTATCTGCCTTGATAAAATGTTCCTGACCATCCTTCTCATATACTACCCCCCTATTTTCCCCCATGTTTCCACAGCCGTTGTTTATAATTTCTTTCACCTTTACTTCCGTTATTTCTTTTACCCCTGCATTTTTTAATTCATCGAGAATAACCCATCGAGTGGAGATACCAAATCCTCCGCCAACCTTTTTTTTCATTTCTAAAAGGGTGATATTCTTGTTTCCCTTCGAGGTATATTCAACAATATCTTTGGCGTCGAGCACCTTGTGTTTAAGCAGAAAACAGGCTACCTCTGGTCTCATTGCCCCCTGTTTGGCCACATACAACGCCACCTCGCATCCAACCGTTCCGCCACCAATAATGACAACCTCTTTTCTTAGTGATGCTTTTCCTTCCAGTACATCACTTGCAATATAAACATTTTCTCCGTTTATTCCAGGAAGGTTGAGCATTATCGGTTTTCCACCTGTAGCTATAATTATTGTGTCTGGGTGTTCTTCTTCTAACATCTGTAAATCTGCCTCTTTGCCCGTTTTTATGTTTACTTTGAGTTTTGAAATCTGTCGTTCCAAGTATGTTATGATATTTAGTATTTCCTCACGTCCTGGAGGAACATTGGCATATCGCAATTGTCCACCCAGTTGGTCATTTCTTTCGTAGAGCGTAACATGGTGACCCCTTAATGCCAGAACACGGGCTGCCTCCATACCGGCAGGCCCTCCACCTACAACCACAACCCTTTTGGGTTTGTCTGTCCTGACTATCGTATGTTCACCCTCGTGCCCTACCATCGCATTGTAAGTACACGAAACAGATTTAAAATTAAGCAATGAATCAAAACATCCTTGATTACAGGCAATACATGTCCTGATGTCATCAAGGTGTCCATTTTTATACTTCGTTGGTAATTCGGGATCGACGATTAGCGGTCTACCAATTGATACGAGGTCTGCCTGTTCATTATCCAATATTTCTTCGGCCAATTTGAGGGTATTTATCCTCACCGAAGCAATTACGGGAACCTTTACTTGTGATTTAACTCTCTCAGAAAGAAAGGTATAGGCCATCCTCGGAATAGACATCAACATAATTGGAATTTTGCTTTCGTGCCAGCCTGGAGATACGTTAAAGGCGTCAGCACCCGACTGTTCTATGATTTTAGCAATTTCAACACTTTCACCAATCTTGAGTCCTTCTTCCACAAAATCATCCCCTGACATTCTAAAGATGATGGGATAATCCTTCCCAACGGTTTCCTTTATAGCCAGAATCATTTCTCTTGCAAAACGGACTCTATTTTCAAGACTTCCACCATATTCATCGTTGCGTTTGTTAGTTGCTTTTGAGAGGAACTGATTGATAAGATACCCCATCCCACCGTGAAGCTCGACGGCATCAAAACCTGCCTTTTTTGCCCGAAGTGTGGCACCAACATAATTATCAATAACTGTTTTGATCTCAGGAATTGTCAGGGCGTGGGGTTCTTGTTTAATGCTTCTATATACCACTGCAGAGGGTGCAATTGGCTGCATTTTTGTGAAAAAAGACGAGGCGCTTCTGCCAGCGTGAAGGAGTTGTGCAGCCACACGAACGTCATACTGATGGATGGCATCGGTTAGTCTTTTTAATCCAGGGATAAATTCATCCTTATCCAGCCCAATGATGCTCTTCCATACTTTGCCATTCATTTCAGGATAACAACCACCAACAACAATGAGACCTACCCCCCCCTTTGCCCGTTCTCTATAAAAATTGATAATCTGGTCGTTGATGGTGCCATCTGTAGTAAATCCCAGGTCCATGGCAGACATGATTATCCTGTTTTTCAATATCATCTGTCCGATATTTATTTTTTCAAATAGTTTGCTCATAGCTTGCCAGGTAATTTT
>Ga0082335_1004864_pt1 | contig 19469 bp, 21 predicted proteins | sample Subgrocontami58m_FD_72375 | JGI IMG/M metagenome (GOLD analysis project Ga0082335, IMG submission 72375) | Subsurface groundwater microbial communities from S. Glens Falls, New York, USA - GMW37 contaminated, 5.8 m (SPADES assembly) (version 2) ... | reverse complement strand
TGTGACGCATTGAACGCCGGTGTTCGGGAATCGAAAAAACGTCTGATGCTTCTAGCGTTCCCCTTCGGGATCGGGATTGTCGCGAGACTCACAGCTGCCAAGGCCGAGTCCGATTTGGGATCCCAAAGCTGAGATTGGGGTTTCGCTGTTGCAGTTCCTTTGGCCCGTCGCGCAAGCGACGGGCTGTTTATTTTTATACAGTCGTCGCCCATGTCGGGACGTGGTACGTCCCGACATTTATTTTAATGAATCTGGGCGAGATTCTGGAGGAATAAATCGGTTGAGTGTTCCCAAGAATATTGGAGTGCGGTGGCGCGGCAGTCGTCGCGCGAGAGCGCGAGGCATTTCTGCGCGGCAAGGGCCAAATCTTCGCTTAAGTAGCCGTCCTTCCCTTCTGTAATTATGTCACGCGGGCCCATACATGAGTGCGCGGCGACCGGTATACCGCAGGCGAGCGCTTCTAAGACGACAAGACCGAAAGTTTCAGTTCTGGATGGAAAAATAAAAACGTCGCATAACGACAGTTGGTCTACGAATTCTTTCCCTACTTTATATTTACCAAGAAAGCGCGCCTTTGGATATTTCTTTTTCAACATCGGTAGCAGAGGCCCGTCTCCTATCACGAGCTTCGTTCCTGGTAACTGGAGCTCTAAAAATTCTTCGGGATTTTTTTCAACGGCGAGTCTGCCGAAGTATACAAAAACTGGTTTTGGGAAGGATGGTAGAGGCGGTGTCTGGTTGCGTGAAAAAAGATTTGTGTCCACGCCAAGTGGAACAACAATTATATTTTTTTTAAAACCCGCAGATTCCAACTCTCTCTTGAGACTTACCGTTGAGACCATTGTTTGATGCGCAACCGAGTGGAATCGGCGCAAAAGGTCGTATACGGGGCGCAAGAATCCATGCAAATACGCCTTCACATACAACTGGAGATGGCTGTGATACCAGGTGGTGAATGGTATTCCACGCTTTATGCAGACCGCCCGTGTCGCCCACCCGAGCGGTCCTTCTGTCACGATGTGTATGGCGTCTGGTTTTAAATCGTCAATTATTTTAGCAACTCGACGGCGCGGGAAGAGGGCGAGACGAATTTCCGGATACATCGGCAACGGCATAGTTCTGAATTGGCCGGGTTCTATTACAGAAACTTCATAACCGCGTCTCTTAAGGCCATCAATATGCGCATTCAATACACGCGTAACGCCGTTGACCTGCGGCGCCCATGCATCAGTCACAAATAAAATTTTTTTCACCCCGTTAGAAATAGAACTCCGGCGAATATTAACCATATTCTTTTTACGTGCGATTTGTTCGTTATTTCTAACGGGGTTCATGCAATCTCTTTTTCTCTTTCAAGAAACTTCTTACGCATATACCAGCTGAAGATGTAGTATGCAGAAATAGCTAATGCGACGGCTGCAATTGCGTATTGCACGTTGCTCAATATGTGCGTGATGCTACCGCCGAGGCTCTCTCCGAGGAAGTATCCGGCAAATAAGAGAACTCCGTATTGCAGAATCGCGACAAGTATTCCGTATTTTAAAAACAACGAAAACGGCATCTTTACCATTCCTGCCACCACGATAAACGCAGACGCGATGCCGTATGAGAGCTTGCCAATAAACATTGTCCAGCCCGGGCGTCTCTCCCATAAAACGCGCACATCTTCCAAATGGTCTTCTGTCACACCAATCTTTGCCAACATGCGCTTCGCAAAGGCGGTACGACCTCCGAAGTGACCAATAGCGTAATACACTATGTCCAGCCCTACATCGCGGACGAAGAACAGCACTGCGAGAAAATACATATTAAATATACCCGCTGAAGCGAGCGTGCCGGCGACGAACGCGACCACGGGACCTTCTATGAATGTGAGCGGGATAAGTATCCAGTATCTGTACTGGAGAATAAGTTCCGTGATTATATCCGGCGGCATTGTTCCAGCCAGTATACAGCGGAGACGGTGAGATTTGAACTCACGATGGGGTTACCCCCATGCCACATTTCGAGTGTGGTGCCTTCAACCACTCAGCCACGTCTCCCTGCCTGCGCAGGCAGGCCTCGCTCGCCATCCTAGCATTTTAAGGCGAAAATGATAAGGTTTTAACTACGGCCCTATCGTCTAACGGTTAGGACGAGAGCTTTTCAAGCTCTAAACCCGGGTCCGACTCCCGGTAGGGTCACATAATGGGCGAGTTCATCAGGTTTTACGCTTTTCAGCTTGTAGATGCAGGATAATTTGGGGGTTTTGAACTTCGGTCTCTGATACCTCACATTTTCAGGGAACAACAAACCCCGCAAAACCCTCAGCTCTCCAGGTGTGAGCGTTTTCCATGTGCTTGGTAATTCTTTGATGACAGTAATTCCAAAACGCACATCTGCTTCCACTGCAGTTGCTGGGTTTATGAGTTGCTGTTTCTCAAGCATGAGTTCTCTCTGCTTCGCCTTCCTGCGCTCACTCTGAATTAGATAATCCTCATCACTCTTCAATACGCCACGAAGCCGCATTGAAAGAAGCCCGTCTAACTCCTCCTCAATCTTTTCAAGCTGCTTATCAATCCTCTTTGTCTGTGCAATAGCGTCATGAGCATTTCTAGAATGAACGACAGAGATTGCTTCTGCGAGAGCGTTCAATACTCCCTCGTCAGGAGTGATTGAACTGAGGAATTCGGTGAAGTCGTCCTCCATGTCTTTCTTTCTAATAGCCCACTTCTTCGGACACGCCCGATTCACACAGTTGTAGTAGTAGTATTTACCACCCCACCTGCCAGTACTGATTCCTCCAGTCATAGCACGACCGCAGGCATCACAGAGAACGCCACGCAGAGGAAAGTCAGGGTGATCCCTGCTGCGTGGCTGCTTACGACCAGTCTTGCCGTCCATAATATCTTGAACCTCGTCAAAGAGTGCCTCTGAGATTATCGGCTTATGAATGCCTTTAACAGAGACGCCAAACTTCTTGAAGACGACTCTACCAGCATGTATCGGGTTTCTAAGAATTTTATGCACAAGCTGAGGCCACATATTTCTCCCACGCTTGCTTTTAACACCATAATATTTCTCCTTCACCTTCTTCGTGAGGTCAGATATCTTGATAGTGCCTCTGGCGTATTCCTCAAAGATGAACTCCACGATATGCGCTCTTTCAGGGTCGGGAACTATTATTCTGGTGCTTTTATCGTCTCCTGGGATTTCTCGTGTGTTCTTGTATCCCCAAGGTGCGCCAGTAGGCCAGCGACCTTCAAGTGCTATATCACGCATACCCATAATGGTGCGTTCTATCTTTACGTTATTTTCGTATTCAGACATGACGGCTAACATTCCTTCGGAAGCCTTGCCGATGGGTGTGTTCTCTATGACTTCAGTGGCGGATTTTAGATCTACACCGACATCTCTGAAGAATTTGCGTAGCATGAGGTGGTCGTACTGGTTGCGTGCGAATCTATCTAATTTCCAAACGACGAGATAGCCCACCTTGCCCATATTCTTCAGACAGAAATCCTGCATGAGTATCAGCTGGGTTCTGTCCGCTGTCTTTGCAGATTCTCCTCTTTCCACGAATACCCTTAGCACTTCCCATCCCTTCGTATGGCAATATTCCTCACAGTTCTTTTGCTGGGCTGGAAGACTATTTCCATGCTCTGCCTGGTCTTTAGATGATACACGCACATAAATGACCGATGTCTTGGGACGATTTTCCGGCAGTTTCTTTTTCATAGGTCTAGAATTTAGGTTGTGGAGTTCCAATGACGAAGAACATATCTACTCCGTGCTTCTTCAAAAGACGCTCAATAAGGAATAATTCTGAGTTATTAAGGGATATGCTCCGTGCTTTGTACGCCACGACGAATTTGACATCCTTGTTAACACGACAGTATGTGCTCATATATCGCAGCACCTTTCTCTTTTGGAACGGAAGTTTTTCTCTTTCACGAAACACCTGTCGCACCTCAACTCCTCTCTCTTTAGCGAACACTCTGCACGCCTCTTCCTGACGAGCGAATGCCTTTTTACTAGAAGCCCTCAAGAGAATCACACATGTTTGTGGACTTTTCATATTATTGTTGCTTAGTTAGTAAACCCTGGAAAAGTCAAGAAGCAAAGTTGAGAGAAGCTGATTGAAGTTGCAACGGAGGGTGGAAAATCACCTAAAAGAGGAGAATCAACACAGAACAAGGAAATCCCCATCTACCACAATCTTCTCTGCGCAGGAACCAATTTTGTGGTTTCTAACCCCACTCAAACCACCCAACCTCTGAAGATGAGAGACACCCGTGGAGAGTTATCAACTGTTCACCTTCAATGGGAGATTCTTTATAAGAAATTTATAAAGAAGATTTCTTATAGATTTCTTATAATTAATTACGGGTCTCTGAAGCCTACTTGGACACATGGATTAGCTTCTTCATTGCGTCTGCATTTCTTCTCGCCTCTGGGGTGAATCTCCACCCTTGTGTGTGGTCGAGGTAAGCAATTTCAATGATGTGCTTTCCCTCTAGGGTGAGGAGTACAGATTTCACCTCCTGCTCAGTGCCTCCGGCGAAGCGAGCAATTTGGTCTAACCTGTAGATGCATATTCGACCTCGGGACGCACACTCAACAGCCGAGAAGACGAGCTTCTCCAGCGCTCTAGTAATCCCGTACTTTTCGCACAGATCGTGTATGACCATGGTGTAGTTCACCTTCTTGGATGGTGTCTGTAGAAGCTGCGTCTGGTGCTCCTCAATAATTTCTCTGATTTGCTTCATTTTCCATGGTTGTTATGGACAGGCACCACAGGATCTGTTTTGGATTGCATTCTTCCTCGGATTTTGACAAGCTCAGAGGCTAACCGAAGGCAGAAGTCAGCCACATGCTGCTTTTGCTCCTCGGAGTATTCGTCCGGGAGGATTGCTACAATCCGATTTAGTTCGTGTGGCGCATAGTCCATAACCTATGTGCAGAATTTCTAGGAATTTTCCTTGGATCAACAAAAAAGCCCCTATTTACAGAGCTACATTATTGTCCGGAAAAAATATTCTTTCTGAATAAACTCAATTTTCTTCTCGCTGTATCGGTAGAATTTCAAAAGTTGTCACATAGGCATCTCCCATTGGGCTAAAAGGCTCTCCTTGTAATTTTGGAAATACTTCCTTCAGAAGTTTTTTGAGCCCAGTTATCTGCTTCCTTTTACTCTCTGGATCAATTTTGGATGAAGATAATTTAATACGTCCATTATTGTTTGCTGCTTCCTCCAAGAGATGCCACTGCTCCTTAGGCAAACCATTTGTTTTTTCGAGTCCAAGCTCTTTGCGCCCGATGTCAGTTTTATTCCAATTTGAGTTATTAACGTGCATGAAGGCATGGAGCGTACATCCATCTATAAATCGAAGCTGCAGAAAGCTCCACTTAGAATCATCTGGCGTATCTTCAATTACTATATGCTGTGGAGCTGTGTCCACATTGAAGCGTAATGAGTCCATAACCTTCTTTTTCAATTTCCCAAAGTTGTGAAGCCACAGGAGGAGAAATCTTTCGTCATCGTCTATCTTCACATTCTCAAGTACATCAAATGATTCTGTATACATCGTACCGACAATTGGGCTGCCATCTTTGTATTTGTAAATTGTGCCATTTAGAATTTCAATCAATCCTTCTTCGTAAGAACCTGAGATTCTATTCATGTACCCAATGAGATTTTCTGCTTTATCAGGAGAAATCTCTTTTTCCTTCAAAATAGAAAAAGGAATTTTTACTACTGTTGTACTGCTCGTTTTTCGGAACAAGGCAGTCTCTTCAGTTATCACCTGAAGAAGCTGCACAATTTGACTCTCCTTTTCCTCAGTCAACTCCATATTGTCATTCTACACTCAAAAACACCAATTTTGTCCTAAGCCACGAAGAGGTATACTAAAAACGACCTAAACTTTCAGATTGTCTGGAAGCATGGTCACAAATCGCTCTAGACGGCAGAAAGCCCGTCATTTAGGGATACGTCTAGAGCGTCATAGGGGGAAACTTCTATGGGGTCGCAAGACCCACCTAAGTGGCGGGCTTTGTGTTGCTCAATCCGCTACGAGGTTTATCAACCTAAAAACCTAGAGCATGGCGCACTTCATTTCATTAGCGATACTTGTGGGAGTAATTGTGCTTATGGGTTTTGCTCCTAGTCCCACACACAAAATAACTCCTGCAACACAGGAGGCAATTGAAAGTAGCACATTTACAATAATACCTACTCAGACAGACACTAAACAGGAAACCAAATCATCACCTAATAGTGGAGGTGCAAAACCAATTGGTAATAGCGTTACTCCAACCACTGTAATTCCACAGACTGAAAGCGCAGAAATGAAGATCGCGAAATGTAAAGCAGTCTATGACATCAAAGTATCAAACATAGAAAGTGAGATAGATAAACAGTTCGCCATTTCATTAAATAATTTAGGGTTATTAAAAAAAGTCGAAGATTATAAATTAGAAATTAAAAACCTTGAAGTACAAAGACAAGAATTGCTTCGTAAACAGCTTCTTTCTCCTTCATGGTCTCCTGGAGATGAAAACATATTGACTCCTGAACAGCAATTGTCTTTGATGAGAGAAAAAGGAAAAGAATATGAGCCATTGATTCAATCTATTGAACAACAAATTTTCCAAAGGAAAAATTATTTGCTTTATCTTAACGATGCAGTAGCAAAATTAAGACCAGAAATGGTAAATGAGATAAAAGGCATTTATCTTAATGAATATAGTAAGTGCCTAGATAACTGAAATTATGTTTATAAACAAGGAAACAATGACCTGCCAATGCAACGAATCATGGTGTCGTAAATGCCTTCTTGTGGGTTGCTGTGATGATGATTGTAAGACACATGGAATCTACAAAAAGATTGAAGCGAGAGAACGAATACTGGGAGAACAATCAGTAAAAGATGAGAAAATGCAGAAAGAGTTGGAGCGTCTAAAATTGGTTTATAAATCAAATAAACATGAATGACTCACACTGGGAAAGAAAGATGCGAGAAAAGTTCTCTTTCTTGTACCCAAGTGAGCAAGTTTCAAAAAATATTAGCAAAGGCGTTGTAATCGGAATAATAATTGTTTCTTTTGTTCCTATTGGATGGTACGCATTCTCACAGATAGCTTCACTAACTACTCACCATATATGTTCTGAGGATTACAAGACCCAGGAGGAGTATCTGAACGCCGTTAATAAATATATGGACGAAGAGTTAACTAAAAACAGGAATGCTACGGAAGAAAGTACTTTTAGCGAGACTCTCTCTCGGATGAGTGCTTTAGATTGTGAGGGATCGGAGAATTCTCTATCAAGAAATGAAAAGGCATATTTAATTATTAAGCTGCTAACACATGTAACAGACCAATACGCAGGAAATCTCTACTTTGTATCAAGACAGGATTTTGGAAATACTTGTTCTACTGAGGATGTGGACTGGAACATAGCTGTAAGGGCTTTGAGTGAGTACCACTATGCAAATGAAAATCACGATACTGGAGCAGCCGAGATACAGAGGCACTTTGAAGAGAATTGCAAGGCAGATCTAGAAATCTATGCTAACTACACAAGCAAAATGAATGCTGGTGTGACGATTTAAACTCGTACAATTTACTTACAAATCTAGTGTTATGACCAGAATATTGTGGTCGCTATATATCCTAACGGAATCATCATCAATGATGTTATATGACTTAAACCCTTTTGCGATGGGCTTACTGATGAAAAAGTAATCATTTTGCCAAGGGATATTACTGCCAGCAAATCTAAGAGTTTGAACATGCGATTTATTGCCAGATAATTTGTATGCATTCTGTAAATTGAAATCTTCTAGCCGATTAAAGAATATCTCGTGAGATTTATTCTGTATTGAATCGAATTGTGTACTCGCATTCAAATCGCCACCAAGGATTACATTTCTTTTTCCTCCAACCTTTCCATCAAACAGGAGGGTTAAGTCAGACAAAATCCTGTGAAGATTGGTAATTGAATAGGTGTCTGTCATTAATCCGTAAAGCGAAATGAGTGTCAATTTTATATTATCTATCTCTGCATTGGCGACAGTGAAAGTTCCTTTCAGATGAGTGTTGATTACCTCTTCCGATAATTTGTATTTCTTGCTGTACACCCCAGAACCCCAAGGACGAGTCCCACCTATCTCATTCCAAATAAAATGGCTTTTATCATTCTGGATTTCTTTAGAAGGCCTCGCCTCTTGAAAGAGAAAGAAGTCAGCATCAATTTCATTCACAAAATATTGCCACGCGTCTTCTAGATACGCTTTGTGCTGCCAATAGGCCATATTCCATGTTGCAATCTTGATTTCCATACTCTCAAGTTAATTTGACACCCCTATATTTACAATAACCACAGGATGGGTTACTTATAGGTACTGAACCTTCAAGCAATTCCTCAACCTCTGTCACGAAGCTGTAGAATTTTTCCACATTGATTGGAATCTCTTTCCATATTGGTTTTGCCTTGTAATACATAAATCCCTTACTTGGTTTTATGTCCACTGGAGGAAACACTAACAATCCCATTTTTGTTATTGAAACAGAATCTCCATCAGTTGGATTTTCTAGAGCATATTTATAGGAGTGAAGCTGCTTATCAAATTTCGCTAGATTTTCATCCTTAGGGTCAACCATTTTCACATCGATAACACCATGAGTTCCGTCCTCAAACTTAACGAGAAGATCTAGTCGTCCAGCTATATAAGATTTATCTGAAGGCAACGGCTTGGAGTTGAGTTTCATTTCTTCTGCTAGAAAAGTACCCTTTGGCAATCCCTCAAAAAATTCATCTGGACTATGGCCTATCATCCCTTTTTGCAATAGCCCCGACATTTTATTAAAGATACTTGGAAATGGAGCCGAGGGACGCAAAAACCCATTTTTTACCTTTTGGTAGTAGCAGAATTTGCACTCTTCCCATAGGTATTTAAAGTCCGAAGGAGTTAATTTATACATATCAGCAGTCTATCAAATCCTTGCACTGCTGGAAATCCTATTACTTCCTGAGGTATATTATTCTTGGTTCATTTTCCCCTGAAAGCTCTATGGCTTGTTTTGGCTTTCCATCTATCTGATGAATAATCTCACGCCGTAAACTCTTGTCTTTCAATACGTCTTTCACAAAGCTCTCAAACTGTTCCGGATTCTCATACCAAATACGCTTTATCCTTTCCACTATTGAGAAAGAACCCTTTGGACGACCAGAAGGATTACCTGACTTCCCAGGCATAAACCCTTTGCCAGTTATGCCGCCTAGTTTCTTTGTTGTTCTTGCAACAGTTTTCATCGTGTAGTAACTATCGCTCGTAAACACAAAACATCAAAATGATGTACTACGCTCTCAATATGATTATTGTTGGGAATCTCTTGAGATTTTTTCTAGAAGCTTGTTTTTATTGACCGATTGCGCAAAGTCTATCTTTCCCTTAACACTAAGTTTCCACTGCTTTTTTAGATCGCCCCTTTTCTTCGGTTTGAATCCCTTAGGAATAGCTCCTGTAGTTTTATGTGCATACACACTCTTTTGCAAATCCCTAAGATTCTTTCTCGGCAACGCGATTTTTGGATGAATACGAAGACTCAACCAAAGAAATTTGGTACCAGTTCCTTCAGTCTTTTTGTCAGGATTTAAAGACAGCTTTATTGCTTCTAATTTTTCAGCAATATATCGTTCTGCGTCTAGCAGCAATTGTTTATTATTTGAAGAAATAAGAATATCATCAGCATATAAAGAGAGTTGCAATTCCTTGCTTTCAAACTCTGTATAGAAATCACGGAGGGCAAGACTTACAACCAAAGCAGACAGCAGCGAGCTTGTTGGGAATCCCTGTGGTAATCGATTGTCCTCCACTGATATGTCTACTATCAACTTTTCAATAGTCTTATTCACTCCCACGGCAAGTAAGGTGCGCTCTACTACTAACTTGGAAACTCTGTCAAAAAATGACTCAATATCCAACGAAACATGATGAATGAACCTTTCGTGACCTCTACATGCCGTGATAATAGATCTCCCTTTTGGTCCACAGTGAGCGAATGGTGGGTAATTGAATTTGGACAAGTATCTCTTGCTAAGTTTCTTCAGCAAATATTTGAGTTTTCTATCTGGGTTATAAATCTCTCTATACTTAACACCGTCTGATTTAACTTTTTTCCATTTTCTATAATGAGTTATCTTTTCAGCTGCGATCTGTAAGAACTCCGCCTTTTTTATATCAAGCAAAAAGAAAAAGTTCTTTTCTGTAAAGATTTTTGGGAAGTCTTTTGAACTACAATATTGCCAAGACATATACTTTATTGATTCTCTCTGTTACCAAACCAGTCTTAGTCTCAGAGGGCATCAGTAAAGTGCATAGGTTTCATCTTTTACTTGAAGAAGAAAAAGTGAATTAACCTCAACACAACCGATGAAAGAATTTGAACAATCTCCAGCCAGTTCTTCACATCGGAAGACGAGCGGAGAAACTTTTTCAAGTTTTCCATGGTTTGAGGCATCAAACAATTTTCTAGTGACTTTGACATGTCTTTTGCTTGATGCCCCTAGACCATGTCTTACACATGATGTGCTTTATGACACTTCTAACTGTGTCTAAGCGTCTCAGGTATAACGAGTGGCAAAGCCAACCCGTCATGCCCCGCAGAAGGTATTGCTACCTGATACTTTTATGTACCTCTAAAAAATGTTTGATATTTACCTATACGCCTTGTCAAAGTTCAAGATGATAACTCATCTACAGAACAAAGTCTGTCCATTTATCTTAGCACCAAAAGCACATGGCGTTCATACGTCATGTGGATAACACCTTGAATACTTGGAGTACTTAGTATCCAAGATACTTGGATAGAAACATCACCTTATGCCTTGTGGAAATTCCGTAATAGCTCAATACCATCATCAAAGCGAAACAGGAACTTTTCCGCCCTCGGAGCAAGGTGTTCATTCAAATTCCCAAAAACACCCATGAACTCGTCCCTGTCTAGATGATAATCCCCGTTCCGATATGCTGTAGACACAAACTCACAAAACCTTTCTGAATCTGACGGATGCCCAGAACTCCAAGTATCCAGATGCGCAAAGTGCTCCAATGCAGTTTTAGTTTCAGCTTTCATGAGCTAGTTATTAATATCTTTTAATCTTCTCAGGAACAGTATAGTACACTTTAAGAAGGAGTTTTAACCCTATTAAGGGAGTATTCCTAATGACTGCCTAACAGGCACAAATCCTCGTTTTTGGAGAGAAGCGAACCTAACGGCTGCTTTGCTGATTGCTTGTAATTGCTGGATTAAGGGTTTTGAATTTGGTATCGTTAGGGTCACCACAGTAGAGATTAAACCCATTTTCGGGAAATCCGTTTTTGCTTGCGCGAGCGAGAGCCATTGATTCTGCGGGGCGCCGCGCGCTTCGCGCGCGTGGAGGGTGAGGTTCGAGCCGAAGACTTTTTGGAGGGAGGATTTTTTGGAGGGGTAGTTCTGACTTTGGGCTATTCCCGTAAGCGCTTGCGCTTCGTTTATCCACTCTCGCATCGGTTCGAGCCAATGCGCGGCGTCTCGTTCAAGAAGCAAGATTCTTTCTTGCGCCGACCGTTTTTGTGACATCAATTCGCGCTTGCGCGAAAGATACTCCCCGCGCTCAATGTCCTGCTCTACGAAAAGGTCGACAAGGCGGGCAATCTTGCCGTCTAACTCGGCAATCTTTGCGCGCAACTCTTGAACGGATGTCGCCGTGGTTTGATTTGCCTCTTGCGCGTCCTTATCCGCCATCCGATTTAGTTCTGCTGCCCACTCGGGCGGGAGGACGAAACGAGCGAGAAGTTCTGAAAGCTGGAAGTCCAACGCTTCTTCTCGCACATACGGTTGCGCGCAACGAATAGCGGATTTTTTGGTACAACGGTAGTAGACATACTGATGCGTATTGCCGTTCTTCTGTCGTTTCAATTTGTCCTCGGCGGTGATGCTCATACCGCACTCGCCACAGTGCAAGAGACCGCAATACGCTTGCGGCTCGTTTGTTAGTTTGTAGTGGGCGCGACCGCGAAGCGCCAATACTTTTTGCACCGCATCAAAAAGTTCTTTATTCACGATGGGCGTATGTTTGCCCTCGTACATTTCGCCACTGTATTTGAAATGTCCGTAGTAGAACGGATTGGAAAGCAGGAAGGATATTTGGTCTCTTTTAAGCGGCTTGCCGCCGCCCTTTCTCCACGACCCTCTCGTTGCTCCTGTCTTGATGCCCTGCTGAAAGAGAAAGGTGGCGACATCTTCAAGTCGCGATTCATTCTTTGCATACAGCTCAAATGCCTTGCGCACGAGTGGCGCTTTACGCCGATCCACGACGATAGTCTTGGTACTAGGGTCATTGAGATAGCCGAGCGGAGCAAGGCTTGGATAAATACCCATGCGAGCTTTCTGCCGGAGCCCTCGTGTCACATTCACGCTCAAATCGCGAATGTACTGATTCGCCATGCCGAACTCAACGGACATCATTAAGACATTGTCGGCAGGATAATAACTGCGATCGTGCGTTTGGATATGAGTGATAACACTATTCTGCAAAAGCCATTGTATTTGTCCGCCGTCCACCGGATTGCGGGACAAGCGGTCAAGCTTCCAACACACAATGCCCTGCGCTTCGCCTTTTTGTATTCGCGCCACCATCTCGTTGAACACTGGACGGCCCGGCATCTTCGCCGACTTCTTTTCTACGAATACCTCAACGACGTTGAGTCGTTCCTGCTTCGCGAGAGTACGCAACTCCGCGAGCTGGGACTCGATAGACAAGACCTGCTTGTCCTCGACATCAGTGCTTTTGCGTGCGTAGAGAAAATACTGCATACACTTATTATACAACCCCCACGACCCCGAATTTATGAAGCGATGTAGCGTTTTAGGAAATCGTGATATTTGACTGCGGCTTTATGTTTATCAGTATCGGTTGTACCGATCATATAGAGATACGGCACCATGATAAGAGAGGCGTAAATGACAAAGAGACGATTGGTTTCTTGAGACGGCATTTCCTTTTTCAGATACTCATGATAGCCGTTCATGACTGCATCAAATTCTTTCTCGCCAACAAGAGCGAACACATCGGTAGCGAGACGATATATATTTAGTAAAGAAGGACCAAAGCGCCACGCATCTTTTGGCGAATATGCGTCAAATGGATATAACACTTGCTTTACATAAAACGCATTGAGACTGTGCATATCGATACAGATAGAAATTCTTGTAGAATCATTTGCATACACGCGTGTGATGAGATCTTTAAGCTGATTCGCGTACGTTTCCTTCTCCGTAGGAGATATATGTTCCTCGACACTCTCAATCCACTCGACGACATCCTTGTGTCGGTCAAGCATATTTTCTAACAGAGACTCGCTCGGCAAATCGCCATGCCACGCAAAGTTTTTCTCACGCTGTGCAAATTGTTTACCAATCTCATAGTAATCAGTTTCGTTTAGGTCATTCCTTAATAGATAATCGAACACTGTTGTGCCAGCCGGTAATCGTTTGGTTACCAATAGAAGTTCTTCGGCATCTTTCCATCCGTCAATGAAACGAATACTCTTCGCATCCACGCTCACACCCTGCAAGTGCAAATATACCTCCTTCGCTAACTGCTGATTCCATTCAAAGTCTGCGCTGGAAAAAGCGAACCTTTCTTCCTTAACCGAAATGTCGTGAAAACTTTTGTTAAAAAAATCGTTATTACTTTTATATACTTTATAAACCCGTTCGCTAAACAAAAAGACGTTCGAGATGACCGTTTCAATATGTTTGGGTATACCAGATTCGCCCGGAACCTTGCCAGCTCGTAAGAGTTCTAATAGGGGTTCTTGTGAATAGCTCATGCAGAAGGTGCTATTAAGCGCCGCAATTTCCTGTCAAAAAGTACCTGCTTCTCGTGACCGTTGTAATGTATGCGAATTGGTACATCGCCACTTTCAAGCGGTTTATATAAATCTATATCTACGTGCTCACCGAAGGTTGGCGTATTGGTAGTACCGAATGTGTGAATGCCGAATACGTCATCAAGCAGAAGCGATAAAAGTTCATAATGCGATACAAATACCAGATGAGGCACTTCACCCTTTAAATCTTTTTTCTCCAGAAAGGAAACAAGACGACCGATTTCTCGATATAAACGAGCGCGTTTTTCTTCGTTGGTTTCTATCTTGTCAGGATTGTCGTAGAACAAAGGTTCGTTGTAGTGCGCGTCCGCCCACGCTTCTTGTTTGGAGCCCAATTTATCTAATAGATGTTCTCGAAATTCATCATCGCGGAAATCCGTACTTCGTAATCCGGGGACTCGTATCCATCGAGCCTGTGAAGAATCTTCTGCTCCCTCTCGAGCTCCTTCTTCTATTGATTCTGCAGTTCCTTTCGCTCGTTCTTTTGGGGAGTGCCCCATTATTACGGGAGCTCCTTTCTCCCGAGTTATCGTTTTGCCTTTCTCTTGAGCACGGGCAATACCTCGGTCAGTAATGTCGCGGCCGACGCCGGTATAATCCGTTTCTTCGTGACGGGAAAAAGTAATTCTCGCGAGTAGTTGTGGGGGTTGTTCCTGCTTCCCAGGACCAGATTCGGCACTCATGACAAAAGCATATCATAATTGCTATAGCTAGGGAGCTTCGCTGGTTTCAGACCCGCCAGCGAAGGACTCGGTGTGCGCACGGGAAGTGTGGGTGAGAAGCGAATACGTGGAGCTTCGCAAGGCCGTAGCACGACGGTGCGAGGCGGGGTCGCGGAAATTTCCAGCAGGAAATTATCTGTGACAACACATCCTTTTGCATTGGTATTCCCCTCCAAAAAATCCTCCCTCCAAAAAGTCTTCGGCTTCTGAATTTTTGAACCTCCCCCACGCGCGCGAAGCGCGCGGCGCCCCGCAGAATCAATGGCTTTCGCTCGCACAGGCAAAAACGGATTTCCCGAAAATGGGTTTAATCTCTACTGTGGTGACATTATACAACCAAGCTCGAACCTATTTCGCCCAACATCCCTAACTCTCTCGCACCTCGCAGAGCCTCGGTGCTCGCCCCGCTCGCAGACTCGCGGGGCCGCCCTTCGCCCTGCCGCTCTCATACTTTCTTTTTTGGCGGGGGAGGATTTTTTGAATAAGGAATGGCGGCAGGGCGAAGGGCCGTTTGTAGTATATGACAATTTGGAATATAACACAATGGAATACTAACATATACGTACATGACAAAGGCGATATTCTCAAAAGACCACAAATATACGGTCGAGCAACTCAAGAAAGCCCGCATTGAAGCGGGCCTGGACCAATCCGAAGTAGCGAAGCTGCTAGGCAAAACCCAGTCTCATGTGTCAAAGATTGAAGCCGGACAAAGACGGCTCGATGTTGTTCAGATCAAGGAGTTTTCAAGGATTTACAAAAAAGACCTGTCTTTTTTCATAAAGTAATCATATGAAAAATATCTGGATACTTACAGAAGAAAGACCAAAGGCAAATGTAATAAAGACAATTTTAGAAAAAGTTGCATCGGATAAGGGTTTTAAAATAAAATCAAGAAAAGAATTACGGGTCACTCCCATTTTCAAAAATAATTGTTTTACTTTTACCTATGAAGTTGAGGGTGTCACTTGTAGTCGTTTTGAGTCGGTATTCATTAAGATCGCGAGCGGTAATTCTAGCTTTGTTGATTTTCTAGTTTTCTTTCAGGAAGCAGAGCCAACAGAAAAATCAAAACCACTTTATGCAATTGAAGAGACGAAAACTGACGATAGTGAGTCACGAAACACGGGAATTTATCAGCGTTGCAGTAAATTCGTATATGTTGAGTTTTATTATCCGGGTGTGAAGAAGATAATGCTCTACAACCTGCAGATTCAACAGAAAGAAAAACCGACAGATACCAATATCTTTGGAATGAAAATGTTACGGACCATAGGTGTCGAGGTTATGGGAAAGGTTTACGACAAAGAAATTATGAAACCGTTTTCAAGTTTGAAAGAATTTGTTGATCTTAAAAATTCAATGAGAATGCCTCCGGCTGGAAACGTTCCGATTAAGATTGAAGTAAATAAAGATTCTATAAAAGTCTCAGGGAGGTTATATAAAGCTGGCGGTATTGGTCACGACCCTAATATTGGTGCGCTTACCATTATTGCTCTTTGCATTAGAAAATGGGAAAAGAGGAAAGACATTATTATTACTCAACATGGTCTCAAGCAATCAAATCTTGGAAAGAGTAACAAATTTATTCAAATAGCCAATAAGATTGGCATTAAACTGGACGGGCTTAAGATGCCCATCGCTGTTAGTCATGAGAATTATTGGCACTATGATATATCTCAAGAAAAAATAGCCAGTATTTTTCTACATGTAGCACTTGTCGCTTACACAGAAGCCAAAGTGATTTACTCAAATCATGGAGGGTCTGAGCGTGGATATTTTTTGCATAAAAAATCGGGACCAGTTGCTATTGAGAAGTATCAAAAGGGCAAGCGAGGAAAATATAAGTCGGGAGACAAAACGATGATAATCTACATACCCGATATTATTATCTTTGATCCAAAAAGAAATCAAATTATTAATGTTGAGGGTAAAAAGTATAGTACTCGCAAAGCTGGGATACGGGAGTTAAAAAACTTCTCTTATATTGAAAAGAAGATAATTAAACCATCGCATAATCCTAACTCAATACTACGAACCGTAGTCGTCTTTGGAAGTAAAGAGAAAATAATCAAGGAAAAACAAATCGGATTTATGTTAAATGAAAATGGCGAAATGATTCTTGGTAAAAAAGCTCCAGAGATTTTTAAGGAGGTAGTTAAAAAACTCCTAAGCCGTTAGCACATAGAGTTGCTCTTGTATCATCTTTTTGTGTTTTGAGTCTCCGTTACTATTGCTTTTGAATCTCAAGTAATCAATGTTCCGCACAGTGACTTTCCCATATCTTTTCAACACCGAAAGAATTTCTCTTTCGGGCATAGTTCCTTCGGAGTTATAGCTCAGAATTAAGTATTTAAATTTCGCCATTCTCGCTATTTTGTCTAGAGCCTCAAGTGCAGTATCTTTATTACAAAACTCTGATTTTTTATTTTTATACTCTCTCATACCAGTAATTCCTTTGATTTGAGGGTTATCGTAAAGCGCTATTGTTTCGAGAAGGTGATAATTTGGTGCATATTGCCTATGATTGTATGGCGGGTCTAAATAGAGAATATCAACATCAATGTCATCAATAAGTTCCATACTATTTTTGTTATGGACAGAATGTTTCTTCTTTCCAGAATAAAAACTGATTGGCTTTATCTCTAGCGTTTTTAACGCACGCGGATCGTATTGCTTTAGAAAGGCAGCGTATACTCCTGAAATGTTTGCATAAAACGGGACACTCTCGATAAGTGCGGCGAGAAGTACAAAATACTCATTCTCGTTTATAAGTTTCTCATTTCTCCACTTCTCTATTTTTGTCCTTATAGCGTCAATCTTTTTGCCATTTTCAGGAGTAAAATATTTCCTAATAAACTCTTTGCCAGTGGTTCCCTCCACTGTGTAGTTTTTATAAATGAATCCTTTGATGCCTTTTAATGTATTTAAATAGTTTCTCACTAAATCAAATGGCGAGGAAAATAAACCGCTACTAGAGGTCTTTATTTCTTTCAGAAGTTTTTTGAATTCTGGTTCGCCATTATTTTCTATATATGCCTTTTGTAGTACATAGGAAAAATAAAGAAGATCTGAAGACAGTATCTGAAATCCTTTTTCCTTAAAATACCGTCCGACATTTGATGTTCCTGAAAAGAAGTCACAAAAGGTACCCTTATTAGTATTTGTCGATGAGACAACTTGGTATATTTGGTCTAACAGTTTTTCTTTGTTTCCAATAAATCGCATACTAATAATTTGTTATAAAAAGCTCAGAGACTTTCCCTCGCTGATCCTTTTTACAATTTAGTGTCCGTCCAGAGTAGACTTTATGAAGCTTGTATCCTTTATAAAGATCTTTAATAAAGTCACAATCAGAATTTGATACCATAACTTTACAACCAATTTTACTAAGACGATCGATCTCTTTCTTTAGCCTCACCTGATCTTCTTGATAAAACTTTTCTTTGGTATATCTCGTAAAATCTGAATACGCAGAGACTGGATAATAAGGCGGGTCTAGGTATATGAAATCACCAGATTGAGCTTTCCGGACAGAAGTCTCGAAATCAGATTCTTGAATAGTTATTTTCTTCAGCACTTTACTTACGCTTCGTATGGTGTTTTCGTCACATATAAGGCGATTGAGTGAACTTCCAATCGGAACGTTAAACTGACTTTTCTGATTTACTCTATAAAGACCATTGAAACAAGTCTGGTTTAAATAAATCATTCTAGCTCCGATTTCTGCACTATTTAGACTCTCAAAAATATTTATTTCACGATCAAGATTTCTTATTTTTGTATAAAGTTCTAGGGAGTGTTTCGATCTAAGCTCCTTAAGTAGTTTTATGACTTCTTCTGGATTGTCTCGCACTCCCTCGTATGCTTTTATGAGCTCTTTGTTGTTGTCAGAGAGGATTGCCTTTTCTGGCTGAAGATGGAAAAACATTGCACCTCCACCAAGAAAAGGCTCGTAATAATTTTTAAACTTTTTAGGAATGAATTCTTGATACTGAGAGATCATTTCTCTTTTACCTCCAACCCACTGTATAAAAGGTCTCGGTTTTTCATTTGGCTCAGAGTTTGCCACTCGCCGTACATTTGTCGTCGGCGGCATTTTCTTTATTATCTTTACAAATTCGCTATCGCTACCCTGAACAGGCTCTAGGTCTCTAATAATTTTTACAACAATACCTCGTACTTCAACCTCTGTCCTATAAAAAGGCAAAAGAGTCTGGTTTGCCGGCTGCAATCGAAATCTGCCTTTTTCTCGATAAATCCTTTTTAGTGTTGCTTGATTGTCATCAATAATCGCGACGACAGTCTGCCCATCATCAGCGGTATGTTGTTCTCTGATTACAACGACATCGCCATCAAAAATACCTTCGTCAATCATACTGCTTCCTTGGACACGCAAAGCATAATGTTTGCCCTGCTTCCCAATTTCTCCTCTTGTGAGAGTGATCGTTTCGTCTGGAATTTCTATCGCTTCAATCGGCTGTCCGGCGGCGATAAATCCCATGAGTGGAATATCTATCAAATCCCTTTTTTGATCGTTGGATGTTTGAATCGAACGCTTTTTTCCTTTTTCCGTGGCAACGAGGAGCTTTTTCTTCCGTAAATATGAAATATGTTGATGAATTGTCGGGATTGATACCTCAAAATGTTCAGCTATCTCGCCAAGAGAGGGTGAGTAGTTTTTTTCACTCTGAAATTTGGTAATGAACTGGAGAATTTCCGCCTGACGTTTTGAGGGCTTTCCTATCCACATCGATTTCATTGACTTCTTTCCCATGATCAAAGTATAATACCTAAAGATAACCTAAACAAGAAAAGTTATCCC
>Ga0082335_1004863_pt1 | contig 19478 bp, 21 predicted proteins | sample Subgrocontami58m_FD_72375 | JGI IMG/M metagenome (GOLD analysis project Ga0082335, IMG submission 72375) | Subsurface groundwater microbial communities from S. Glens Falls, New York, USA - GMW37 contaminated, 5.8 m (SPADES assembly) (version 2) ... | reverse complement strand
TTCGTCCAGGTGGATCGCACCGGTGCTGCCCACGCCGGCGGGAATGCGGTAGTAGAGCATCTCGGCGAGGTCCTTCTGCACCGCCATCACGTCCGCGCGCGCGAGGCCCGTATGCAGGCAGCGCACGCCGCAGGAGATGTCGAAGCCGACGCCGCCCGCCGAGACCACGCCGCCCTGCTCGGGATCGAACGCTGCCACGCCGCCGATCGGGAAGCCGTAGCCCCAGTGCGCGTCAGGCATCGCGTACGAGGCCTTGACGATCCCGGGAAGCGCCGCCACGTTGACCGCCTGCTCGTAGACCTTGTGGTCCATCGTGCGCATCAGCGCCTCGCTCGCGTAGATCACCGCCGGTACGCGCATCGCGCCCTGCTGCGCGATCTCCCATTCGTACTCCGAACGTCGGGTGAAGAGCGTCAGGTCCATGATTCAGACGTCCACGACGGTCTGCGCGACCCACCCGCCGTCCTCGCGCGCGACGCGCAGCGTCGTGTAGGTGGCCCCCTTGACCTCGACCGCCGGGTGATGGCGCGCCGCATCGATGCGCTCGCCCCAGGCCTCGGCGCTGAGCCGCTTGTCCTCGAGCCGTACGGCGAAGCGGCTGAAAAGCATCCCGCGCGTGGCCATCTCGTAGACGAGGCTGTTCAGCCATTCCGCGAACAGCAGCTCGTGGTCCGGTGCCTCGCAACGAATCGAAACCGCTTCGCGCGCCTCGACCGCGACCGGATCGCTGACCACCGCGGTCAGCGCGAGCGCGGCCTGCTCGAAAGCCTCGGCCTCGGTCGCGCCGAATCCGCGCACGCCCATGTCGGCCTCGTGCGGAAAATGCTCCCAGTGCGGGATCACGGCGGCGAAGCGCGTTCGGAACCGCTCAATGCGATTTCACTTCCTCCTCGGCGTCGAGCCAGTCACGCAGGTCCGACTCCGGGGTGACGCGGCGCCGGGCCGCCTGGTGTTGCAGCGCGAGCTCGATCAGGCGGTAGTGCTCCTCGGGGGTGAGCGGCACCTGGATCGCCTGGGCAGGATCCGACGCCCTGGGCTTTCGATGCCACGCGTCGAGGGTCGACCACGGCAACGCCGCCAGGAAGGCGGCTTCCGGAAACTGCATGTCCTTGTGCGATTTGGCCGCTTTCATCGTAGTTCTCCTGAATAGGTACCGCGTTCATCGTTCACGTCCACCCGCAGCGTTCCCCACAGAGGCAACTGCGTCCCGCGCCGCGGCAGCGTCTTCGCGCCGAAGAAGCAATAGACGTTCCCGCCCTGGTGCTTCGCCGCGTACATCGCGGCGTCGGCGCGTCTGAGCAGCGCGGTCTCGCGATCGGCGTCGGCCGGGAACATGCATGCCCCGATGCTCAGGCCCACCTGCACCGCGCGTCCCTCGACCCGGACGGGGGCGCGAAAGGCGCCGAGCATTTTCTCGAATGCCTTCGACGCGCCGGCCGGGTTTCCGACGTCCACCAGAATCAGGCCGAATTCGTCCCCGCCCAGGCGCGCGACCGTGTCCACTTCGCGCACGTACTGCTGGAGCCTGAACCCGACCGCCTGCAGCACCGCATCGCCCGCGGCGTGTCCGAGCGTGTCGTTGACCGCCTTGAATCCATCGATATCGGCGATGGCGAGCGTGAAGCCTTCGCGCCTTCGCAAAGCGTATTTCAGCGCCTGGCTCAGCCGGTCGAGGAACAGGCTCCGGTTGGGAAGATCGGTGAGGCTGTCGTGGGTCGCCTGGTGCCTCAGGCGATCGATGTTCCGCACGCGCGCGCTCGCGTCCCTGCCCGCGGAGACGAAATGGGTGATGCGCCCCGAGCCATCGGCGAAGGGGATGATGACTTCGTCTTCGCTGAAGAGCTCGCCGCTCTTCTTCCGGTTGGAGAAAACGCCGCGGAACACCGCGCCCGCGCAGATCGTCGCCCAGAGGCTGGAGTAGAAGTCATCGCCATGCTGTCCGGACCTCACGATTGCGGGCGTGAGGCCGACGGCCTCGCTGCGGGTGAATCCGGACATCGCCTCGAACGCCGGGTTGACGAACTCGATCACGCCTCTCGGGTCGGTGATCACGATCGCGTCGGCCGAGCGCTCGGCGACCAATTCGAGCGATTCGAGATCGCGGTGTTGAGCGGGTCTGCGTGACATGGCGGCCTGCCATCCGAAGCTCAGTCGTCCCTCACCCGCGGGACGCTCTCCTCGGCGGGTTCGCCCGTCTCGGCATCGATCCAGTCGGCGATGCCGATGTCGGCTTCGGCTTCTTCGAGGGTCTCGCCCGGCTCGACTTCGCCGTCGTCGTGGCGCTGCATGTCCAGCACCGCGGCGAGCAGCGTCGGCAGCGGGCCGTATTCCCTGCCTCCTGACCTGGCCTGCCAGTAGAAGCCGTCGGGGCGCTCGATGATGCGCGTGCTGTCGTATTCGGGCGGCGTTTCCGGAATGACCTGGATCATCTCTGAATCTCCGGTTCGCGCCGCTGCGCTCGGGATTCAACGGCGCACGATTCCAACTTACGCGTCGTGGGCTACGAGGCTTTGACCTGCGTCAACCGGCGTTCCCGGCCGGCGAATCGAGCCGCTTGATCATGAACATGCACTCCAGGTGCAGGCCGCCCGGCAACTCGTAAAACCGCTTCACCTGCGGCTCGAAGCCGAAGCGCTCGTAGAAGCGCACGGCGTTCAGCGACGCCGACAGAAAGATCGACTCGAAGCCCGCGCGGCGCGCGCGCGATTCGGCTTCGGCGAGCAGCGCCCGCCCGACGCCGCGGCCGTGCGCTTGCGGCAGCACGTAGGTCGCCTCGACCTCGCCGGTGTTCGCGTCGAACTGGCCGTAGCCGAGAATGACGCCATTCTCCTCCGCGACGAACACGCCGCCCGAGCGCAGCGCCGCCTCGTGTCCCTGCGGCGGAGGGAACAAAGCCCAGGCCTCGATCTGCGCCGGGGTGTAATTCGCCGACGCGCTTCCGCGGATCGCCTGCGCGTGCACCCGCAGGATCGCGTGGCGATCCTCCATTGTCGCAGTCCTCACCAGCATGGCCACATTCCGGGTTCGCTCGGATATTCGCGTCGGTCAGGATACCTTAACGGCGTTATCATCTGCCCCGATCGGACGACAACGGGGTTTCGAACGCGATGCGAGAAGAAGAACTGCGGGAGATCCGCGACGCCGTCGCCAGGCTGTGCGCCGGCTTTCCCGGCGAGTACTGGCGCGAGCTGGACCGCGCGCGGCAGTACCCGACCGAATTCGTGCGCGCCCTCACCGAGGCGGGCTACCTCTCCTGCCTGATCCCCGAGGAATACGGCGGCACGGGCCTCGGCCTCACCGCGGCGGCCGCGATCCTCGAAGAGATCCAGAGGAGCGGCGCGAACGGCGCCGGCTGCCACGCGCAGATGTACATCATGGGCACGCTGCTGCGTCACGGCAGCGAGGAGCAGAAGCGCCGCTACCTGCCGAAGATCGCGACGGGCGAGCTGCGCCTGCAGGCCTTCGGCGTCACCGAGCCGACCGCGGGCACCGACACGACGTCCATCCGGACCGCGGCGGTGCGCGAAGGCGACCGCTACGTCGTCAACGGCCAGAAGGTCTGGACCTCGCGCGCCGAGCACTCCGACCTGATGCTGTTGCTCGCGCGCACCACGCCACGCGAGCAGGTCAAGCGCAAGACCGAAGGGATTTCGGTGTTCCTGGTCGAGATGCGCGAGGCGCTCGGCCGCGGGCTCACGATCCGGCCGATCCGCACCATGATCAACCACGCAACCACCGAGGTGTTCTTCGACAACCTCGTCGTGCCGGCGGAGAACCTCGTCGGCGAGGAAGGCAAGGGCTTTCGCTACATCCTCGACGGCATGAACGCGGAGCGCATCCTGATCGGCGCGGAATGCATCGGCGATGCGCGCTGGTTCATCGCCAAGGCCGCCGCCTACGCGAACGAGCGCCGCGTGTTCGGACGGCCGATCGGCCAGAACCAGGGCGTCCAATTTCCGATCGCGCGCGCGTACATGGCGACCGAGGCCGCGGCGCTCATGGTCGAGCGAGCGGCGACCCTCTACGAGCAGGGCGAGCCCTGCGGCAAGGAAGCCAACATGGCGAAGCAGTTGGCGTCGGAAGCCTCCTGGCAGGCCGCGGACATGTGCCTGCAAACCCACGGCGGATTCGGCTTCGCCGAGGAGTACGACGTCGAGAGGAAGTTCCGCGAGACGCGCCTGTACCAGATCGCGCCGATCTCGACCAACCTCGTGCTCTCCTACCTCGCCGAGCACGTGCTCGGGATGCCGCGCTCGTACTGAGCAGGTCGGACTGAGGCCAATGGCCGAAGTCCAACAGACGATGTTGGGCTCTGGCCTCGGTCCAGCCCGCGCACGCAATCGCCTCGCCACGTTCATTCGCGCAACGTGTGATCCAGGTCAAGGGTCCGGCTCGGTGCCGGCCTATCATGACCGCTTGCGCTCGGGGAGGAACGCCATGAACCGCACTGAACATTGCGCAGTGAAGAAGTTGATCGGTCTTCTCCTCCAGGGGCTTGCGGTGCTCGCCATGTTCCACGCAGCGGAGGCGGCGGCGCAGAGCTATCTCGGCACATATTGCTGGAACATGACGATTACGTTCACGACGGTAACCGGCGCCCAGCACGGACCGTTCGTCATGCAAGCCGACGTCGCTCACGTCGGGGGCAACACCTACTCGATGCACGGCAGATTGACACCCTCGGGTGACGCACCCGCCATCTACAGCGGATCCGGACCGATCATCGGCAACACGCTTTACCTGAGCATGGCGGGATCGCAGAGCCATACGTCCGAAGCATGGCGGGACACTTCCGTGGCGCATCTGGAGCTCGACCTCTCCACGCTCAACGGCACAATCTATGACGTGGGAACGGACTACAATCCGGCCACAGGTGTCTTCTCCAACCACCGCTACACCGCCGCGACACTTACGTTATTGCCCACCTGCCCGTAACGTAAGGCTGCGGCCCCGGTGACACCCCCGGGGCGTCCGGTCCCGGTGCGTTCACTCGACGACGCTCAGCCGACGATCAGCGCTGCGTACCGGCTCTGGCCCTCGGTCATTCCGCGGGCCTTCATCCAGTCGTACGCCCGGTTGAACAGCGTCGGATCATAGTAGTCGACGTGCTTGTAGCGCACGAACGCGCGCAGCAGCTCGCGCGGCTGAAGCGCGCCCTTCGCGTGCGCGGCGACGTGATGGGCGTACCTGTAGAAGTCCGCGTTGATCCGGTCGACGGCCTCGTTCTCCGCGTCGTAGTACGCCTTGCGCTGTTCCGCCGTCAACTCCGCCGCCACCACCTCGCCGCCCCGATAGAACGAGCAGGCGACGATATGCGCGCCTTCCTTCAGGCCGAGGCTGATGAACGGCTCCATCACCGCCACCGCGCGGTGGCTGCCGTTTTTCAATCCCTCCCAGCGCCGCTGCGGCAATCCGCCGTTCTGGACCCTGACGTGCTCGCGGCCGACCGCGCTCTCGAGCATCTGCAGCGTCGTGTAGTGCGAACCGGTCAACTCCTGCACCACGACCGGAACGTCGGCCATGTCGCGCGGGGTCTGCAGCGCCTCGTCGAACGTCAGGATGGCCTGCGCCGCGACCGCCGCGCGCAGCGCCGCGATGGCGCCGCCGCGTGTGCCGCGTTCCAGCCGGTCGATGCTCGCCCATTCGCAGACGTTGTAGCTGTCGGCCGAACCGCACTCGAAAAGCTGCTCCTTGAGACGCGAGAGGACCGGCTTCTCCGCGCTGTCCTTCTCGCGGTCCGCGTAGGTCGCAGAGAAGGCGACCTCGAGCCCCGCTCTTGCGAACAGGCCTTCCTCGATGCCGACGATCACCGGCAGATCGAATACCGGATTGTTGGGAGCGATCTTCACAACCGTGTTGGACGTCATGGCCGTCTTCTCCTGGAATAGCCGCGCCGCGGGCGGTCGATCTCAGTCGATCGATATCTTCATCTCGCGGATAATCTTGCCCCACTTCGCCGATTCCGCCGCGATCAGCGCGCCGAACTGCTCCGCGCTGCCGGCGACGATCTCCGCGCCCTGGGCGTCGAACTTGTCCTTCATTTCCTGCGTCGAGAGAATCATCACCAGCGTGCCGTGCAGTTTGTCGATGACCGCGCGCGGTACGCCCGCCGGAGCGACGAGTCCGACCCAGGACGTCGTCTCGAAGCCCGGATAGACCTCGGCGATCGTGGGCAGGTCCGGGAACTGCTTCGGACGCGTCAGGCCGCTGGTGGCGAGGCCGATCAGCTTGCCCGCCTTGATGCTTGGCTGGATCTGGCCGCCCGACTGTATGAGCATCACCTGCACCACGCCGCCGAGCAGGGCGTTGATCGCCGGGCCGCCGCCCCGGTAGTGGATCGGCGTCGTTTCGATTCCCGCGGCCTGCTTGAACAGCTCGTAGGCGAGGCGGCTGGAGGAGGCCGGGCCGGCGGAGCCGTAGTTCAACCGGTCTCCGTTCGCCTTGGCGTAGGCCACGAACTCCTGGACCGTCTTCACCCCGAGGCCCGGATGCACGACCAGGACCTGTGGATAGCGCGCGACCTGCATGATCGGCGCGAAGTCCCTCGATATGTCGTACGGCAGGCCCTTGTAGAGGTGCGGATTGCTCGCGAAGGTATCGAAGGTCATCATGAGCGTGTAGCCGTCCGCCGGCGACTGGGCGAGCTGCGCGGTCGCCACCATGCCTCCGGAGGTGACGCGGTTCTCCGCCACGAACGGCTGGCCCGGCGACTCGGCGAGCTTTGCGCCGACCAGCCGCGCGGCAATGTCGGACGCCCCGCCCGGGCTGGCGGGAACGAAGATGCGCACCGGCTTCGCAGGGTAGTCCTGCGCCGCGACGGGAATCGCGAACCAGAATGCGGCGAGCGCCGCCAGCGCAATCCTCAGCACGAGTCACGGCCTCCTGTGCTGCCCGCTATCGTCGGCCCGGCGTCCGCACGCAAGCGCACGCGGATGCCCGCCCCTTTTTTCGTTAACGTACCAGAAACCCGGCAGGTGCGGCAGAGGGTCCACGACAACCCGGACGATCGACCCTCACCGACCCCCGCGTGCCGGCGTCCGGCACGCGTCGCGTGCGCGCTGCGCACGGCGCCGGTCAATCGGACTACACTTCGCGGAAACCGCATCGGGGAGGAGATCGAACCATGACGAAACAACTTGCCGCGCTGCTCGTCGCGGCGTCGATGGCGGTGGCGGCGCCCGCGCATGCGCAGGCGCCTTCCGCATGGCCGCTGAAGCCGGTGAAGCTCATCGTGTCCTACGGCGCCGGCGGCCCGCCCGACGTGCTCGGGCGGATCCTCGCGCAGGCCATGAGCGAGGGCCTGGGCCAACCGATCGTCATCGAGAACCGCGTCGGCGCCGCCGGAACGATCGGAGCCGAGGCGGCGGCGAAGGCACCCGCCGATGGCTACACGCTGCTGCTCGCGAGCACCACCATCATGGCGATCGCGCCCGGCCTGTACCCGAGGCTCGGCTACGACCCGGCGAGGGATTTTGCGCCGATCGGTCAGGCGGTCGTCGCGCCGTTCTTCGTCATGGTCAACGCCGCGGTGCCGGCGACGAACGTGAAAGAGCTGGTGGACTTGCTCAAGTCGCATCCGGCGGAGTTCTACTACGGTTCATCGGGGAACGGCACGCCGCTTCACATCGCCGGCGAAATGTTCAAGTCCGCAACGGGCGTGAACATCGTCCACGTCCCGTACAAGGACATCGGCCCCGCGACGGCCGACTTCCTCGCCGGGCGTTTCCAGATCATGTTCCAGCAGCTCGCGCCGCTCGAGCGGTACATCCGGGCCGGCAAGGTGCGGCCGCTCGTGGTCGCGGATTCCAGGCGCCTGGCGCAGTTGCCCGACGTGCCGAGCAACGTCGAAGCGGGGCTGCCCGGGTTCGACGTGGTCTCGTGGTTCGGCTTCGTCGCGCCCAGGGGAACTCCGGCCGAGGCCGTCCGGCGCGTCAACGCGGAATTGCAGCGGGCGCTGGCGAAGCAGGAGGTGCGCGATTCGCTCGCGAAGCTCGGGTTCGAGCCGGTCGGAGGCACGCCGGAGGAGTTCGCGGGCTTCATCGCCCGTGAGACGGCGAAGTGGTCGCGCGCGATCCACGCATCCGGCGCAAAAGTGGATTGAGCCGGGTGGCACCCGTCCGTATTCCGCGACTGCGCGGAAACCGCGCGTCGCCGAAGCGGGAATCACCGCATCAAGGCGCGTCGGTGGGGCGGATGCCCATCGCCTTGAACACGCGCTGCGCGTTGGCGCGGTCGGCCTTGACGAATTCGGCGAACTCCGCGGGCGAATTGCCGACCGGCTGCAGCGTCTGGGTCTTGAGGAACTCCTGGAGCTTGGGCGTGCGCAAGGCCTTGGCGAATTCCGCGGCCAGTTTCTCGATCACCGGCCGCGGCGTCTTGGCCGGGGCGAACACGCCGAAGTAACTCGGCAGACCGGGTTCCGCGCCCAGTTCCTTCATCGTCGGCACGCCCGGCAGCAGCGGCGAGCTGTCCGGCGTGGTCGCGAGCGGCTTCAGCTTGCCCGACTTGATGTGCGGTATCGCGAATCCGAGTCCGCCGTAGGTCGCGTGCACTTCGCCTGCCAGGATCGCTGGGAATGCCTGGCCCGCGCCCTTGTAGGGCACCGCCACGATGTCGACGCCGAAATCGCGGTTGATCGCCTTGAGGTAGATGTCCGGAATGCTGCCGATGCCCCAGGTGCCCCAGTTGACCTTGCCCGGGTTGGCCTTCGCGTAGGCGATCATCTCCTTGAACGTGTTGAACGGCGCGCTGGCGTGGGCCACGATCAGGTTGTTGGTCAGGACGAGGTTGGTCACCGGCACGAAATCGTTCTCGGGATCGTAGGGCACCTTCGTGAACAGATTCTGGTTGTACGACAGGCTGTCCGGGGTGGTGATGCACACGGTGTAGCCGTCGGGCGCTGCCTTGGCGCACGCCGACATGCCGATGAAGGTGCTGGCCCCGGGGCGGTTCTCCACGATGACGGGCTGGCCGACGGATTCGGTGACCTGCTGCCCCACCGCCCGCACCGTTCCGTCGAGCAGGCCGCCCGCGGCGAACGGCAGGATGACGTGGATGGGTTTGCTCGGAAACGCCTGCGGCGACGCCGTGGAGGCGCAAGCCATGCCCAGCACCAGCGCTGCGGCCCGCAATACTCGACCACCGTGCGATTTCATTTTGAATTCCTCCTCAAGGCAACGTTGACGTTCAGTGAATACAGGTCGCTCTGCACGCGGCTCATTGTTTCTTCATGTATGCCGGGCGGCGCTCGAGCAGCCGTTTCGCCTTTCCCTCGCCCAGATTGGCCACCGTGTCCAGCTTGCCCGCCTCGGTGAGCTGCACCGTCACCGAAACGCCCAGGTCGGACTTCAGCCTCCCCTCCAGGTGCTCTTTCAGTCCGTCAAGGCTGCTGGCGTCGCGCCGCACCTCGACGTGGACGGTCATTTCGTCGCGCGGGCCGCCGCTCGCCTCGACGGTGTAGGCCTCGCACAGCCACTCGCCCGTCGTGCGCGGATCGCTTCGCACCGCGGGCAGGCACGCCATCGGATAGACGTTCACGCCGCGCAGCCGCACCATGTTGTCGCTGCGTCCGAGGAAGTGGTCCATCCTGCGGAAGTGGCTGCCGCAGGCGCAGCGCTCGGTCGAGACGAGGCGCGCGAGATCGCGCAGGTTGAAGCGGATCGAAGGCATGAGCGTGCGGTGGAACGTCGTCACCACGAGATTCCCGACCTTGCCCGGGGCGACCGGCTGGTTCGTCTCGGTGTCGAGGATCTCGAAGTACATGGCATCTTCCATGAAGTGCAGGCCGTTGCGATCCTCGCACTCGAACGCCCCCTCGCCGACCTCGTTGGTGCCGTAGTTGTCGTACACCGGGCAGCCCCACAGCGCCTCGAGCTGCGCGCGCAGCGTGCCCTCGGTGTCCGGGCCGAGGAAGGAGGTGATCAGCTTCGTGCCCAGCTCGCGGATGTCGCGACCGAATTCCTCCTTGCTCGCCTCCGCCAGGCGCAGCAGGTATTCGGGGAAGCTCATCCAGCAGTTCACGCCGGAATCGAACGCCACTTCGATCTGGCGCCGGCTCGGTGTGACGATACCGCTGCCGGTGGTGATCGGCAGCACGCCGAGGTAGTGGTGGCAGGCGTAGTACATCGCCCAGCCGAGGTTGGCGAGCGAACAGGTGGCCGGTATCTGCATCACGTCGCCGGGCCGCATGCCCTGGACGTACATCGCGCGCGCCGCGCCAAGCGCGTTCCATTCCCACTCGACGACGCCGTGCAGCGTGTTGCGCGGCTTGCCGGTCGTGCCGCCGCTGGTCTGCAGCTTGGTGGGCGCGCGGCGCAGGTGCTCCTTGAGGCTCGAATATCCGGGCAGCACGCCGAAAGGCGGATGCTCCTGCTGGTCGGTTTTCAGGTCGTCGGAGTTGTAGGTGGGCAGGCGCGCGATGTCCTCGAGGCTGCGGATGTCGCCGGGCGCGACGCCGGCTTTCTTCCACAGCGCCTGGTAGAACGGGTTCCGCCACCCGACCTGCATGGTTTCGAGAAAGCGCTTCTCCTGCAGCTCGCGGATGCGCGCCGCGGGCCACTTGTACACCGTGTCGACGAACACGTCGGGCGGCGGGAACTTCGCGTAGAACGCGTCCCAGTCGATCGCGTAGGGATACAGCGGCAATTTGCTTCGCTGCGTGGCCTGTTCCATGTCGGTACGCTCCCTTGATCCGCTAGCGCTTCGCCGCCCGCTCCGCCTGTGCGGCGAGCGCGCGCTTCACCTTGTCCTCCAGGCGCAGGACGCGGATCGCGTTCTTGTGGAAAATCTTCTCCACGACCGCGTCCTTCAAGCCCTCCATCTGCAGCTCGTCCAGGCACTGGGCCGAGGACCAGCCCGGGTAGTCCGAGCCGTAGAGGATCTTGTCCTGCAGCCGCCGGTTCATCTCCACCTTGAGCGTCTCCGGGATGTAGCGCGGCCGCCAGCCGGAGACGTCCATGAACACGTTCTTCTTGTGGATCAGCACGGCGATCGCCTCCTCGGTCCACGGCCATGCCGGATGCGCCATCACGACGGTGAGCCTGGGGAAATCCGCGGCGATCGCGTCGATGCACGGAATCGGCCGCGCGTAGTCCAGGTGCAGCCCGCCGCCGCCCTCCATGCCCTGGCCGAGCGCCGTCGTGCCGCAGTGGATGAGCACCGGCGCGCCGAGCGACTGGCACAGATCCCAGAAGGGATAGAAGCGCCGGTCGTTGGGATAGAACGCCTGCAGGATGGGCATCCACTTCGCGCCGGTGAGCCCGAGGGTGCGGATCGCGCGGTCCAGCTCCTGCAGCGCGTTGGCGCCCTTCCACGGGTCGACCACTGCCCAGCCGGGCAGGAACACGTCGGGAAACTTCGCCGTGAGCCCCGCGATGAAATCGTTGCTGATGACGCCTTCGCCGGTGGAGGACTGCGCGTCCATCGCGATCATCATGGCGAGCACGTCGTCGCGACGGAAATCGTCGGCCATTTCCTCCTCGGTCTTCGCCTTGACCGGCCGGCCGAACATCGCTTCCATCGCCGCGACGAACTTGCCGATGCTGATCGAATGCTCCTTCGTCGAAGGATGGCAATGCACATCTACCGCACGCATGCTGTTGCTCCCGAAAACACCAAATTCTCTGCGCTGTCATCCAGAGCGAAGCGAGGGATCCGCTCTTGCGGCGACGGCCAGGAAAAGCAGATTCCTCGTCGCTGCGCTCCTCGGAATGACTCTCGCCCGCCGGCTAGCTCATCACCAGGCCGCCGCTCACGCTGATCGCCTGGCCGGTGATGAAGGCGGCCTCGGCGGAGGCGAGGAATGCCATGGTGCCGCCGACGTCGCGCGCGGTGCCCAGGCGCTTCATCGGCACGCGACGGACCATTTCCTCGACGATGCGCGTGCCGACGTCGCCCTGGCTGCGCACCGCGTCGAGCGTCGGGCCCTCGATCGGCCCCGGGCAAACGACGTTGACGGTGATGCCGTAGCGCCCGACTTCGCGGGCGAGCGACTTCGCGAAGCCGATCACCCCGGCGTTGCCCGCATTGGGGACCGCGAGGCCGCTCTCTCCCACCTTGCCGCCGTCGGAGCCGAGCGCCATGATCCGGCCGGCCCTGCGCTCGAGCATGTGCTCGACGACCGGGCGGCACAAGTAGATGAAGGACAGCAGCTGGGCCTCGATGATGGCGCGCCACGTGCTCGGATCCTGCCGGATGAAAAGCGAAAATCCCTCAGGCAGGTGCGCGCCGATGCAGTTCGCGAGCACGTCGATGCGTCCGTATTCGGCGAGCACCGCCTCGATCCAGCGCCTCGCCCCGTCCGGATCGGTCGTGTCGACCCGGTCCAGGCGCGCGCGCCGGCCGAGCCCGCGCGCGTAATCGAGCACTTCCCTCGCCGGCGCCTCCCTGGAATGACAGCCGAGCGCGAGGTCGCAGCCGGATTCGGCGAACACGCGCGCCACGTCCCGGCCGATACCGCCGCTCGCGCCCGGGATGACCGCCACGCTCCCCGCAAGATCGATCATGGCTCGCACTCCATCTGAATCGCCTGTCTGCGGGCTGCGTGCCAGTCCGCCTCCACCGCTTCGCGCGACAGTCCGCGGGTGATGAACACGATGCGCGAGCGCGGATCGCGCGAGGCGCGCCGCGGCAGGCTCACCGGCGGGTGGAACACGTGGTGGACGCCGTGGATCGCGACCGGGTCCTCGACGCCCGCGACGTTGAGGATGCCCTTCACCCTGAGCAGGCGATCGGCGTGGCGGATCTTGAGCGCGGTCAGCCAGCGCGAGAACCCGCCCCACTCCACCGGCTCGTCGATCGTCAGGGAGAACGTGGCGATGTCCGCGAGATGGCCGTGCGGCGATTCGCCTGCAAAGGGCCGGTCGCGAACGAATTCCTCGTCGTCGGCGCCGAAGAGCCGCGAGGGCGCGATATCCTCTTCGTGCGCCCGCAGCACGGGCGCGCGCGCGTTAAGCCGCGCAAGCTCGCTTACGAGCGCAGCCGCCTGTGCCGCGCCGGCGAGATCGGTCTTCGTCACCACCAGCCGGTCGGCCAATGCCGCCTGCTTGACGGCCTCGGGATGCTCGCGCAACTGGCGCATGCCGTGCAGGGCATCGACCGTGGTCACGACCGCGTCGAGCCGGAAATTGTCGACCACCAGCGGCTGGTTGAGCAGCATCTGCATGATGGGCGCCGGGTCGGCGAGCCCGGTGGTCTCGATCAACATGCGATCGAAGCCGGGTACCTCGCCGCGCTCGCGCTTGCCGAACAGCGTGCCGACGACGCCCTGCAGGTCGCCCTGCACGTCGCAGCACAGGCAGCCGTTCGCGAGCACGGTCACCTCGCCGTCGCTCTTCTCGACGAAGTGCTGGTCGAGCGCGATGTCGCCGAACTCGTTGATGACGACGGCAGTCCTCGCCATTCCGGGATGCCGCAGCAGGCGGTTGAGCAGGGTCGTCTTGCCGCTGCCGAGAAATCCGGTCAGCAGCGAAACGGGAAGCCGATCGATGGAATGCGGCTGGAGTATGGGTCTCATGAACTCAAGCGAAGCCTACTTGGATGCCGTTGCCCGTTTTCTCGCCGGCTCCCGGCCGGCAGCCGTTCTACGTCTCCCGAGCTCGAGCGGAATGACCGCCGCCGCCTCCTGGTACGTCCTCATCGCATGCTTGCCCAATTTCTTCGTGAGCCGCACCAGTTCGCGCTGTTCCGAATCGCTCAGCGCGGAGATCAACGCGGCCATGGTGCGGGCGTGGCTCCTGGACGCCGGCCTGATCAGGTCCTCGCCCAGCCTGGTAAGACGGACCAAGGACGTTCGGCGATCGGTCGGATGCGCCTGGCGTTCGACCAGCCCCTGGGCCTCCAGGCGATCGACCGCCGAGGTGATCGAGCCGCTGGTGAGCAGGACCTTCGCGCCGATGACGTTGACCGGCAGCGGGCCCGTGAAGAGAAGCGCCTTGAGCACCGCGAAGTCCGTCAATCCCAGCCCCGTGGAGATCACGCTGCGCAGCGCGTGCTGCTCGATCCAGTACGCGGCCTTGCGGATGACCAGCCAGACGTTCGCGCTTTCCGGTGTGCTCGCCATGATGTGCCGCCTTGCCGCCCCGCCGCGTCAAGATACTTGATATCAAGATATCTTCGGCGCGGCCGCGCCGTCAAGCGGTTTCGATTGCTGCATTGCAGGATTCCGTCGGCGCATCAGCTCGATCTAGAGCGGAGCGTCCGGATGCTTCTCCCTGAATCGCTTCTGGGCCTCGACCAGGTGCTCTATGAGAACATGGGAAACGAGGTTGATGCCGATGCCGCCGAACATCGCGGGCAGCAGATAAAGCGCGAGCGATATCTCGGACAGGAATACCGCATCGTCCGCGACGGACGGCGTGAGCTTCGCCGAGGCAGCCAGGCTCTGCAGCAGGTAGACGTCCATTCCGGCGATCGCGACGAGCGTGAGCCCGAACACCAGAACCGTATAGCGCGAGATGGCCCGCTTCGAGAGCAGCATCGCGTAGATACCGAGGGGAAGCACAAACGAAAAAACGATCAGCAGCCAGAACTTCAACTCGGTGAATACGGTCGCGTTCATGGACGATTCGAAGCTTCCGCGGCAAACGCGGCGTCCAGCGCCGCGCGCCAGCGTGTCTTGTCGGCCTGCGGCGCGAAGCTCGCCTCGAAGCTGTTCGCGGCGAGCTGCCAGGCGTGGCGCGCGCCGAGCGGCGGCAGCGCCGCGAAGGTCTCGGTCCAGTTCCGGTTCATGTAGCCGCCGAAGTAGGCCGGGTCGTCGGAGTTCACGGTGGCGCACAGCCCCGCGTCGAGCAGGCTCCCGAGGTTGTGCTCGGCCAGGCTTCCGAACACGCACAGCTTCACGTTCGAAAGCGGGCACACGGTGAGCGGCACGCGCTCGCGCGCGAGGCGTCGGACCAGTTCCGCGTCCTCCAGGCAGCGCACGCCATGGTCGATGCGCTCGACCTCGAGCACGTCCAGGGCGCTGCGGATGTAGGCGGACGGCCCCTCCTCGCCCGCGTGCGCCACCGCGTGCAGGCCGAGCTCGCGGCAGCGCGCGAACACGCGCGCGAACTTCTCCGGCGGATGGCCGCGCTCGCTGCTGTCCAGTCCCACGCCGATGAATTGCCCGATGAACGGCCGCGCCTGCTCCAGGGTCTCGAATGCAGCCTCTTCCGACAGATGGCGCAGGAAGCACAGGATGAGCTGCGCCGAGACGCCGAGCTCGCGCCGCGCGCTCTCGCAGCCGCGCGAAAGGCCGCGGATGACCGTCTCGAAAGCGACGCCGCGCCCGGTGTGCGTCTGCGGATCGAAGAAGACCTCGGCGTGCACCACGTTGTCCCGCGCCGCGCGGCGGAAATAGGCCATCGCCATGTCGAAGAAGTCGGCCTCCTCGCGCAGCACGCTGGCCCCGGCGTAGTAGATGTCCAGAAAGCTCTGCAAGTCCCGGAACGCGTAGGCCGCGCGCAGCGCCTCGACGCTCGCGTACGCGAGGCCGACGCCGTTTCGCTTCGCGAGCGCGAAGATGAGCTCGGGCTCGAGCGAGCCTTCGATGTGGATGTGCAGCTCCGCCTTGGGGATGCGCCGCAGGAGACCGGGGAGGCGCTCGCGCGGGAAGTGCTCGAGGTTCATCGCGACGTAAGCGACGTCACGCCAGTTCCCGGCCCATGAGACGTTCGAGAACGCGCAGCGGCGCGTGAGAGGGATCCTGCATGCGCTCGACGGGCAGATGATAGGTTTGCTCGAGCGCGTACTGGCCGCGCATGGCCGCGTGGGATACCTGGTCGGTAAATACGATCCACGTGCTGTCGGGGTGGAATTCGTGGACGGTCTGGGCGACTTCCGATTGATAGGCCAGGTCCGCCTTCATGCGGTCGTGCAACCGCAGCATGAAATGATCGTAGGCGCTGCGCCGGCCCTTGGTGATGCGCAGGAGCTCGAGCACATGACTCGCGCCCGGGATCGGTCCGGGCAGCGATGGCAGGTGGCGCCGCGCGGCGGCTTCGAACGATTCGCCCAGCCTCCAGGTGCGCGCCTGTCCGTGCGGATTGACGTTCGAGAACACGCGCAGGATCCGCCGTCCGCGCGTGGGCGACGAAGGGAAGCTGTCCACGTGCAGGCGCGTGTCGTCCTTTCTCCAGGAGGCCGGCCGGCCGGCGATCTCGACGGGCCGGAAGCTGGTGCGCGCCTGCTGCAAGCCCGCGGCGTAGCGCGGCAGCACGTTGCCGAGCAAGGCCCTGCTCGATGCGGCGAAGCGATTCATCATGCCCCGCAGCAGTTCCAGGTCCGCCGCATCGGCACCGCTCCCCGCCAGCGTTCCGCGTGACGGATCCAGGCTGACGTTCTTGCCGCGTCCGGCGATTGCCGGCGACAGGAGCCGGCGTTCGCCCTCCTCCATCGGGAAGCAAAGCTGCGGAAACAGCAGGACGCTCCCCCGTTCGAGCGCACGCAATGCATGCACCTGCGCGGCGGCCGGGCACGGCTCGTTCCAGCTCGCGATCGGGAGGCTGACGACTTCGGTCATGTGGTGCGCATCGGACTCGACGCCCGCAGCTATCCCGCGTACCCCCGCTTCAGTGCGTCGATATCGGACCGCAGCGGAAGAACTACTTCGCCGACAGCATCGCCTGGAACTTTGCGATCTTCGGATAGACGTCCGCAACCGCTTTGGCGAATTCCGCGCTGCCCACCGGATGCAGCACCATCTTCCGCTTCGCCGCGATGTCGATGAAGCCCTGCTCCGCGGCCGCCTTCCTGAAGGCGTCCTCGAGAACCTTCACCACGTCGGCCGGCGTGTTCGGCGGCGCTTCGACCCCGCGCAGCGTCGGGATGAAGCTCATGTCGTAGCCCAGGTCCTTCGGGATCGGAACGTCGGGAAGGTAAGGATCGCGCTTGTCGCTGAACAGCAGCAGCGGCCGCAGCTTGCCCGCCTGGATCAGCGGAACGGCGGAGGTGGCGAGGCTCATCGTGAAATCGAGGTGCTTGCCCGCGAGCGCGGTGACGCTGCCCGCCGAGCCTTCGTAGGGCACCCAGTTGACCTTGCTGATGCCCAGCTCGTCCAGGGCGATGAGTCCCATGAGGTGGGTCGTGCTGCCCCTGCCTGAGAGCCCGCCCGAGAGCGGCTTTTCCTTGGCCGCCTTCAGGAATTCGGCGAACGTCTTCCACGACTCGCCGTTCACCACCAGGATCTGGCTGGAGCGCGACCAGGCGAAGATCGGCGTGAAGTCCCTGGTCTTGAAGTTCGTCTTGCCCTGGTACTCGATGATCACGCTCTTGGGGAACGTGTAGGTGACGATCGTGTAGCCGTCGGGCTTTACGCTCATGAACTTCTCGAACGCGATCTTGCCGCCGGCGCCGGGCTGGTTTTCGATGACGACCTGCTGCCCCAGGTGCTTCTCCACGAAGGGCGCGATGGCGCGGGCCTCCGTATCCTCGCCGCCGCCCGCGGCCGCGGTCACGATCAGCTTGACCGGCTTCTCCGGGAATCCGGCGGCGAACGCCTGCGCCGCGAGCAGCGCCGCGGCCGCGGCAGCGATGACGGGTCTCAATTTGGACATTTCTCTCCTCCTTTCATTTCTCGCCTTGGGTCATGGTTTTCCAGAAGGGCCCCAGGTACGGCCCGATGAGCGACAGAACGGTCAGCACGATGAGGACCTTGCAGATGACCGACGAATAGAAGATGGAATACGAGCCTCCGGAGACCAGCAGCGCCCGGTGGTAGTTCGTCTCCACCATCTCGCCCAGCACCAGCCCGAGCAGCAGCGGTATCGGGGTGAAGCCCCCTTTCAGCATGATATAGCCCAGCGCGCCGAAGGCAAGGCTGATGATGACGTCGGCCATCTCGTTGCGGATCGCAAAGCTCCCGAGCAGGCTCACCACGAGGATCAGCGGCACGATGACGTTGTTGGGCAGCAGCGTCACAACGGCGAGGCGGCTGGCGACCGTCATGCCGATGATGAAGACCAGAAACGAGGTCAGCGTGAGCGCGACGAACAGGCTGTAGATGACATCGGCCTTGTCGACGAACACGAGCGGGCCCGGAGCGATGCCGAAGATGATCATGACGCCCAGGAACACCGCGGCGCCCACGCTCCCCGGAACGCCCAGCGCGATCGTGCAAACGAGGTCCCCCGGCATGCAGGCATTGGTCGCGGTCTCGGAGGCAAGCACGCCCTCGGGGGCGCCGTGTCCGAACGTCTCGGGGCGCTTGGACACCCGCTTCGCGTCCGCCCAGGCGAGCAGCCCGGCGGAGCTCTGCCCCACCGCCGGAAGCACGCCGACGAAGAGCCCGATCACCGCGGAGCGCAGGACGATCAACGGATGCCGGAAGTAATCGCGCACGCCCTCCCAGAAGCTGCCCGAGAGCTTGGCAAGGCGCGATATCGACGATGCACTCTCGGCGAGCACGAGCGCCTGCGTGACCGCGAACAACCCCACCAGCGCCTGGATGAGCGGGATCCCGTCCTCGAGCGGCGCCCAGTCGAAGGTGTAGCGCAGATGCCCCGCGATGACGTCGAACCCCACGGTGGAGAGCAGCAGGCCGAGGCCGGCGGCCATGAGCCCCTTGATGGTCGCACCCTGCACCACCGCCGCGATCAGCGACAGCGCGAGGATCGCCGTGAGGAAATACTCGGCCGGGCCGAACTCCAGCGCGAAATCGGCGAGGAAAGGCGCGGCGAGAATGAGGCAGATCATGCCGACCGTACCGCCCACCAGCGCCGAGGTGGCGCTGATGCCGAGCGCGACGCCCCCTCTGCCCTTCTCGCACATGGGATAGCCGTCCAGTACCGTCGCCGCGTTGGAGGCGTCCCCGGGCGTGTTGACCAGGATGGCGGTGAGCGAGCCGCCGTAGTTGCTGCACTTGTAGAGCGCGCCCATGAAGATCAGCGCCGTGGCCGGATGCCACGACATCACCAGCGGAATGGTGAGCGCCATGCCCGCCGAGGGCCCCAGTCCGGGCAACACGCCGATGATGATGCCGACGACGGTTCCGCCGGCCAGCGCCGCGAGGTTCTGCCATTGCAGCACGAAGGCGATGGCATGCATGAAGACGTCCATGTTCTTATCCTTAGCGAATCACCAGAGGACGCCGTCGAGCAGCGGAACCGCCATGATACGTCCGAAAACGACATAGACCACCACCGTCATGCCGGCGGCGACGATCAGGTTCTTCGCCACGTTCTCCCTGCGCCCGAACGCGAGCCCGAACCCGACGAAGAGAAACACCGTGCTCAGCAGGAACCCGCCGAGAATCCCGGCGCCGGTGGAAACGAGGAGGATCGCCCACGACTGGTAGAACCGCTTGCGCCGCGCGCGCCGGGTCGCCGCATCGAGGACCATCAGCTCGGTGTCGTCGACGCCGCCGATCTCCCCCACGGCGACCTGCGCGCGCAGGAAATCCATGCCGAGCGCGATCACGGTGAGGGCGAGGCTGATCGCGGCGAGAAGCTGCGGAAACTGCTTGGAATCCTCCGGAAACGGCATGGCGAGGAGGTAGAAGCCGC
>Ga0082335_1004861_pt1 | contig 19480 bp, 13 predicted proteins | sample Subgrocontami58m_FD_72375 | JGI IMG/M metagenome (GOLD analysis project Ga0082335, IMG submission 72375) | Subsurface groundwater microbial communities from S. Glens Falls, New York, USA - GMW37 contaminated, 5.8 m (SPADES assembly) (version 2) ... | reverse complement strand
CCTGCCGGCGCAGCCCCAGGTCCTCCCCCACCGGCACCACCGTCATGGTGCGCGCTTCCGAGCCGTCGGCGTGCGACGACAACACCAGCGCCACCTGCCGGTCCGCCGTGTCCGCGAACGCCGCATACAGGTTGTCCCCCGAGGTCAGCGCCCGGCCGTTCACCTTGATCACGAAGTCCCCCACCCGCGCGTCCACCCCCGGCTCGGTCAGCGGCGCGCGCATCCCGGGGCTCCAGTTCTGCCCCCGGTAGATCCGCGCGATCCGGAACCGCCCCTGCTCCACCTCGAAGTCCGCTCCGAGCAGCCCGGTCGACGGGCCCGCCGGCGCCTTCGGAGCCTCCCCGCCGCTCACGTACTCGTGCCCGCAGCACAGCTCCCCGATCATCTCCGCGATCAGCACATTGAGGTCCGCGCGGTGCCGCACGTGCGGCAGGAACGCGCTCCAGCGAGTCCACATCGCGGGCCAGTCCACCCCGTGCATGTTCCGGTCATAGAAGTAATCCCGCTGGATCCGCCATACCTCGCGCAGGATCTGCGGCCACTCTCCCTCCGGCTCCACCCGCACCTTCACCCCGTCGATCGCCAGCTCCTTCTTGTCCTTACCGTCGATCCCCATCAGCGACCAGTCCCCCTTGCTCCGCACCAACAGGCTCTTGCCATCGCCGGAGACCTGGAACCAGTCGACTTCCTTCGCCACCGACTCGGTCTTGCGCGTGTCGAGGTCGAAGCTCTTCACCTCCGCGCTCTCGCCGAAGATCAGCTTCCCCTTCCCCCACCCGAGCCCGCCGTACTCCCCCGCGGACAAAGGCAGCGCCACGATCCGCTGGTCCAGCCCCTCGGGCTCGAGCGGCGCCGGCGGCTCCTTCTTCTCTTCTTTCTTCTCCTCCTTGTCGTCCTTGCCGTTCTTCTCGTCCTTCTCCTTGTCGTCCTTCGGGTCGCCGTTCTCCTTCTTCTTGTCCTTCTTGTCCTTCTCGTCCTCGACCCCTTCGTCGCTCTTCGGCGCGAACGGGTTCTTCTCCGTCTTCTGGAGCACACATACATACAGGTTCGACCGCGGCTCGCGCGCCGCCGAGGCGCTCAGGTCGAGCCCGAACCGGTGCGGCCCGCTCTCCACGCTCCCCGCGAAGAAGAGGTACTTGCCGTGGTCCGAGAATACCGGGCTCCCCACCGTGCCGAAGGCGTCGGTGACCTCGACCGTGCGCTTCCCCTCCACTTCGTAGAGGCACAGCCGGTCGTAGGCGGTGTCCGGGTTGCGCCGGGTGTAGGCGATCCACTTGCTGTCCGGGGACCACGCGAAGTCGGGCCAGACCACGCCCAGCGAACCCTGGTCGCGCGACACTTCGGTCACCGCTCCGCCCTCGAGCGTCACGAAGGCCAGGCGATTGGTCTTGTCGAAGAACAGTACGTGACGGCCGTCCGGGCTCCACGAGATCGCGTAGAAGAAGCCGCCGCTCCCGAGGTCGTACGTCTTCGGCGGCTCGTGCCCGACCGCGTCGCGCACGACCAGGCGATACTCCCCATCGGCGTCGGAGAGCCAGGCGATCTGCTTGCCGTCGGCGGACCAGGACGGGTCGCGGTCGTGCGCGACCGGGGACTGGGTGAGGTTGCGCGGATCGCCAAACTCGCGCGGGACCGTGACGATCTCGCCGCGCGCCTCGAACACCACGCGCTTGCCGTTGGGCGCAACCCAGGCATCGCGCACCGCCCCTTTCACGTCCTGCCAGCGCGGCAGCGAACCCAGCCCGTCGGTCAGCACGGTGATGCGAAGCCGGGTGAAGGCTCCGTTCGCCGGGTCGTAGAGGTGGATCGCCCCGGCCTGCTCGAACGCGATCACTCCGCCGCCCGCGCTCGCGTTACGGACGTCGAAGTCCTCGAAGCGCGTGAGCGGTTCGACCTTTCCCGAGCCCGGGACGTGGCGGTAGAGGTTCATCCGGCCGCCGCGGTCGGAGGCGAAGTAGACCGCCCCGCCGAGCCAGCACGGGAACGTGTCGCTCGCGTTCTCGTGCGGGACGGTCTCGACCTCGTGGGTCTTCGGGTCGTAGATCCAGATCGGGGTGGTGCGCCCGCCGCGGTAGCGCTTCCAGCTGCGGAAGGCGTCGGGGACGGGTGTGTAGGCGATGCGCGCGCCGTCCTCGGACCAGGCGGCGCGGGCGACTTTGGGGATCGCGAGCGCCTCGACGGCGCCGGTCTCGAGGCCGGCGAGGAAGGCGCGGTAGACCGGCGCGCCGCCCTGCCGCGGGCTGGCGAAGAGAATCCGGCGGCCGTCGGGATGCCAGCCCTGGACGACGTCGGCTTCGGGGTGCCAGGTGATCCGCCGGGGCGTACCTCCACTGGCGCGGACGGCGTAGACGTCGACGTTGCCGTCGTACTCGGCGCTGAAGGCGATCCAGGAGCCGTCCGGACTGAAACGCGGGCTGAACTCGCGCCCGACGTGGCTGGTGAGGCGCGCCGCAGCGCCGCCGGCGCGGCCGACGATCCACAGGTCCTGGGCATAGACGAAGGCGACCTGGTCGCACGAAACGGTCGGGTCCTGGAGCAGCAGGGTCTCGGGCGCATCTTGTGCGCGGGCGACGCAGACAACGCAGGCGGCGAGGCACAGGACGGCGAGAGCGGGGACGACGAACCGGGTCGGCATGGGTTCCTCCGTTGCGGGGGAATCGGCGCGGGCGGCCGTGGGGTGAGCATTCTACCGGCGCGCCTGCGCGAGGGAAACAACGCATGCGTTCCGGCCATCCCGGCATTGCCGCCGTGCCGCAGCGCTCACGTGCCTTGGGGTGAGCTCGTGGCCCGGTGCGCGGTGGGGGAACGGTGCGGCGGCGGCCGTTCGCGGCGCATCGGGAAATGGGTGCGGAGCGCGCCAGAACGAAGTTGGGAGCAGCCGATTGACCTGAAAACTCGGTGCAACGTCGTTAAATCGATTCTAACGACGTTGAGTCGGTTTTTCAGCTGTTGCGACGAGTTTCAACGGCGATTGAGCCTGACTCCACTGCGAAGGGAGCACTCGCTACGACGGAAAACACGACTCGCACCGCTGAAAAGTCGGATCCTCGTCGATTGGGCGTGATTCAACAGGATTCGGAGCACACGCATCGACGTTGATCGTGATCCCAACGAACTTGGGTCTGTGCCACACGACGTTGAGAGCGGATCGAACGTCGAGGGAATGATGCTCAAAAGGGAAAAGTGGCAGCGATTCCCCGTTGACCGTGCTCACTTCGTGGAAAGGGGCAGGCGATAGCAGTTCGCGGTTCATTGCAACTCCAAAAAAATCGATCTAACGTCGTTGGTTCGATTTTTTCGCTGTTGCGGCCGAGTTGTCGGGGTTGCGGAGCGGCGAGAACTGGTTGGAGTCGGAGTTGAGGTCGTTGATCGTCGATTTCACGGAGTTCAGGGCGAGCCATTCTGCGAAAATGGCGTCGAATGGGAAATCGACGGGTCTTGAAGGAATTTCGCGACGAACGAACCGGGTTTGATGACGGTCAGCGACCGTTCGACCGATCGCGCACGATGTCTGATCGGTTTGGCGACGCTGGCCAACCCAGTCTGCCAGGTTGCGAAGCGGATCAACGATCCGAGTCGAGCGCACAGGCCGATCCCCTGTCGAGGAAGTGGAGTCCCGAGAGGATTGGCGGGGCGGCGCGCACCTTGCCTCGGCGAACCGGCGATGTGTGCTCCGGTTGGGTTGGATCGAGGATGAGGTCTGTCGGCAGCGGTGTTTGTGGCAGAACCGACGAGATGTAGGCTACCAGCACCTCCGGCACGCTGCCGATCGGTGCAGTCAACGAAAGGATTGGTCGGAGTTTCATCCCGGGAATGCCGCCGAAAGGGAATTCGGCAAGGTAGATCTCACCGGGCGACATTCACCGGCTCCCCGTCAGCCAGCGTGTACAGATCCTCCCTGGGATCGTCCCAGTCCTCGGCCCATGCCCGCGAGATTCCAGCCTGCCAGGACGACTCCTCTTCGTCCAGCGCATCCCGATCAAGCAGGACGATGATCTCGATCCTCCCGGGGGGCACGCGCGCGGGCATTTCAGCAGTCAGGCGGTGATTGTCATCCACCTGACCGATGATCTTGACGGTATTCATGGGCTGACTCCTCTCGATCACTGGCGATTCTAGACCGTTCTTGTTCGAGGAGTCAATCCTTGATCCGCGTGGATGCACCCCACGCGCTTGACCGGGTGGGGCGGCGCCTCTAGGATGTCCACGATGAACGAATGCGCGAGCGCTTCCTGCGTGCGCCGCGCGTCCTCCTCTACTACCTGCATCCTGCTGCCTGCATGAGGGTTCGCGTCATGGCCGACGTTGCGCGGGAATTGCTGAAGGTTTTGGCATCTCTCGGCAAGTCGTCGCGGTTCTTCGCATCGGGGGGCCTTGCCCCAGAGCTGCCCGGTCTCGAGGTCGAACGGATCGGGCAAGTCGGGATCCCGGTCACCGCCGCCGATGCCAAGAGGCTGATCAAGCAGGCGTCGCAAGCGCCCTATGGCCGCGGCGAGGAGACGATCGTCGATACCGGAGTTCGCCGCGTGTGGCAGATCGAGCCGGGGCGGTTCTCCCTGCAAAATGCCCAATGGGAACCGTTCCTGGGGGGAATCATCGACTCGGTGAGGCGGGAGTTCGGCATCGGCCAGAAAGTCGAGCCCAAGCTCTACAAGCTGCTGATCTACGAGAAGGGGAGCTTCTTCGCACCGCACCGCGACACGGAGAAAACGCCGGGCATGTTCGCCACGCTTGTCGTCTGTCTGCCGTCCCGCCACCAGGGCGGGACACTGGTGGTCGGCCACGACGGCCAAACCGCCCAGATCGACTTTGCCGGCAGCGCGGCCGAATACCGGATCCAATACGCCGCCTTTTATGCCGATTGCCGGCACGAAGTCAAGCCGATCACCCAGGGCTATCGTATCTGCCTGGTGTACAACCTGGCAATCGCGCGATCGAAGCAGCAACCCTCGGCGCCCCGAGACGGGCCCGTCGTGGAGAAGGTCGCGGAGGTGTTGCCGAGATGGTTCGCCGACCGGTCGAACGGCCGCGACAGGATCGTCGTTCCGCTCGCGCACCAATACACCGAGGCGGGTCTCGACCCTCGTGAACTCAAAGGTGCCGATCGGTCTCGCGCCGATGTCCTGTTCCGCGCCGCCGACCAGCTCGGCTTTCAGGCCTTCCTGGCTTTGATGACCCACTCGCAGCACGGCTCGGTCGATTGCGACAGCTGGCACGGTCGCCCCTACCGTTCACGCCGCTGGTCCGATTCTGATGACGAGGAGGTCGATGACCGCGGCAAGAATTCGAGTGCCCGGATGGGGGAAGTCTACAACGAGAAGCTCTCGCTCGATCACTGGCTCGATGCCCGCGGTCGGAAGCAGCCGTTCGGCGAGATGCACATCAAGGAGCACGAGATCCTCGGGCGCGCCAAGGACCGGAAGTACCAGCAGACCGTCAGCGAGGCCACCGGCAATGAAGGCGCCACGCTGGAGCGCTGGTATCGCGGAGGCGTCGTCGTCCTCTGGCCGCGGGACCGGTACTTCAGCATTCTGGCTCGCGAGGGCCAGGCGACCGCGATTCCCGCCCTGGAAAAGCTGATCGCCGGCACCGCGAAACCCGCCGCCGACGAACCCGTCCGCCGGTTCGCCGAGGAGATCATCGGACACTGGCAGCCGGGCCGTTATCACCGGCGCGACCAGGCGTCGCAGTCGGCCCGGATGTTGAAGCTGTTGGCGCGGATCGGCTCCCCGGAACTGGCCGGCCGCTTCATCCGCGAGATTCTGCCCGGCGACCACGACGGCACGGAAGGCGACGCGCTTGGCCGCCTCTGCGGCCGGCTTGGCTGGAGTCCATTCGCCGCGGCCCTCGCGGACTTCTTCGCCAAGCAAGGCCCACTAGGTCAATCGCAGCTTGGACGACTGGTGTCGATCTTCGACGATTTCTGCGCGAGCGGGACGACGGCGAAGGACGGGCAGCGACGGTCGGTCTGTGCCTCGCTGGCGGGGGAAGTGGAGCAACTCGTCAGCCGCTGGGACGGCTACCAGGGACACGATTGGTCCAGAATGGAGGAAGATCGCGCCGGCATCCCGGAGCGCGTGATTCATGCTTTCAGCGTGCTGTCCGAGACCGAGCGTTTGGATCGATTCGCCTCCCACGTGATCCAAGAGAAACAGCGATACGACTTGCATCTTGTGCTGATTCCCGCCGTGCAGGCGATCGCCAAGTGGATCAAAGACGAGCCGGCGGGCAGAGACGCATTCGGGCGGCTGCTGAATCACTCCCTGGCCGAACTGCGTGCCCTGACCGCCACTCCGATCGTGCCGCCTGGCGACTGGTCCCGGGAAGTCGATCTCGACTGCAAGTGTCCCGACTGCAGCGAGCTGAGCAGGTTCCTGCGCGACCCGATCGAGGCGGTGCATCGCTTCCCGGTTCGCAAAGACCGCCGCGAGCATCTGCACGGGCAGATCGAGCGGCATAACCTCGACTTGGCGCGCTTCACCGATCGCAAAGGATCGCCGCAGACGCTGGTCTGTACGAAGACGCAAGCTTCGTACGAGCGTCGGCGGAGCCAGTTCAGCGCGGACAAGCAATTCATCGCCGAGCTCGATGCACAGGCGTAGCCGGAGCCAGTCGCATGATCCTACAGGTGCCGCGGACCGGCCGCGACCGATGACACCCGATGCCACAGCGGCCACAGCGACCACAGCGAAGTCGCGCTTGCTGGAAGCTCGTGGTAGGGCTATCATGGCGCGGGAGGTTGACCGATGCACACGCTCACCGTCCTGGGCCTCGAGATTCCCTCGGACGTTCACGAACTCGCCGGCTTCCGGAACTGGGCCTCCCGCCTGGATGAGTCGGCGCCCCTGGTTCACTTCTCCGCGGGGAGGGTTCACATCGAGACGAGCCCGCAAAGCTACCGGCGCCACTCTCCCGTGGTTCAGGCGATCAACCGCCGACTGCTGATTCTGGCCGAGGAATCCGGCATCGGGAAGTACTACCTCCCGCCCAGTTGGATCACGGATGTTCCGACCGAGCTCTCGACAGAGCCGGACGGGTTTCTCGTGCGCTGGGAGAACCTCGAGTCCGGCCGGGTTCGAATCAACCCTGAGCGGGAGACCGAATTGCTCGGACGCCCCGACATGGTGTTCGAGGCCGTGAGCAAGACGTCCCACAAGAAGGACCTGGACGACCTGGTCGCAGACTACGCGCGCGCGGGCGTCCCCGAGTATTGGTTGGTGGACGCCCGCAGCGAAGACGCGGTCCTGCGCATCCTCACGCTCGCACAGGACGGACGATACTCCGAGCCTTCCGGGTCGCAAGGCGATGTGGGTGTCGTCACCAGTCTGGAGCCGTCGCTTCCGGCTTTCTGCCTACCGAAATCGCGCGGGGCTTCCGGACTACCGTCTAGAAGTCGCCCCCGAACCGTAGCCTTTCCGGCGGGTCTGCCGCGCGCCTACTTCCCCGCCCCTCGCGCGCTCACCGCGAACTCCACCACCGACCCCACGGGCGCAAGCGCCTCCCGAGCCGCATTCGCCTGCAAGTGCAGCCACCGCTTGCCGTCGATCTGCTCCATCGCCCACAGACACCGCTCCGCGAGCGCGATCGCCTGGCCTTCCTTCGTGCGCGCGGTCGCCTTCACGCCCGCCAAATCGCCGGTCCACGCGGCAGGCACTTCCACCACCGCATACAGCCGCTCCGGATTCTCCTGGTCATCACCGAACATATCCCAGGAATCGAACATGTCCTCCCGGGTCACGGTGCATACGACTTTCAGCTCCGCCCCGTCCATCCTCACGGCGATCGCGGTCGCCGACTTCCCCGTCGCCGCCGAGAAAGGCCGGAACGCCGGATCCCCGTACACCACGCGGTTCACCCCGCCGCCGCGCATCGCGTCCTCGTGCAGTTCCGGCGCGCCGGCCCGATAGGTCGCAGGAGCCAACGCTGCCCCCTCCGCCAGGGCGATCTCGTTGTAGCGGCCGCGCATCACTTCGCCGAGGCTTACCCCCGTCGAGATCGCCCGGACCTGCTCGACCAGGCAGGAGTAGCCGTGGTTCGGGCCGAGCGGCGCGAGGAACGCCGCCGGGCCGGCGCCGAGGATCGCCAGGCCCAGGCTGCGCTCGGCCGGCACGAGGTACTCCGTCTGCCGCTCGACCCGGCCGAAGGTGGCGACGATGTCTCCTTCGACGTACTCGCGGTGGAGCACGCCGCTGTGGCAGGTCCCGCTCCACACCACGGCCCCGGCGAGATCGAGCCCTCGCAGCTGATCCGCCGTGATCCGCGGCATCTCCCCCGCGGGGTCCTGGCCGACCTTTGCCGGATCGAAGTCCCAGTGCTTGCCCGCGTCAGAATTCCTCGCGTCGTGAAACAGCCATATCCCCTCGGGATCGCCGTTCCCGGCGAAGGACACCACGCCGTGACCGGCGAGCAGGCCCACATTCTCCTTCACGAAGTCGCGCACCTTGGGATCGTCTTCGACGCATGCCCAGTAGATTTCCTTCCCGGCGAAGCCCAGTTCGCGCGCCAGCGGGATCCCCGGGCCCTCGCCGACGTACGAGGCGGACGCGCTCACCACCGAAGCTTCGAACCAGGTCTTGGGCAACCCTTCGGCCTCGACGCGGATCGCACCCTCGACCATGCGGAGCGCGTCTTTCGCCGTCGGCCCGGTGATATATCCGAAGGCGAAGTCCACGAAGGGATCGTCGTCGAGTGCGCACGCGACCTTCAACAACCCCCGGTGCAGGTTGACGTCCACGTCCTCCGGGCGGAGGACGAGCGCGACGTGGCGCGGCTGAAGCTGGGCCAACCGGCGACGGAGCGCCGCCCACTCGCCGATGCGGAACGGGACGATCGTCCCCTTGCGGTACTCCGCGAGCCGCCGCGCCGCAGCGTGGTACGGATCCGCCGCATCCAGGTTGGTAAGTACAACGTACGGAACAAGCGCGACGGGCTTCCCCGCGGCGCCGAGCGGCGTCTTGTCGGCGAACGGCAGGAATCGTCCCTCCAGGCCGCGCAGCGCCGCGTCGAGCCGAAGCAGGAACGAACCGATCCCGGCCGCGCCGATCATGTGGCCGGTGCCGCAGTAGATCTTCCCCTGGTCGTCGGCCTGGTCGTAGTTGGTCCACTTGAAGCCGTCGCCGTCCACCTTGGCCCGGGCGATCAGGAACCGGCCCACTCCGGCGGCGTATTCGAGCGTGCGGGCCTCGGGTGCGATGAGGTGGAGGTCGAGCAGGTAGTCCCCGACCCCGGCCGCGCCGCAGCACATCGACACGCCGTAGAAGGACGCGTCCTTCGCGTCCGGGTCGACCTGAGCCATCAGCCACGCGGCGCCCTTGCGGGCCGCATCCAGGTACTCCACGCGCCCGGTGACCTGGTACAGATCGAGAAACAGGCGTCCGGTTCCCGCGGGGCCGTGACACCAGCCGGTCTGAAAACGCTGCGCGCCTTCGGGTTGGTAATGGAACCACTTGATCCCGTCCCCCTCGGCGACCGCGACGCGGAGCAGCCAGCGCGCGCCGGCCTCCGCGGCTGCCCGGTAGCGGTCCTCTTTGGTTGCGAGGTGGACCCGCAGGAGGAAGTCGGCGATTCCGGCGGTCCCATGCGAGGCGCCGGTGTAGAAGCGCTCGAGCGACGCGGCCGACTTCCACTTCACTCCGTCGCCATCGGCCACGCCCACCGCGATCAGCCCGTCCGCCGCATGGGCCGCCGCTTCCAAGTACGTACGCTCCCCGGTGACCCGGTGCAGCTCGAGCAGGAAAAGCCCGAACCCCGCGGGGCCGGAGATGATGTCGGTGTCTTCGCCCCAGCTCCAGCCGCCCGCGTCTCGCTTCGCCGCGGCGACGATCCGGTCGCCCGCGCCGCGCGCCGCCTCGTACCACTGTGGCTCTTGGGTCGCATCGTGCAGCGCCAGCATCACCCAGCCGATCCCGGCCGCGCCGACGTAGAGCGCGAGGGAAGGCTCGCGCGCGACCACCGTCCCATCGTCCTGCTCGTCCTCCTCCTTCCACTCGAAGCCCGGGTCCCCCCGCACGCCGCGATCGAGCAGTCCACGGGCGGCCTTCTTCGCCAGCGCGAGGTACTCGGGCTTGCCGGTCACGCGGTGGAGATTGAGAAAGTAGTAGGCGATCCCGGCGGCTCCTTCGTAAAAGCCGACTTTGTGGGCGCGCGTCCCCTCGTACTCGGTCCACGCAAGCCCCTCCCCGCGCGGCTGAGCGATGCGCTCGAGCCACCGGGCGGCGCCTTCGGCCGCCTCGCGGAAGGACGTCTCGCGCGGGACGGCCTCGGGCGCGGCGACCCCCGCGCCGCCTTCGAGGGCGGCCTTCGCGTGCTCGACCATGTTGCCGCCGGGCCAGTTGTCGATCACCTTCTGCCAGGCGGCGCGGGCCTCCTCGATGCGGCCGAGTTGCTGCGCGTGCACCCCGATGAAGTACATCACATAGTCGCAGGAACCGTGCTTCGGGTACTTCTCGAGGAACACGCGCCCTTCCGCAATCGCCGCTTCGGTCCCGCCCGCGCGCGCCAGAGAGGCCTGGAGCCAGAACTGCGCGTCGCCGCTGCCGACGAAGGAATCCGTGGGGAATCGGTCGCGCAGGTCGCGGTAGAGCCGGACGGCGTCCGCGAACGATTCCTGCTGCCAGGCTTCGCGGGCCTGGGCCAGGACGGTAGCGGCGTCGGGCTCCTGGCCCGTCGCGAGGGAACTCCCCAGCAGAGACAGGACCACGACGGTCAGCCAGAGCGATCGCATGGGCTCCTCCTCGAATCGATTCCGCCATCCTATAGGAAAGAGCCGCGGGAGCGTACATGCCTATCCGATTGCTTGCCAAACGCCCTCTGCCGACTCGCTCGTGCGCCGTGAACCGTGGCCCGTGACCGTGACCGTGGCGACGGCATGCACGCGGCTTCTCGACGACGCTCCCCGAATTGCAGTCGCGTGAGCGCCTGGCAAGAAACCGGATACGCAGGGGAGCGTCTATCCAGTCGTCTTTGCGAAAGGAAGCCGCGGAATCGCACCCTGCGCCCCTGCGCCATTGGACAATCCGTGGAATCCGTCCCATCCGTATAATCCGTAGTTCCGTCCGTCACCCCACGGTGGCCGCCTCGGGAAATCTCTCGTGGCTCTCCCGGAGGCGCATCCGCATCGATGACGAAGATCGCACCCCTCTCCGACGACTCCGCCTTTCCGCGAATCGCGGCCGGCGGCTTTCGTTGACGGGATGGACCTCCCGACCTATAGAGAAGGGATTGCATCACGAGGAGGAACGCAATGGGTCTCGCGGAAATGGTATCGGCCCGGTTCGAGGCCGAAGTGCTCCAGTCGACGGTGCCCGTGGTGGTGGACTTCTATACTCCCACCTGACCCGGCTGTCCGAAGCAGGTGCCGCACCTGGAACAGCTCCAGGCGGAGCTGGGAGACAAGATCAAGGCGGTGAAGCTCGACGCATTCGACAACCAGGACGTGGCCGCGAAGTACCGCGTGATGGCGGTGCCGACGGTGATCCTGTTCCACAACGGCCAGCCCGCGGCGCGCTGGGTGGGAGTCACGACCAAAGACGTGATCAAGGCGAAGGTGCAGGAGCTGAAGGGCTGACCGCGCAGAAGCCGGGGAAAGCGTACGCCCACCCCGAATGGTACGAGATCGCGCTCGCTCCGTGGCGGGACCCGGAGCGGGAGGCGGCGTTCTTCGCGCGGGCGGCCGCGCGCTTTTCGCTGGTGCCGGTGCGGCGCGCGCTCGAGGTGGCGTGCGGCGACGCCCCGCACCTCGAGGCGCTGCACCGGCTGGGCTGGGAGTACGTCGGCCTGGACCGGAGCGCGCGCATGCTGGCACACGTGCGGCGCAAGGCCGCGGCGTGCGGCGCCCGTGTCCGCACGCTGCGCGCCGACCTTCGCGATTTCCGGCTGCGGCCGCCCGCGGACTTCGGGTTCGTCCTCTTCGGGTCGGTCTATCGAACCTCGAACGCGGAGTTCCTCGCCCATCTCGGATGCATGGCGCGCGCGCTGCGCCGCGGCGCGCTCTACGTCTTGCACATGCTCCCCGACGGGCGGATCGACCACGTCGCCCGCCGCTGGCAAGGGACCTCCCGGCGCGGGCGGGTGACGGTACGGGTGACCTACGAGCGCGAGATCATCGACGCCTCGCGCCAACTGCGCCGGGAGACGCTGGTGCTGCGCGTGAACGATGGCGGCCGGCGCGCAACCGTGGTCGAACGCTGTCTCGACAAGTTCATCCTGCCCCAGGAGCTCCTGCTGCTGCTCGAACGGAGCGCCTTCGAGCTCGTGGGCTGGTACGATGGCTTCGACCTGCGCCGGAAGTTCGACGGGCGCCGCGCCGCGAACTACGTCGTCAGCGTCCTGCGGAGGAAGTAGACCGTGCGCCGATCGATCGCCGTCGCCCTCACCCTCGCCCTCCTCGCGCTCGCCGTCGCGCCCGCGGCCCGCGCCGAAGACCCGACCCCGGAGACCCGCTTCCTCCTGCGCGTGCGCGGCGACGCGGCCGGCTTCGGCTGGTACCGGATCACGCCCGCGGAAGATGGTCTCACCCGCATCGAAGGCGAGACCGTGCTCAAGCTGTTGCAGGACGGCCGGGAGACCGTGCTGCGCTCGCGCCGGAGCACCCTGGTGGGCCCCGAAGACCGCATCCCGCGCGCCTACCGGGCGACCATCTCGCGCGACGCCGACACCTCCGAGTACGACTGCCGCCACGAGGGCGAGGCGTTCGTCCTCGAGGCGAAGATCCGCGGCACCCCGGCGCGCGCCTCCTTCCCCCTGGCGTCGATCGGGGCGTTCCTCGACTACAACGCGCCCGAGCACTTCGAGATCTTCCTGCGCGGACGCCTGCGCGAATCGCGCCCGTTCCAGTGCTCCGCGGTCGTCACCGAGATGATGTCCGCGCTGCCGGTCCAGGGCCGCATCGGCGGCGAGGAGGAGGTCGAGGTCGACGGCGGAACCGTGCGCGCCACCCGGGTGGAGTTCTCCGCGCTCGGCATGCTCTATCGGGCCTGGATCGACTCCGCGGGCCGACTCGCCCGCATCGAGGTGCCGAGCCAAAAATTTGCCGCAGTGCGCACCGAGCGCCGACTCGAGGAGCTCGAGCTCACACCGGCGGACCTGATCCGCAGCTTCACCGTGCCTTTGCAGCCGGCCGGCGGAGTGAAGCCGCCGGGACCGGCGGCGCGGCGGCCCGGCGGGGTCCGGGAAGCGCGCTTTCGCGTGCGGGTGCGGACCGGCGAGAACCGGATGGACGGCGAAGTGCTCTCGAACCTGCATCAGACCCTCACGCCGGCGGATCCTACCACCGGCCCGGTCGAGCCGGGCTGGATCGTGGGCACGCTGACGGTCCACCCCAACCTGCGCGCGGGCCGGGACGGCGCGCGGCCCACGGCGGACGACGCGGTGCGGCTCGCGGAGTTTCTGCTGCCGGAAGACGCAATCGAGTCCGACGCGCCGGAGATCCGGGCGCGGGCTGCCGAGGTGATTCCGGACGGGACACCGCCGCTGGAGGCCGCCCGCCGGGCCGCCGACTGGGTGCACGGCTCGATGAGCTACGAGACGCAGCTGGTGTCGGCGCTCGCCGCGCACCAGGGCCGGGTGGGCGACTGCCTGAGCATGGCGCGGCTGACGATCGCGCTCTTGCGGGCGCGCGGCGTCCCCGCGCGCGTGATCGGCGGGATCGCGCTCGGCGGCGGCCGACGGTTGGGCCAGCACCACTGGGTCGAAGTCTGGGGTGGGACGTGGTGCGGTTGGATCCAGATCGACCCGACCTACGGGCAGTCCGAGGGGATCGACGCGTTCCATCTGGACCTCTGGCGCCAGGGGACCATCGACGGCAGCGCGGAGAACGAGGTCGTGCTCGAGGGGTGGGAGTAACGCGCGGTGGGTTCCGCCGAGGCGGGCCTGGCGCAACCTTGAAACCTTGTTTCGCCCTTGAACCGCAGCTGATGCCGGGATACAATGCCCCCCTTGGCGCAACCTGGTCTCCTTGGCCTGCCCTTCTCCCCTTGATGAAGAGGGCGCGCAAACGGTCGGGCGCCGCGGCGCCATACCAGAGTTGCGCTCACGAACCGTGACCGCATAGACTACAGACTCACCAGGGAGATACCAACTGGGCCACCCGCAGATCATCCAGGGCGGCATGGGCGTCGCCGTGTCGAGCTGGCTGCTGGCGCGGACGGTGTCGGGCATGGGCCAGCTCGGCGTCGTCTCCGGCACCGGCCTCGACGTCGTCCTCTCGCGCAAGCTCCAGGCCGGCGACCCGGGCGGGCACCTCCGCCGCGCGCTCCTCAGCTTCCCGTTCCCCGAGATCGCGCAGCGGATCGTCGACCAGCACCTCAACCCCGAGGGCAGGCACGCGACCGACCCGTATCGGAGGACCCCGATGTGGACCGCCAGGCCGAACGTCGCGCAGGAGCAGCTCGCCATCGCGGCCAATTTCGTGGAGGTTTGGCTGGCAAAGGAAGGGCACGAGGGGCTCGTCGGCATCAACTACCTCGAGAAGATCCAGCTCCCCACCCTGCCATCGCTGTACGGGGCGATGCTGGCGGGGGTGGACTACATCCTCATGGGCGCAGGAATTCCTCGGGAGGTGCCGGGCATCCTCGACCGGCTCGCGAACAACCACGACGCCGAGCTCACGCTCCATGTCGAGGGCGCGTCCGCGGAGGACGACTTCAAGCTGCGCTTCGATCCGCGCGCGGCGCTCGGCGACAACCTGCCGAAGTTGCGCCGGCCCCGGTTCCTCGCGATCGTCGCGTCGACCGTGCTCGCGACGACGATGGTGCGGAAGTCGACGGGGCTCGTCGATGGGTTCGTCGTCGAAGGGCCGACGGCCGGGGGACACAACGCGCCGCCGCGCGGGCCGCTCACGCTCAGCGAGCAGGGCGAGCCCGTGTACGGGCCTCGCGACGTGGTCGATCTCGAGGGGATCCGGAAGCTCGGCTCGCCGTTCTGGCTCGCGGGCTCGTACGCGTCACCCGAGAAGCTGCGCGCGGCGATCTCGCTGGGCGCGGCGGGCGTGCAGGTCGGGACCGCGTTCGCGTTCGCGCGAGAGTCGGGGATCTGCGAAGAGTGGAAGCGCGCCGTCATCGCGAAGGCGCGGCTGGGGAAGGTCGGGGTGTTCACGGATCCGATCGCGTCGCCGACGGGATTCCCGTTCAAGGTGGTCAAGCTCGAGGGGACGCTCTCGGAACGCGAGGTCTACGATGCGCGTCCGCGCAGCTGCGATATCGGCTACCTCCGGCACGCCTACAAGGATACGGACGGGTCGCTGGGCTACCGCTGCCCGGCGGAGCCGGTGGCACAGTTCGTCCGCAAGGGGGGGACGGAGGAGGAGACCACGGGGCGCAAGTGCCTCTGCAACTGCCTTCTCGCGAACGTGGGGCTCTCGCAACACCAGGAGAGAGGCTACGACGAGGCGGCGATGCTGACGTCCGGCGACGACATCGACATCGTCCCGCAGTTCCTGCGGCCCGGAGAGGATTCCTACTCGGCGCAGGACGTGGTGCGTTATCTGACCGGCGAAGGCGCGCCGGGCATCGGCGGCTGATACTACAAGCCTGGAACGGGCCCCAGAGGAAGATGGGTCAGAGTGCTCCATTCCTGAAGGAGGCGCGCTTGACTCGTTTCCCCTCCTGTTCCTCTGTTCTACTATCCGTGAGATTCTTCGCGCCAAGCGAAGATTCTCATGGATAGTAGGCGGTTGAATGAGTATTGGGCTGCGCGAACATCGTGGCCCTGCGCGCTGCGTTACACACCGGCAACATCCTCGCATCTTCGACGATCTGGCGAGGAATCCCACGCACTGCCGTTGGACAATCCGTGCAATCCGGACAATCCGTATAATCCGTAGTTCCGTCGGTTGCGGCTATCTGGCAGCGTTGTCGTACCCATCAGCCCCGGCTGGTAGACGTCGTCCTGCGCGAGGCCCCCCTGCGGGGCCGGTCATGCGCCGAGGACGAGCGCGGCGTTGGTGCCGCCGAAGCCGAACGAATTGGAGAGCACGATCCGCGGCGCCATCTCCATCGCCTTCCGCACGACGGGCAGGTCGATGACGAGCGGCTCGGGATCCTCGAGGTTGATGTTCGGCGCGAGGAACTTGCCGCTCATCATCAGGATGCAGAAAATCGCCTCCTGCGCCCCGGCGGCGCCCAGCCCGTGGCCCGTCATCGACTTGGTCGAGGAGAGGGGCGGCACCTTCCGGAAGACGTTCCGGATCGCCTCCACTTCCTTGAGGTCACCGACCGGCGTCGACGTCCCGTGAAGGTTGATGTAGTCGATCTGGTCGGCGGAGACGCCGGCGTCCTCGAGCGCGAGCCTCATGACCGCCTCGGCCCCGACCCCGTTGGGGACGACCATGTCCTCTCCGTCGCACGTCGCCGCCGCGCCGCGCACCGTGGCCAGGATCTCCGCGCCGCGCTTCTTCGCGACCTCCGCCGACTCGAGCACCAGTATCGCCGCGCCGCCGCCGAAGACGAACCCGTCGCGCTTGCGGTCGAGCGGGCGCGACGCGCGCGCCGGCTCGTCGTTGAAGGCGGACGAGAGCGCGCCCATGCCGTCGAACGCGCTCGCGCAGTAGGGATTGACGTCCTCGGCGCCGCCGACGATGACCACGTCCTGCCGGCCGCTCCGGATCAGGTCGAGCCCCACCATGATCGTGTGGGCCGACGTCGAGCAGGCGCTCGTGATCGAGTAGGAGTGGCCGTGGATGTGGAACATCGTACCGAGGTTGGCGGTGAGCGACGACCCCATGATCAGCGGAACCTGGTAGGGGCCGACCTTCGAGCCGCCCCGCTCGCGGACCCGGTCGCCCAGCGCGATGGCGTCCGGGATGCTGGCTCCCCCGCCCGTCCCGAGCACGATCCCCGTCTTCGGATCCTCGATCTGCCGGGGCGTCAACCCGGCATGCGCGACCGCATCCTTGAACGCCGTCGCAGCGAGCACCGCGGCGTCGGACATGAAGCGCGTTTGCTTGCGGTCGAACGTCGCGCGGAGCGGCGCAGGATCGACCCATCCGGCCACCTGCGAGCGGAGCCTCGCGTCGGCCCATGACGGCCGCATCGAGACGATCCCCGACTTCCCCTCGCGCAGCGCGGCGAGGGTCTGCTCCGGCCCGCGCCCCAGGGGACTCAGGATGCCCAATCCCGTCACCACGACCGTTCTCATCACGGATCCTCGCGCTTCAGATGGGCGCAGAGGCCGACTCTCCAGGTGCGGTCTGAAGGGCCAATGTCCTGGAGGGACGACCGCCCCTGCGCAGCCACAGGCTACGGAGTCCCGTTGGAGGCGTCAAGGGGCCTCGATCGATCGGCGAATCGGCGAGTCTCGCCTCGCAGAAGAACTACATGTCCCTCTACCTGATGGGAGTCTACTGCGGAGGCACGGAGGGGGGCGAGAGCGCCGACGCGAAGTGGTTCGCGCCGAGGGAGCCGGCATCAGAACCGTGCGCAGAAGTAGCCGAGCTTCCGCGCGCAAATGACGATGGTGGCGGCGCTGCAAAGCAACACGTAGGCCGGACCCCAGCGGTTCAGGTCCAGAGGGCGGAACCAGCAGAGCGTGCCGAGAATCGCACTGGCCGCGAGAGAGACCAGAAAGGGACCTGTCGGTTCGGCGCAGAATGCGAGGTCCCAGGGCAGGGGCCCGAATTGATCGACGGTGCTAGCCAATTGCTGGCGATCCACGAAGATGAACGGCGTCGCGAGCACCAGAACAACCGCGTGGGCACAGGAGAAGGCCGAGAGCATGCCCGGCGACCGCTTCAAGCCAGCTGCGACGGGGAAGAGAAGCGGCACGAAAGCGACGGCGGTGGAATGCTCCTGACACCAAGACCACCAAAAGCCGGGCGATGTCGCGCGGTACGCGTGCGGCCCGTAGGTGAACGGCAGCTGCGCGGCCATCAGCCAGACCAGCAAGAGCAGGATGAAGGAGAAGCCCAGACCGGGGACGACGATCGCCGCGATGCGCCCCTTCCCGGGAAGCAAACAGCCGATCGTTCCCACCGCGAGTCCCGTGAGGCCGAGTGCGGCGACGATCCAGGGGGACTCGAGCGGAGATAACGCGGACGTCAAGTCCGGGATCTGGACCCCGTAGAATTTGAACGCCGAGATCCCAATGACCGCAGATCCGGCAAGGACCTGCGGCAGCAGCGTGAACAGAAACAGCCGGCCCAGGGGCGCAGCGTCCTGAATCCCCACGTCCTGTGCCACTCGCGATCTCCAGATCGGGCGCGCCTTCTTGCCCCCTCGCCCCATCTAATGCGCGAACGGGGGCGAAAAAGCAAGCGCCCGCGGCGGCAAGACGGCTACGGCAGGTGTCCAGCAATTCCTCCACCCGCTCATCCGGACGCCCTTTGCAAGCTTGGAAATCGCCGCCCGGCAGTTCCAGGGTGGGGTTGCCGACGTGGTAAACGACCCTCACTCCGGTGGGGGCACTCCCGGTCGGCTCCGGATGCCCCATTCCACGCCGACCGGAGGGCGAAAACGTCCGTGGCGAGGCCCGCCGGCACCAAACGGCGCCGGTCAATTTCCAAACGGCGCCGGTCAATTTCCAAACGGCGCTGGCCAATTTCCAAACGGCGCCGGCCAATTTCCAAACGGCGCCGGCCAATTTCCAAACGGCGCTGGCCAATTTCCAAACGGCGCCGGTCAATTTCCAAACGGCGCCGGCCAATTTCCAAACGGCGCCGGTCAATTTCCAAACGGCGCTGGCCAATTTCCAAACGGCGCCGGCCAATTTCCAAACGGCGCTGGCCAATTTCCAAACGGCGCTGGCCAATTTCCAAACGGCGCTGGCCAATTTCCAAACGGCGCCGGTCAATTTCCAGATGAGGCGGGCCGGTTTCCACGCAGCGCCGGAGAATCCCCAGGCGATCCCTGCCGTTTTCCCGACGGCGCCAGCCGATTTCCCCGTGGTGTCGGCCATTTGCCAGGTGACATCGGCTGGTTCCCAGTCCACATCAGCCGGTTTCCCGCCGACACCAAACGCCAAACGCCCGCCGGCGCGTCGCGACCTGTTTCCGTTCGCCGCCGCATGACCCGGCGGGCGAGGTTCTTCCCGTTCTTCTGGTTCTTCCGGCCCGCATCTTGACCGCCCCCGCCCCGCGGCGTATCCTACCCACCGCTTCGACCGCGAACGGCATCGAGGAGCTCGAGCTCACGCCGGCGGACCTGGTCCGCAGTCTCGCCGTGCCTTTGCAGCCGACCGACGGGGTGAAGCAGCCGGGCCCTGCGGCGCGGCGGCCCGGCGGGGTCCGGGAAGCGGGCTTTCGCGTGCGGACGGGCGAGAACCGGATGGACGGCGAAGTGCTCGCGAACCTGCATCAGACCCTCACGCCCGCGGAGCCTCCCACCGGCCCGGTCGAGCCGGGCTGGATCGTGGGCACGCTGACGGTCCACCCCAACCTGCGCGCGGACCGGGACGGCGCGCGGCCCACGGCGGACGACGCGGTGCGGCGCGCGGGATTTCTGCTGCCGGAAGACGCGATCGAGTCCGACGCGCCGGAGATCCGGGCGCG
>Ga0082335_1004851_pt1 | contig 19507 bp, 25 predicted proteins | sample Subgrocontami58m_FD_72375 | JGI IMG/M metagenome (GOLD analysis project Ga0082335, IMG submission 72375) | Subsurface groundwater microbial communities from S. Glens Falls, New York, USA - GMW37 contaminated, 5.8 m (SPADES assembly) (version 2) ... | reverse complement strand
TTTTATATGCTTTTCGTCTAATTCTTCTATTCCAAATTTTTCAAAGACAATATTTTTAGTCGCGAACAGAAATAATAGCTCATCCAGCCACTCAACCAGTAAATTCTCCAGGCTATCCGCCGCTTTTTTTATCTTAAAACTTTTAACTCCTGACTTGGTGGCCTTGTGACTTGGTGGCCTTGTTGCTATTATCTCAAACATCCCGCTTGCGGCATTGGCGAATAATTCTTTTAAGGTTTTGCCAAATGCCTTTATGCCGATATCAGCAGTGTGCTCAAAAAATTCGTATTTTTTCTTCAAGTTTACCACAACCAATATTATATTCTACCCTGTTCAAAAGTGATTATATAAACCATCTATTTCGAACAATAGAAAATAGAACAATAGACCGCAATTGAGATTTTCTATTGTTCAATTTCTCTATTGCTCAATTGCTCTGTTTTTACCGCTGAAGCGGGAAAAACTGGGCCATGTAGGAGTCGAACCTACGACCTTGACATTAAGAGTGTCCTGCTCTACCAACTGAGCTAATGGCCCGTTATCTGCAACTTGATTGGTTTCAGTTAATTGTGGTTTCGTTGGCACTTCTGCAGAGACACATTTAATGTCAAGTGTCGTGGTAGTGTCAATCTGCTTGTCTAAAGTGTCAACAGCTCGCTTTCTATGGTCTGGCGACAAATGAGAGTATCTTAACGTCATCTCTAGACTATGATGCCCTAAAAGCTCTCTCACAGTGTTTAAATCAACCCCAGACATCACTAAATGAGAAGCGAACGTATGCCTCAAGTCGTGGAAATGTAGATTTATTATATCTGCTCTTTTGACTGCTGACAAGAAAGATTTTTTTACGTCCCCGTAAGGCTCGCCCTCTTTATTGCAGAACACATATGGCGAATCTGGGTGTTTTAGTACAGATATAAGAGTTTTTTTAGCAGTATTATTTAAAGGTATTTCTCTCTTCTCGCCGCTTTTAGTATCGTGTAAATATGCTATATCACGTTTAAAATCTATATCACGCCATTTTAAGCCCAATATTTCGCTCTTTCTCATTCCAGTATTAAGTGCTATCACTACTATAGGTAATAAGTGCTGACAGCAATTAGAAAGTAGTTTAGTTATCTCTTCTTTCTCAAGAAAGCGCAGTCGTATATTGTTTTCTTTAAACATCTTTACTCTACGAACTGGATTCTCTTTTATCTTACCCCACTCGATTGCTCGATTAAACATTGATTTAAGAATAGCTAACGCTCTGTTTACAGTAGCAGGAGCAACTTTTTCTATACGTTCTGACTTAAATCTTTGAATATCTAGTACTGTGATTTCGTGCAGACATTTGCTTCCGAAGTAGCGTTTTAGTAGATTTATGACTTTTGATTCTGTACGATACCCTTTATGCTGTTTACAGTGAATTTCTAAGTATTGATTAGAAAAATCTTCAAAAAGTACTTTCTCTGTTCTATCTAAATCAAGAAACTTTCCTTCAGCTATTTGTATCTTGCGCTTTTTTAGAGCTAATTCTGCTAGCTTTTTACTAGGTGCTACTTTTTCTCTTATGCGTCGACCATCGATAGAATAATCGATATACCAGTTGCCACTCTTTAAATATACTCCCATAGCGATCCTCCCGTTAAGTAGTACTGATACATCATATTTAGCACAGGAGGTTAGGAGGTCAAGTAAAATGCCTATACCTGTAAAGATAGATATGAATCAAAGTATTTACTCTACTTTTAAAGTAATTTAAAACGATAATGACAGGAATGACAAATAATCATAATTAAGTAAGAGAAATCTGAATAAGTTTATCTTAATTAATAAAAAGTTGTCATTCTTGTCATTAGCGCATACATAATATTATATCAATCTAAATCTAAGCATTATAGGTATAATAATCAACATTTATATAGTATCAATACCTTGCCACTCTCTAGTATCACTTGTTCTACTGTCAGTAATTATGTTGAACTGTTTTTTCAGTTCTTTACCAAATTTAAGCTTGCTTAATGCTCTATAACCGCTTCTCTCACACCAAGCAGAGTAATCTGCATATAAACTATCTTTTGAAATAGATAGAGGCGCATCTAATCTACATCTTTCTTCAACAAAAACTAGAACATTGTTATTCTCAAGTTTATACTCTGCTATTTCTCTCAATAGTTCAGCATTTTCTTCAAATCTACCTCTTTTATTTAATCTATCTAGACCTTTTAAAGCCCAGAGAAAGATACCGTCTAGTTCAGACAGTAACTCTATATCTAGATTTTTGTTCTGCTGTATATCTAGAAATGTTCTATTGAATCTTAATATTATCAATCTTCTAAAAAAAGCAGAAGTTTTATCATCTACTCGTGGCATATTATTTAAAGCAAAGATAAGTTTGCAGAATGGATTAAACGTAAACGGATGACCGAACTTATAATCAGCAGTTATCGCATCACCGGAAACTATTGCTTTAAATGTGCTGTCATAGATACTTGATTTTGCATTTGTTTCTATCGATATATTCGCTAGCTTACCGAGTAGACCGGCAAGATAATGTGTGTTATCAAATCTTTCAAGCGGAATCGCTGAGTAATTTCTCATGCCCAGAATAGCTTCAAGCGTTTCTAGCACAGTTGATTTACCGTTTGCACCGTCACCGATGCAAAACAATGCTTTATGGTACTTTGTCTCACGAGTTAAGCATAACCCGAAAAACTCTTGAAGCGTGTTTATGCTATTTTTATCACTTTGAAATATTTCATCAACAGTTTTCTCCCACTTAGGGCAAACAGCATTCGGCTCATACTTAACTTGGAGTTGTATTGTTGTGTATATCTCTGGTGAATGTGATTGAAGTTTAAAAGTATCTAAATCAAGTAGACCATTTCTAAGATTAAGCAAATTAGTTTTATCTAATTGCGCTATATCAATGAAACAATCAGCTTTCAAAGCAAAATTTACTTCATTAGCTCTATGTATATTGAAGCTATCAGCAAGTATATCTTTCGTACATTTATTAATTTCATTAACATCTAGCTGTTGATAATAACCGGATTCATATTTATAGAAGTTACCCGCACAATAAATAATCTGATACTTGTTAGCAATGTTTCTAGCAACTTTACAAAGATTAATCTCTCTCTTAACTACATCATTATAAATATTATCTTCATTGATATTTTCGTTGTTCATTTGATACCTCTCTTAATTAGGAGGGTATCAACATAAGCTTGGGGTCAACTTAAACAAAAACTAACCCTCGATACGTTAATGTTATTATGCTTCTACGTTCGCTTTTATAGAAAATCTCTCAAATCCGTGTCACCTCCTTGAATCCAAATAGAGCCCAGAAGCGAATAGACTGGCTCTTTTAGAGCTTAAAATAGCTCAAAATAGCTTAAAATCACTCAAAATTGCTCAAAAATAGCTTAAAATCTGTCTTTTTCCCCCCCATATTTCATGCACTACCTCCTACTATATATAACGAAAAAAAATGCCTCCGGTTAACCAAAATTTTAAAAATATTTTTTATTTGTCATAAGGCCTTACAAATACAATAGTTACAAGAGCACTATTTTGATGTTTTTTTGTAAGTTTTAACTTATTGGTATGATTGGAGATACGAAAAGCGGAAGGGCAGCATTAGTAGGATTTTGTCGTAACTTATTGAACCCAAAATGGAATCTGGTAATAGTCTAAGTACAACTATCACCTAATCATTTAGCAGTGAGCTTTAATGTTTCATCAATCTCTCATTGACTACCCACGGGCATTACACTTGTCCCATTTTCTTTTTTGTAATGTCTCTCAACTGTATTAATTCAGTTTCACTTCTTATCAATTCTTCTAATACTTTATCCTTTTCTGATTTATTCTTAACTACTTCTTTTGAAAAAGAATGCCTTAAGAAAGTAACTACAGTCACCGATTCATTAACTTTCTCATAAATTTCGTGGCTGAAGTTAGTTATATCTCGTAATTCTTTAGTTGACTCAATTAGATTTTTAAGAAAAATGTCTACAGGAATACTGATGCTTTCTTCCTCACCAGCACAGCGCCATACTATACCAATTTTGTGATAATGTTCTTTTGCAGATTCTAAATCAATTATTATTCGGTCAATAGCCACAACCCAATCCCTACTAAAATCATTTTCCATATCTCGCCTCCCTCCTGATTTGCTTATTGAGTAGATTTCATTAACAACCATATCATTAAACCGACTGAGAGCCATAGAGCAAAACCAAAATACATACATCTATTTGCATCTTTTACTCTTTGAACCCTTTCTTTGAAGCCAAGCTTATTGAAAATGATATACCAGTAAGATATTCCCGGCAAAAGCGTGAACCATATTTTCTGAATTTTAGTTAAGGGCGTTGTTTCAATTTCTGTTTCTTCTTGCTCTTTTCTTTCTTTGATTCCTTTTGCAATTGCAATTGTTGATGCATCAGTTAAGGAAACTCCTCGCTCTTTGAGTTCGAGGATCGCTGCTTGGATAGCTTCTTCAGTAAATTCTTCTTTAGTAGCTAATGCTATAGAAATAAGCTCTTCTGTTTCTATTTCTTTATATCGCTCTTGCAATTCTTTTTTATTCATATCATTATAATTTAGTAACTTAAATTTTTTATTTAGAAGCTATTTTTAATGCTAGCTTCTTTCCTTCAGGCGTGAGAGAAAAACCAGCACCAACGTTCATAAATGATACAGAAGTCTGAACGACTAGCTTGTGCTTTATTAGCTCATCAAGTCCCGCTTCTGCTTGCATTTTACTAAACGGGAAGGAAGCTACCATTCTGTCATCAAGGAACTCGCTCTTGTCATCTTTTATACACTTGCGTAAAATAGCTTCGGCGAATTCTGAGAGCTTCTGAGAAGAATCTGCGCTCTTTATCATGCGCAACTCATCTTCTAGAGATTTAACGCGCACTTTTAAATTATTATAATCTCTCTCTAAACCACTGGTTTTTTCTTTCAGCAAACCGTTACTCTCTTTGAGTGCTTCATTATTATTCTTCAACTGCTCTATATTGTCATTTTGCAACTCATAAGTTTTTTTAAGAATCTCAAAATTTGCAGCATCTAGCACTTTGCCTTTTATTGTAGTCAGTATTTGAATTACGTCCATAAAAACCTCGCTCTTTTAAACGCCGTCTACTTAACATCGAGAATATTGAAGGTATAAGTCTCTTTTGGCTTCGGCGTAGGGTCTGTCTTACTTCTACAAGAATAGCTGTATTCTTTTCCGTCTTCACTTTTATATTTAACTCTCAACGTCAACTCAATATTAGGCGGCGATTTTTGAGCATAAGCCCCAATTTCGGGCCCGTATAAATATGACATATATTGATTTGGATTTAATACATAAAGCTCTTCTTTTTTGCCTATAAACTTATTCCATTCATCGGGTGGCGTTATCTTAGCCCCATTATCAATTATTTCCCACTTTACATCGACATCTACTGCTTTTAGTTTTCCCTCGTTTTTAAAAAGAATGTAACATATACCGTGGGGAGACGCTGGATTTATTGGATCTGTGAAACGAACTTGAAGTATTAAAGGAATAGCAATTATTACTGGTCTATTATCTCGGTCTATGCTTTCTAAATATTTCCTAATAAGCGGTTGTTCTTCTAAGGGTATAACAAGTCTAATTTTTTCTTTATCTTTTACTTCTCTTAACGGTAAAGTTGCTTTTTGTTTTTTGTATAATGTATACTGTTGATAACCTACAAAAATTACAACTGGAAACAAAATCAAAACTATAAATTTAAAGGGACGCGCGAAACTTTTACTTCTTATTATGTAAACTAAAACAAAAAATATAGTTAAAATTGATACCAATAAATATAAGCCCAATAATATTTTCATACTTTGTCCTTAAAGTCTAAATCCCATTGAATACACTAGTGCACCCAAACCTAAAATAGGAAATACAATAAAAAAAGCTATTAAATAAATATATTTCCTTAACCCTGCTTTTATTCCTTCATATAAACTTCTTGAAATCATCGAACTACAAGCCCAAAGACCACCTTGGGTAAACACAATAACATATAAATAGAAAGAACCGGTAAAAACCCCGGCAGGGTTATTAATCACATAAGAAACATTCATAGTAAATAATAGTATCTGCACACTTACAGGAAATTCTTTTAAAAAATATAATTTATGCTGGCGGATATTAATTTTGTGGAAAATTTGAAGCAAGAGAAATGAGATTGGAATAAAACCAAACGGGTTTTTTATCAATTTAAAAAAAATAAAATTCAATAGCGTCTTCATATTGCGTTATACATCTTAAACGGAAAATTCTAACCTTTTTTTAAATAGTATCATACTGTAAAAAAACATTACCACAATTATTACATTTAAATTCGTGTTTATTAAGAATATTTTTCCCTTCGATAAAAGCATCAAATGTTGAAGACCACTCTATCTCTTTGACATTTGAAGAGCCACAATTAGGACAATTATCCTTAATTTGTTCGGAAACAATATCTGCCGCTGTCGAGGCGAGACTTCCTAGACTGCTAGCTGATGCTAGTTTTATAATTTCCTTATCACTAATCTTAGGATAACTTTCTTTCATATCTTCTGAGATAGCTTTAGCGATTTCTTTTATTATGTCGATTTTAGCCATATCTTTAATAAGCGCTATACAAATTGCTGTAACTGCTTTGAGCTGTAGTGTTAAAGTTAAAATAAATAAAACCGCTCCAGTTATTAGTATCCCCACAGATAGCTTATACAGCCCCCAAGCTATTATCAATAGGCCAAGCACTGCTATAATAATTTTCTTCAAAGTCGATTCTTTCATCTGTTTTATTTTTTATTTTATTACTTTGGTAAATAATGAAATGCAAAAGGTATTGCCACAGCTAAAACAATAGTCAAAAGGATCGTAAAAATAGCGATATAAATTGTGATTTTCAAAGGGCTGAATTTCTCAAGAGCATTTACCCTATCATCGAGATTCTTAAGATACTGTGCCGTATCAAAACCCACTGTCTTTTCTAACTCTTTAATGTCTTCGGGGATAATGATTTTGCCATAATTATATTTCTTAAAATTATTATAACTAGTTAAACAAGCCCAAGCGATAGTAATAGTAATTTCTATTATGATGATAGAAAGGGCAAAATACTTTTTGAATTCATCTTGGATAGGAAGAAATATACTTATGAAATAAAGAATTATAAGAGCACAAAGAAGAAGCCATCCGTCTTCTCTAAAATTAAACTTTCTAAAGAATAGATTCTTATACCAATAAATTAAGTGTCTAAAATATAATTTTATTGGTGATTTCTTTGGCATTGTCTTTTAGCGTCAATGCGGCTTGGATTTATTTTTCTTCCTGCGTATTAGCTTAATGATAAAACTATAAGCCAAACTAATTAACGCAAGGCTGATACCTAATTTAAATAAAGATTCAAAAATAAGTTTTATATTTATGATAAGCGGACTTGACTCTTTCTTCATATATTTTGCATTACCGTTTAATTGAACATTATCGCCGAAAACATTTGCCTGACCGCCCGAATTCGCCGATACATTAATTTGTGTTGGTAATTCAACCTTCATGCCAGCCCAATAATACACGTCACCGCTAATATCTAATTTATGTTCAGCATCTTTACACCTTAATAGCGCTACTGGTGGATTGCTACGACTACCTAGAAAAAAGAATTCACTTTTATTTTTCCAATAGATTGTGGGGAATGGTTCATTTTCAGCGAATATCTGTAATATTCTTTTTATCGCAGTAACTTCGTATGGCCATTTAAGAATTGTAACAGGTTGGTCATTAGCATCATAAATATCTCTGATATTTATATCTGCTTCTTTGCAATCATTATAAATTTTATTACCTAAATAATCAATAAATTCGGAGCTTTTAAGGGCACGAGCATTGTTAGTAAAAGTAGCTAACAGAAGAAAAAACGATATAGCTATAAGCGTTAGTTTCATTTTTTTTACTCCTTTGAACTCGCTTATATTATACCCCTAATTGCAGCTAAATTTAACCTTTTTCTCTTGCTAGAATAGACAGAAAAGTAAAGAAATGTAACAGAAATATCAAGAGGCGGGTATTTGGTAGGCTTAACTTTATTCTGTTTAGTTTGGGAATTATTTCTTATTAAATTCCTTTACTTTAATCCTATAGAACTCATCAGCAACAGTAATAAGCAACTCGACTTCTCTTAGAGTTTTCATGGGCGGTTTTACTTTTAATATTGTCTGTTTATTATTATTTAATGGCAAGTTAATTTCGCTAACCTCTTCTTTTGATTCAGAAGACAAAGTAGACTGTTTCTTAACTTCTATTTTTAGGCTATTATTTTCAACCCCAGAATAAGTATATTCTACGTAATCCAACCACGTAATGCCACTATCGTTCGTCATTTTTCCATCGTAGTAAATGACCTCTCCTATTGAAATTGGCTGCTCAGGATTAATGCCTTCAAAACAGAATCCAAGATTATAAGAAATGATTAATAAAATAAATACTAGTACTGGAACTACGGTCTTTTTCATATGCTAGCCCCCTTGTTTCTGTTACATTTTTCACATAAAAGCTGAATATTTCTCTCTGTATCACTACCCCCTCTTGAATGCGGTATTATGTGGTCAAATTCTAGCTTTTCTTGACTACCACATTTGACACACTTACCGCTATCTCTTCGCCAGACAAACGCCTTAACATCTTCAGAAATAGGTGCTCTGCTGTCATCAGTAGGGATATTGCCGTACAGCTCTTCTGCTTTCTGAAGAATCTTACGTCTAACATCTTGAAGCTTAGCTTTTCTAATAGCTTTAGACTTTATATCTACTAAGTCTAAAAACTCGTCTTCGCTGTAACCTAGAACCTCTCTAAGCAAATAAGTTTTATCTATCGGCTCTATATCTTCTAGAAAGAGAATCTCATCAGCAGTCAAACTACCGTATTTATCTCTTAATTCTTGTTTACGCTCTTCTTCTGTATGGAATCCTCCTTCAAAGTTATCCGGCCTATCTAAAAGAGGCTTGAGCATCCATTTGAACATAGCTAGAAGAATTAACAGAGATATAAAACCAGCTAATACATTCATTATAAATCCTCTGAATTATGTAGACTATCGTCTGTAGAAATATAGTCTACATTATGCGATTATAACGATTATGAAAGAGCCAGTCAATACTAAAAAATTTAGACAAGAATTGGGAATAACTGTACGGAGAAGACGTCACAAGCTTGACCTATCTCAAGAAGATTTTGCTGACGAGGCAGGCATCCATCGCACTTACGTTAGTTCTATTGAACTGGGGAAAGTTGATGTAGGGGTAGGTGTAATCTATAAACTCGCCAAAGCTTTAAACATCTCTTTAAGCAAGCTTATAAAAGAAGTAGAGAATAATTTATAAATCTCGCCAAAGCATTCAAAATACCCTTATCAAAGTTATTAGATTTGAAATAATGTGAGTGAATATTAGGTAGGGATAAAAGTCAATCTTTTCTTGTATTCTTTAATTAATCCTGTCTCTCGTTTATCATAGACTAGCATATCAAAGTTTACATCAAATAAGTCAACCCATCTTCTAATAAAATCAAAAGGATACCACGAATCAGTTAACGTCACAATTTTATATTTCTTTGATTCTCCAGTATGAGCTATCTCATTTCTTGCATCAGCTATTAATTTTATAGCGTCCCAAGCGTTTTTGGGCAAAAAATTGCATTTATTTGTAGTAAAAATATCAGTATCAAAAGAAGGTAAATGTATTTTTAAAAATTCGTAATAATTATTCTTTATTTCTTCTATGCTACGAAACGTAATCTTTTTTAAATTATTTTCAACAAAATTAATATCTTTGTCTGAAAGAATATTTTTATAATACTCTCTAAACTTCTCAATCAGATAAATTTCGAGTGATGTGTATGTAGCTAGTAAGATTTGCTGACCAATTTGTTTGAGATACCCCTCTTGTTCTAGTATTTTAACTACTTTCTCTTCATAAGCATCACCTACAACAGTCAAAGAACTTACGTTGGGCGATTTAATTAATTCTTCAATCAATTCTTTGGGTGGTAATTCATTCTTAATATTAAATGAGACATATAAAGCATAAATATCTGCCGCTTTTATGATATTCAGAATCCCCTTTTCTAATTCATTAAAAATCTCAATTGGTTTTTTCATGTACTTGAATTATATTATTATTCAAAAAAGGGTGGCAAATTCTCACGCCGTGCGAACATTTCTTCTTTAGGTATTAATCCCATTAAGTGCAACACACAATTACCGAGATTAGTCCAGTGATAAGAGAAATACACTACAACCTGAACGCCTGTTTCATCTTTTTTGTATGACGTATCAAGCCCAAGTAGACCATTCTGGCATAAGTTTGTTATGGCTAAAATGTGTTTTTCAAAAGATTCTGCTCCAAATTGTTTTTCATACGCTTCCCTACCCTCTGTAGTATGAATTGCAAAATTACGAGCTTTCCCATGATTCATCAAAATCTCAAAATCCCAAGGCCCAATAAGCATTCTTGCCTGATGGACTCTCTTTTCTTCTTCTATCTTATACCAGTCTATTGCATCTTTAATTTTATCTGCCAATGGGTCAATGCTATCTTTAAGATTATCTTCATATTCATAATAAATTAAGTCTTTTAAATCGAATCTTGGCTTATATCCTTTATTTGCAATCAGAATCTGTCTGGTAATTGGCTCGGTTGCGTGAGCTATCCCAAGTTCATAAAAAACATTGGGGTTATCTGAAGTTAAAACCCCTAATACTATTTGAGCAGTAAGTAAGTGCTCTAAAACATTAATCCAGCCAGAAGTAGTTCTGATGTCATCTATTGTTCTATAAGGCTGTAAAGACTGGCGTCCTGAAAAACCGAGTTTTGTGCTTGCTTTCTCAACTGCAGGTTTAATTAGTTCTTCGAAAATGTTGTCGCATGTTTCATCAAACGGCATAACAATAAAGACTTCATTAAAATTTATCGCTTTTTGTTTTGGCTTAAAATCATAAGCATACATATCATGCCTCCTATTCTAATGCTATTTTATTTAAGAATATTATAGCAAGACAATGCTTCTCGCAAAAGTATTAAAAGCTACACTAAAGAAAAACTCGCTACAATGAAAGATTGGAACAGTCGAATACTTTATGTTGGAATTTTGTTATGTGCGAAGTAAGACTCTCGTAGTGTCAGGAAAGTGTCAATTAAGAAGTGATTTAATACTATTGCGACGAGAAATTAAACGTGGTTGTTATCTTTGGACGCTTTAAGAGTGTCCTGCTCTACCAACTGAGCTAATGGCCCGAATTTCTTTTATATTTACTGCCTTGTCCTTAAGCGGAGTCGAAGGACCCGTCCGCAATATTATAGAATAATTATCACAAACTATCAACCGAATTACCCTAGATCCTCTGGGGCTCCATGCCCTGGCTACTCCCACTTAATAAACAACCCCACTATAATTCCAAATACTCCAAGTGAAGCTAATGCGTATCCTAAAGAAGTATAGACACCGGCGGCCTTGGCAGCGCCGAAAGTTTTTTTCAGGTCTGCATTAGTATCCACTCTACCTTTAAGTCCTGTGCCGGTAATCCTATCGGATAGACAAATCAAACCCAATCCTACGGCAAAAAATAAGAATGAAACAATAAGAATTATTCTCCTTGCCATATCTCACCCCCTGTTAACTGTCGCCGCCTCTATCTACCTGGCCGGGCCTGCTTCTTAGAACTGCCGATCTGGCCGACTTTTTGCTGCAATGTCCCCATAGGGCATATTGCGCACCAACCTCTAGGTCTTGTGAATACGCCTAAGATAATCGAAATAAGGGTCGTCAATACACACACGCTGACAAAAACAATGCCTATGGCAATCAAATCCCCGCCAGTGCCTATGATTCGCCAGATTAAAAATCCTAAAAATAAAACAAATACAAGCAAGCGAAACCATTGTCTCGTAAAAATTCGCGGTACGTTCCTGCTTAAACTAAACCTGGGCATGATAGTATCCAAAAATGCGCCCCTGGGGCATAAATTCCAGCACCAGAAGCGGCCTTTGAAAAATGCCAAAGGCAGGAAAAACGCCATCATCCCTAGAACCAAATATCCCAGGGCGGGAAAAAATAAACCGCCTATCACAATCAAAGGCAGGAACCAGACCATTATCAATTGGCTCTTCTTCATCTTAATCCCTATTAATCATTTTTAAATATCTCTATCGTAATCGGCTCTGAAACCAATTTACCGCGCCATTTACCTCTTAACTCCTTTGAGATTTCTCTTTTTGACGCAGGCTCAGACTCGTTATCTACCAAGAATCTAGGATCCGCGGTTTTTACCCAGCTGCCGTCTCTGTATCTGGCGCTTACCTTATATTGAGCGAAACCATCGTCAAGAAAGATACTCCAGGTAGGAAACTGTATGTAAAGGCCGTAAACCTCGTCGTAGCCGTCAGACTTGAATTCACCCCTTGGTATTTTTCTCTTGCCTTCCAAAATCTTACCCTGCAAGGAATACTCAAACTCCTCATCCCGGTAGAGAATAACTTCATCGTTACTGCCAATCCATACTTGTGAACTATCCGCTATGTGGCATTTCCTGCCGTCTTGCGAAGTAATTGTCAAACTTAGATGTGTTGGGTTCGTATCCCTGAAAAAACTCACAGGGGCCTTGCTGATATTTTTTACTTTACAGGTTAATGTGATATCATCGCCTAAGCTATATTGTGTTTTATCCGATTCAATAATAAGTTTTAATGGCCAGCTGCTTTTGATAACTTCGTCTTTAGCAAAACAGGCTAAGGGTAACAAAAAAATAATAACCAGGTAAATTATTTTTTTCATTCTAGATCTCAAGTTTTATTTCTTCGGCCTTAACGGATTTTGATACTGATTAATGACCGCCGTCATGAATAAGGGTGATTTGAGCAACATCACCGGCTATGGGGCCTCTTATATAGCGCCATTTCCTCCCGGGGCCCGTTGAGCCTAATTGTGTGTGATGCGGGCAAAGAATTTCGTAAAACAACCCGTGCGGGTAAGGTATGACCGCCCAATTTCTTCCATCGCCGACAAACATGCCAAAATTATATGGAGGCGGATTTTCTAATAGTGTAAATATATCCCGACTATTAACAAGATCTACTCCATTCTCAGCCGGCCAATAACTATTATTAGCTTTAAATAATAACACTGCTGTTTTTAAGGAGGCAATGGTTGTGTCTTCCTTGACTATCGTCGCCTTTTTGCTGATGTCCACAAACCTTGCTACAGCAACTGACGCAATTATTGCCAATATGGCAAGGACGATTATAAGCTCAAGAAGAGTGAAACCAAAACTCTTACGTGTCCTCATAATCTCACCTTTCGTTGGAGTATACACCCCTGGAGGGACTCGAACCCCCAACTCGCGCACCGCCAGAAATCGGCGGCCCGCTCTCCATAGGGGCTAATTGCCCCTCTGGCGTTCCCCTGAACCGTATGGTTCAGAGTCACTGTCACCCCGTAGTATAACTAAAGCAAGTAAATCGTTGAGGGGAAAATCTTTCCCCTCAAACTCCTCTTTTGCGTTGGGGCTATACGCGCCTAGAGGGACTCGAACCCCCAACGCCCAGCTCCGAAGGCTGGCGCTCTATCCAATTGAGCTATAGGCGCAAAGTATTATTTCTAAACGCTATTCGCTAACCGCTATACGCTATTATATTATCTCTGCTCTGGGCCCGAAGAATTCTTTTATTTCTTCTAACCTCTTTCTACTTAACGCCTTAAGCCGGAAATCCTTCGGGGCACGCACAGGAGAATTAAGTTGTATTTTGTTTGGGTTTATTTTATCAACCGCAGCTCGCAATAAATCAAGTTCATTCTCGGAGTCATTCAAACCCTTGACGAACATTATCTCAAGCCATATCTGCCTTGAGAATTCTTTTCTTAAAAGAACAAGGCCGTTTATAATTTCTTCTATTTTTAGGCCGGATACGGGTTTGTCGATTTTTTCAAAAATTTCCTGACTTGCCGCATCAAGGGATGGAACAATTAAATCAACATTTAAGATTTCCCTGCGCGCATCAGGATCAACTAACAGCGTGCTGTTAGTTATCAAGGATATTTTTTTATCGCAAAGCCCGCGGATACCCGCGATCAAGCTTGAAATTTTTGCGTTTAGCATCGGCTCGCCGAATCCGGAAAAACTTATATAATCGATTTGCTTAAAAATTTCGCTGGCGATAATACCCTTAAATTCTTGCAATATCTCTTCAACCGGCGTATAAATTCCCCGCTCTTGAGTCTTTGTCTGGGTAGGGCCCAACTGGCAATATACGCAGTCAAGGCTGCAAAATTTGTAAGGAGTCAGGCTTATACCTAACGATAAACCTAACCTTCTGGATTGGACTGGGCCGTAGATATATTTCATAGAAAAAAATAAGCCTCCTTGCTTTCAAATAGAAAAAAAGAGACTTATTAAATTATAATACTAGAAGCAGACTATAGCTATATTAAACTTATTAGCCAATCGAATTGTCTTTTCGCCCTCAAGAACAAGAGTCTTGCCCGCCTCAATACCTATCGCGCTCAGGCCGGCTCTCTTCATAACAAGAATAGTTTTGGGGCCTATAACCGGCACATCAAAACGCTTATCCTGCTTGGGCCGGCTCACCTTAACCGCAACCGCGCCTTTTCCGACTAATCTTCCGGCGCGCGAAATCGCCGAGTTTGTCCCTTCAAAAGCCTCGACCGCAACTATGCATTTATTTTTTATGACTATAGTCTGGCCTATATCGAGGTCGGCTATCTTCCTTGCTAAATCTACGCCAAAGATAATATCAGCCATCTCCCGGTCTTGCGGTTTTCTTAGGGTCAAGACTCCGGCTTTAGGTAATTCCGCCTCGCTTAAAAATGATGTGGAATCAATAAGTTTGATAGACTTACCTTCTAATAAATCCGCGATGGAAGAAAATATCGTATCGGCTTTTTTATTTTCTATGTTAGCAAGAAGGTCGCAGAATTCCTTATCCCATTTCACGCGTTTATCGAAAAGGCGTCGGGGCGTGATTTGTCCCGCCATCACTGCCTCTTGGACAGAATTGGCCTTGAAGAATTCTACCATCTTTCGAAATTCGCCGACTTCAAGCCAGATCAACCTGTCAACGAAAGCCTTTAATTGGCGAGTCGTATCTTTTTTTACGCAAATCGCAAAAATGCTATACCCCTTTAGCCTGGCAGCTTTGGCAAAGGTTAGGGGAAAAGTTCCGTTACCAGCAATAAGGCCGATTCTTTTTTCTAGCGGCATACGCCTCGTTCTGAAGATTTGATAAAATCGATAAGGTATTTAATAGTTTGCGTAGATTCCAACTGGGAAGTTATTTTCTCGATGGCGTGAGAAAAACTTAATTTCGAGAAGAAGAGAATTTTGAATGCCTGTTTTAATTTTGCTATGTCCACGGCGCTAACGCCGTTCCTTTGTAAGCCTACCAGGTTAAGCCCATAAACTTTAGTCGGATGCCCGTCGCAGGTCGAAAACGGCGGGATATCCTGGACCACCTTAGAACAACCTCCGATAATCGAAAGCTTGCCAACCCTGACAAACTGATGTATAGCAACGAGGCCGCCGATAACTGCGCGGTCCTCGATAGTAACGTGGCCGGCCAACGTGCCGCAGTTTGCGATTATACAATTGTCGCCTACGATGCAGTCATGCGCGATATGGGAATAAGCCATGAAAAGATTATTGCTGCCAATAACTGTTTTTTTGTGGTCCAGAGTGCCTAAATTAACCGTTACATATTCGCGGAAGATATTTCCGTCTCCGATTTCTAAATAGGTTATTTCATCTTTGAATTTTAGATCCTGGGGAATACTGCCTATCGCGGCCCCGGTAAAAATCCTGCAGTTCTCGCCTATTGTGGTATGCCCGCTAACAACGCAGTGAGCCCCTATAGCCGTGCCCGTGCCGATCTTGACATCCGGGCCGATTATGGAAAAAGGACCGACTTCTAAATCTTCGGGCAACTTAGCTTCTTTGCTGACTATAGCCGTATTATGGATTTTCATACAGAATCTTTATTCGTTATCGCCCAGGGCAAACATTAAAGTTGCCTCAGCGACTACCTTATCGTCTACAAGGGCCTTTGTAAAAACCTGGCCGGTCCTTTTTTTTATTTTGCCTACTTCTACTTCCATAACCAACTGGTCTCCCGGCACAACTGTCTTTCTAAACTTTACTTCATCCGCTGCCATAAAATAGGCAATTTTACCCCTATTCTCCTGCGGATAAAGCATCAATACTCCGCCGACCTGAGCCATGGCCTCTATTATCAAAACGCCGGGCATGACGGGCTTACCGGGGAAGTGGCCGACAAAAAAATAGTCGTTAGAAGTAACATTCTTTATGCCTACGGCGCGCTTACATTCTTCCATGAAAATAATCCTGTCTACCAGCAAAAATGGATAGCGGTGCGGCAATATCTGCATGATCTCTGTTGCCTCTAAGATGGGGCCTGAGAATTTTGCAAAACTAGATGAACCTATTCCGCCTGTCTCGTACCTGTCCTTCTGCTGTTTTAGCCGGCGTAATAATTTTAAGTTTAAGGGATGCCCGCTTTTCACCGCGATAATATGGCCTCTTATAGGCATGCCTAATAGGCTTAAATCTCCGATAATATCGAGAATTTTATGCCGGGCAAACTCATCTTCAAAACGCAATTTATTTTTTACGACTTCCTTGTCGCCAACGACTAATGTATTTTCGTAATTAGCGCCCTTGCCCAGGCCCTGGCGTTTTAACTCCTCAACTTCACCCTCAAGGCAAAATGTACGGCTGGGCGAGACCTCTTTGGCAAAAACCTCAGGGCTTACTATGATATCCGCATACTGAGATCTTAAGAGCTCGTTAGGATAACTCAAGGTATATGAGATACGCAAGTCCTTAGACGGCAAAACTGCCAAAGAAGAATCATTTTCTTCTACCCAGATAGGTTCCCTGACATTAAAAAACTTACGCGGACAATCTTGGGCAACTATACCGGCATCTTCAATAGCCTTCAGGAAAACACTGCCGCTGCCGTCTAAGCCGGGAACTTCGTTATTATCCAACTCAATAATAATATTATCGATGCCTATTCCGGAAAGCACAGCCATAAGGTGTTCTATGGTGTGGATTTCTATACCCTCATGCCCGATACTGGTACGGCGGGGATTATTATCAATGTCGAGTACATAATTTACATCTGCGCGGATTACCGGCCTGTTAGGCTTGTCTACCCTAACAAACAATACTCCGGTATTGATAGGGGCGGGCTTGAATTTTATTTTTACTGAATTACCAGTGTGTAAACCCGTGCCTTGGAGATTAATCTCTTTAGCTATAGTCTTCTGTGTTTCCATTTTTTAAGCCCTTTTTCCTTTGCCGGATTTTTTATCAAGGCTCTGCTCTACTTTTATTTTCAAATCATCTAGCTCTTTATGTAACTTGTCTATTTCCTGGTATAGCTTAGGCAATCTCTGAACGCAGGCATTGACGCGTTTTGCGACTTCGTGAGGCTTTGCCGGATATCCGGAAACTTTTGTATTTGCGGGAATAGATTTTGTTACCCCTGCCTGGGCTGCTACAATAGCTCCGTCTCCGACCTCGATATGCCCGACCAAACCGGCCTGGCCGGCTAAGATAACATTTTTACCGATTTTAGTGCTGCCGGAAATCCCTGCCTGAGCAATAACTACTGAATTCTCGCCTATGATTACGTTGTGCGCTATCTGGACGAGGTTATCAACTTTAGTGCCTTTCCCGATCAAGGTTTTATCAAACCTCGCCCGGTCAATAGTTACGTTGGCACCTATCTCGACATCATCTTCTATTATAACCGTGCCTATCTGGGGAATACGCTGGCGCATCCCTAGGACGCTTGCAAATCCGAATCCGTCCGAACCCACAACCGTGCCGCTATGGATAACGACTCTATTGCCGATTACAATCGATTCTCTTATGGATACGTTAGGATAAATCAAAGTATCCGCGCCGATTTTAGTATTGTGCCCGATAAAGCAACCCGGATAAATTACAGTGCCTTCCCCTATCTCGACATCATCTTCAACAACAACATAGGCGCCCAGGCTTACACCCTTGGCCAGCTTCACATTCTCGCCGACAATGGCAGTCGGATGAATTCCTTTTGGCTTATTTTTTTGGGCGGGAACAACTAAAGAGACAACCTTAGCAAATGCCAGAGAAGGATCTTCTACGCGGACTATTGTCTTAGGAGCGGATGAGACACTCCGAGATGTTATTATTGCCGAGGCTTTGGTTTCGTCCATTAACGGTAAATATTTCGGATTTGCCACGAAGGTAATATCGCCTTCCTCGGCCTCCTTTATACCGCATACGCCGGTTATATTTACCTCGGCGTCACCAACTATTTCTCCATCTATTAACTCGGCAATCTCCTTTAATTTTTTACTTATCTTAAGGCTTCTTTGCATCTGTCTTCTTGTAATTTTTATTTAAAGTCTCTACGATCCTTGACGTTACATCCATATCCTTGCTGCCATAAAGCAGGGCCTTGGAATCCAGGACGAAAGTGTAGCCTTCTTTTTTAGCTAAGTCTTCCACGACCTTTTTGATATCCTCTAAAATCTGCCTTAACTTTTCATCCCAATCTTTACGAAAATCCTGTTTTAGCTTTTGGTCTAATTCCTGCAGCTGCTGGCTTTTCGTGGTAAGCTCTTTCTGCTTCTTTTCTTTTTCCTGGTCCGATAGAAGAGCGAGCTTATCCTGTATTTCCTTTAAATCATCGATAAGCTTATTGCGCTCGGCCTCTTTGACTTTTGTTTTCGCTTCAAGATCCTTATCAAAATCTTCCCTCTTCTTGTATTCATCAAACACGCGCAGCAGATCAACGGTGCAAATCTTCGTTTCTTGCGCAAAAGTCGGATGAATAAACATAAAACCCAAAACAACCGCCAACAAAACTACAAATTTTCTCTTCATCGTTTTTCTCCTTTCGATTGATATTATTTTTAATTATAGGTTATCCTTTTTAAATTTGCAAAATAATTTATTAGAAGCCGCGGCTAAAGCTAAAATGGATCCTGCCTGTCCGGGATTCTTTCCCTGCCTCAAGATTCAAGGGATATCCATAGTCAAGCTTAACCGGACCGAACGGCGTCTTGACCCTTACTCCCACACCCGTGCCGGACTTGAACCCTCCTTTAGCAAAATCTTTTGTCCTGGCCCAGACATTACCAGAATCGATGAATGTAGCTAACTTTAAATATTTACCAATAGGGTACATATATTCAATATTACCGACAATCATCGCCTGTCCGCCGATAGGATCGGATGTCAACGAGTCAACCGGTCCGACTTTACGCTCATTATATCCGCGTATCGTATCTGCGCCGCCGGCAAAGAAACGCTCGTATATCGGCACTTCTTCGCTGTCGCCAAAAGGACTCTCGATGCCCATCCTGATCTTTATCAGGGTCACGGAATCTTTTGGCATAGAAATAAAGTAACTTGTAGAA
>Ga0082335_1004849_pt1 | contig 19511 bp, 5 predicted proteins | sample Subgrocontami58m_FD_72375 | JGI IMG/M metagenome (GOLD analysis project Ga0082335, IMG submission 72375) | Subsurface groundwater microbial communities from S. Glens Falls, New York, USA - GMW37 contaminated, 5.8 m (SPADES assembly) (version 2) ... | reverse complement strand
ATCTCCCCTTTCAGCATAATGGGTGTTCGTGTGGCCTCTACTTTAGGGTCAGGGATGGGTACAGCAGAGAGAAGAGCTTTCGTGTAAGGGTGAAGTGGATTTTTATACAGCTCATCACGGTCGCATAGCTCTACTATCTTACCCAGGTACATGACCGCTACCCGGTGGCTTATGTGGCGCACCACTGATAGGTCGTGCGCGATAAAGAGATATGCGATGCCAAATTGCCGCTGGAGGTCATCCAGGAGGTTGATAATCTGGGCTTGTATTGAGACATCGAGAGCTGAAACAGGTTCATCGCATACTATGAAACTAGGGTTCATTGCCAGGGCCCGTGCTATTCCCAAACGCTGGCGTTGCCCCCCGCTGAACTCGTGGGGATACCGTTCCGCCATATAGGGAGCCAGACCCACAAGATTGAGGAGTTCGGCAATCCGTTCCTGATAAGCATGTCCGTATACTGTATTATGAATACGCAACGGTTCACCTATAGCATCTGCCGCTGTGAAACGTGGATTCAGGGATTCGGACGGATCCTGGAAGATAATCTGGAATTTCTGCCTCAATGGCCGTAATTCCTTCCCGGATATACGACACAGGTCTTTACCCTGGAACAATACCTCACCTCCAGTGGGCTTATGGAGTTGGAGAATACATCTACCCACTGTAGTCTTCCCACAACCGCTCTCCCCTACCAGGCCCAGTGTTTCCCCGTTGCCGATGGAAAATGAAACGTTATCTACCGCCTTAAGCCGTGCCGTACGCTCCTGGTGGAACAACCCGGAAGCCACAGTGAAATGCTTACTCAGGTTTTTAACTTCTATCAATACATTTTCTACCATTATTGCTTCCTCTGTGGAGCCAACTGGCATGAACAATAGTGGCCGGGCGCAACTTCCACCAGATCAAGGCTTTCGTCCTGGCATTGAGTTCCATATGAACAGCGCGGTTTGAAGGCGCATCCTGGTGGTGGATAGATGAGATCTGGTGGTTGACCTTTGATGGACATGAGTCTGGTCTTTCTGGACTCATCAAGGCGAGGCACAGACGCGAGCAGCCCAACGGTATAAGGATGGCGTGGTTTATCATAAATCATTTGTGCCGGGCCGTGCTCTATAATTCTGCCGGCATACATTACATACACTCTTTGAGCATATCTGGCAACAATACCCAGGTTGTGTGTTATAAGTATTACCGAGGTTCCCAGTTCCCTGGTCAGGGTCTTGATTAGTTCAAGAAGCTGAGCCTGGATCGTAGCGTCAAGCGCCGTGGTCGGTTCATCAGCGATGAGAAGCCGGGGGTGGCATGCGATGGCCATAGCTATCATGACACGCTGCCTCATCCCACCGCTAAAATGATGAGGATAGTCTTTAACGCGGTGTTCGGCCTGGGGGATACCTACCATTCCCAGCAACTTGATCGCTTCACGTAAAGCCGCCTGCCTACCCATGTGTTGGTGAAGCTCAAGGGTCTCAGAAACCTGCCGGCCTATGGTAAGCACCGGGTTCAGCGAGGTCATCGGTTCCTGAAATACCATTGCGATTTTAGCCCCCCTCACCCGTCGCATTTCTGAATTCGAGACCTTTAGAAGGTCAACATCTTCAAAGGTCACACTTCCGGCTACAATCTTGCCAGGCGGCTCATGTACCAATCGCAGAATAGACAGGGCGCTAACCGTCTTACCACAACCGCTTTCTCCTACCAGGGCGATAGTTTCGCCTTTTGCCACCCGGTAGGATACCCCATTTACAGCTTTAACCAAGCCGTCCTGGGTATAAAAGTGGGTAGAAAGATTGTCAACTGCTAATAACGACTCCACGGTCACCTCCGCAACCGGGGATCAAGAGCATCACGTAGTCCATCACCCAGGAAAGTAAAAGATAGCATTAGCATGCCAATGGCCACTGCAGGAAATAACACCAGGTAGGGTGCAGCAAATATAACGTCATAACCATCCCGGATCATGGTGCCCCAGCTAGGTGTAGGGGGTTTGATTCCAATACCAATATAGCTTAAGGCAGCCTCAGCGAATATGGCCCGCGGTATATTGAAAGTCACAGCTACAATAACTGGTCCTAAAGAGTTGGGTATCAGATGCTTTATCGTTATGTAGCGCTCAGAAGCGCCCATGGCTCGTGCTGCAATAACAAAGTCTCTCTGTTTCTGAAAAAGGACTTGACCGCGTATGAGCCGGGCGACATTAACCCATGCTACCAATCCAATGGCCAGAAACATCATGTAAATACTACCGCCAAGAATAGAACGGATGAGAATGATAAACAGAATATCGGGGAAAGCGTATATGACATCCACAAAGCGCATAATAAAGTTATCCACCCTGCTGCTGGCAGAGGCTGAGAAAGCTCCAATCGGAATCCCTATTATCAGGACGATGAACTGGGCAAAGATGCCTACAGCCAGAGAGGTTCGGGCGCCATAAAGCAAACGAGTGAGTACATCTCGTCCTAAATCATCAGTTCCAAATGGATGAGCCTTACTTGGTCCCTGGAGAATGGCATTTAAGTCCTGTTGGTCAAACCTGTATGGGCTGAAGACCGAGACGAGGAAAGCGAGCATAGTTATTAAGAAGATAATGATGGCCCCGGCTACGGCGAAGCGATTGCGCTTTAGGCGGATTATTGCATCTCCCCACAGGCTGTGGTGAGGGCGAGTTGCCTCTATTGCAATAGCCATAATTTTAATCCTTACTCATAGCGTATACGAGGATCAACGACGGCATATAATATATCTACTATAAGATTCACCAGGGCAACAGCGAATGCATAGAAAAGTATCGTTCCCATAATGAGTCCATAGTCCCGGGCAAAGACACCCTGAACAAAAAGACGACCAATGCCAGGGATTGAAAACAGGCTTTCGATAATAAAAGATCCCGTCACAAGGGCTGCTAACTCGGGACCGGCAATAGTCATAACTGGTATGAGCGCATTGCGCAACATATGACGGATGATAATAACTCTGGAAGCTAAGCCTTTAGCCTGGGCGGTTCGAATGTAATCCTGGTGCTTTACTTCCAACATACTGGCTCTGGTTACCCGGGCAATATAGGCTGCCGGCAAAGCTGCCAGAGCTACTGCGGGCATGATAACCTGTTTGATACTACCCCAGCCTCCAGTAGGCAAAACGTGGAGTGTTACGGAGAAAAGGATAATGAATAGAATGCCTATGACAAAACCAGGTATGTTTGCAAATAATGTGGAAAAGAAGACCGATATATAATCTACTGTGGAGTTTTGTTTGAGGGCAGCAGCTATACCCAGCGGTATGCCGATTATAATGGCTATGAGGAATGCGGTAACCCCCAGTCCGGCGGTCTTGGGCAGGCCGCTTAAAAGGATCTGGGTAACACCCTTGTCTTGATAGGAATAGGAAACACCCAGGTCGCCGCGCACTGCATTCCATAGAAAATTACCGAACTGGACAATAAAGGGCTTATCGAGGTTATATTTTCTATTCAGGTTTTCTACAACCTGCGGCGCGAGTTGCTTTTCCTGGTCCCACGGTCCTCCGGGCACCAAATGCATCAGAGAGAAAGTGATGAAGGCTACTACAAAAAGAACCGGGATGAGCCACAACACCCGGCGAGCGATGTATTTAAACAAAATTACCCCGTTATAAAACTCGTCTCCAGGAGGTCCTTTATAGGACCTCCTGGAGTTAGTATCAGGCTTTTATTTTGTCAGATTGATTTCAGTGAGAAACAGGTCTCCGGTCACCTGGCCGTCCATACCGGTTGTCTTAATGCCTTTAACCGTGGGTTTTACCAGAATAAACCGCTCCCTGTAAAACATTGTGGCGATAGGAGTATCTGCCATGACCATCTTCTGGGCCTCGGCCCACATTTGCAGGCGCTTGGCGTTGTCAAGTTCGGACTTCGCTTGCTTAGCCAGGGCATCGAACTTGGGGTTGCTGTACACTGTGTGGTTGTTGCCAGCTTTGGTTCCAAAGAGCTCGGGCAACCAGTTGTCCGGGTCCGGATAGTCGGCGCCCCAGCCAAACCAGGCCCAAGTGTGCTTTTCCTGATTGACAAACTGTGTGAAGGCCTTTGACTCCATAGGCTCCAGCGTCAAATTAACTCCCAGGTTATCTTTAAGTTGGCCCTGAAGAAACTGGGCTATGAGACGGTTGCCAGCAGTATCCGAATATTGAAATTTCAATTCAGGAAGTTTGCTGGAATCAGGATAGCCGGCTTCAGTGAGAAGCTGTTTGGCTTTGGCCACGTTGAATTCGTATTCCTTACCCAGGTTAGGGTCATACCCTGGCATACCCGGCGGCACCCAACTCAAAGCAGGCTTCCCTACGCCGTTTCTCACCTTATCTACAAAAGCCACCCGGTCTATAGCAGTGGCTAACGCCTGGCGCAATTTAACATTATCGAAGGGAGGTCTAGTAACATTGAATTGAAATGCAAAGGTTGTTAATTCAGGAAAACGGAGTATTTCTTTGCTGATTACAGGGTCAGCCATGACTGCCTTTTCTGTACCCGGAGGCACTCTGGACATATCCAGTTCATTGTTCTTGTATGCAGCCAGCTCGGCATTGGCATCGGTAATCATTTTAAGTTGGAATTCGCTGAGCCTGGGTTTGGTACCCCAGTAATTTGGATTAGCCTTAAGTACCAAGTGGTCCTGGTGTACCCATTCGGTAAGCATAAAAGGACCGTTGCCAATGTAGTTAGGTGGTTCAGTCCACTTATCGCCAAATTTAGAAATAATGTCCTCACGCAGTGGGTAAGCCGGCCACAAAGCCATGATTTGAAGAAAGGTCGGCCTGGGTTGCGCCAGTGTTATCTGCAAAGTTGAGGCGTCCACGGCCTTCACGGCCACAGTGCTACGAAGCTGAGTTCGGGCAGCATCGTCCTTTTTGGCCGAACCGAAATAGTCCTTACCGCCAGCGATATCGAAGTAGAAAGAGGCATACTGAGCTGCCAAATCCGGACTGAGCAAGCGTTTGATGCTATACTCAAAATCGTTTGCAGTAACCTTTTTACCATCGCTCCAGGTAACCTCCGGGCGCAATTTGAAAGTGTAGGTCTTGCCGTCTGCCGAAATGCCTCCGTTGCTAACAGAGGGAATTTCCCTGGCAACAACAGGCTTCAGCGTCAGGTCCTGGTTAAACCCCAACAGCCCTTGAAAGACCTGCATTATCACGGTGCGCTCTCTGCTCCATGAAGCACGGTTTGGATCAATGGTGGCTGGTTCCCCGTCCAGGTTGGCCCGCAAGACCTGGGGGACTGAAGGAGTGCTCTGGACCTGTGGGGCCGGCGTGGTACTCTCACCCTTCGTACAGGCAACCATCAGGCCTAACGGCATAACAATAAGTAATAAACCAAGAATGCAGAATAATCTTTGTTTCACAGTTCCTCCTCTAGCAAAATCATTACCTATTCTATCATTTTTTTATGATATAGTTAACGCCTGCCAGGATTTTAATAAATCCTGGCAGGCGTCTTGGTATAAAGCTAATATTTGTTTTCAGTACAATACATACACGACCGCATTACTATCAGGCATCCTGTCGACATTCCCGGCCCCCTGCGTAGCCTTTACACCATCCTGAGTCTCAGCGTACAGTTGTATGGTGTCACCGCTATGCAGACCGAGGTCAGCCATGTTGAACTTGAATGTTACCTGGTTGCCGTTAGCGGAACCTGTCAGGCTGGACAGGCCAGTGCCCTTACCGCCATCGTAACGAAGGTGAGCATTTCCAGTATTTGTCTCTATCCTTACTCGGTACTGGAATTCATCAGTAATCAATCCTGCCACACGGAGGACAATGGTCATGCTCGTCGAATCTATCCAGGCTCCCCCGCCAACAAGGTCGCCGTTAGAGCTTATAGCACCTACGTCGCCGGAAGCGTCAAAGATTAGTATCACTTTATCCACACCGACACCACCACCGGCATCGGTTATCTTAATGGTCGCTGTCGCCTGCTTAACGGTCGCAGCATATGTGTGCTGAACAGTGAAATTAGCGACCGTGGTCTGACCATCGGCGAATGTGCCGTCGCCGAAGTCCCACAGGTAGGATACCGGCTTGGTAAGAGCATCGAAGCCGGTAATAATGGCCCTTAAAACGACTGGTTGTCCCGGAGCGCCGACTTGGTCAGCCGAGGCATCCACCTTGATTACACTGAACGTAGCGCCTTTACCGGTAGCAGTGGCAATGTTACCGGCTCCATCTACCACCTCCACCAGGATTGTGTCACCCGCGACAAAGGGGACATTGAGGGTGAAGGCCCCGATGGCGGGTAATGGAGAGTTAAGTACGAGGGAAGTCGGGCTGAAGCTTCCATTGCTGATTCTTATAACCACAATGCGGGCAATGCCGCTTGAATCGCCGGCATTTACCGTAACGGCCACTGTGGTATCGTTTACTGCTCTGAAGTCAACGCTGTTTATCACGGGAGGTTGCCAGTCGTTGGAAGTTGAGCGCATGAGTTCGAAGCTCAGGTTGCTGTACAGCCGCTGAATGCCTCTGACTGGTACGCCAGATACAGTCGTGGCTTTGAACTGGCCTGGAGTCACAATCAGGCTCTGAAGCATACTGCTGGCCAGCGTCAGGTTATTCACTGTGCCCGGTTGGGCCGGCCAGAAGGACGGTAGGGCTGACTGCGGTTCGGCAGGATTCAGTTCCCATTCGGTGGTAGGCCGGTTTATCACCGGATCGAAACCGGGGGTATCGGTGAACGAACCAGCAGTAAGCAGGACGCCGTGAACTATCCCACCTGTATTATTCAGCAGCTTTACTATACGTGGCTCAACAGGGCGCCCGGCGGTAGCCTGGGCATCGCCATTGGCAGTGTAATATGTTCCGTTGGCGCCGGCCATGGGCTGCAGGGTGTATGGAATCGTGGTTGTCGAGCCGCCATCGGTGATGGAGAGGGTATTGCTTCCCGATGGAACTGAACCCCCTCCCGGAGGACTGGAGACCAGTACCCGGTACATGGGCAGTCCATATAGGGTAGCCTGTATAGACGACTTCTCGTCATACACGGTCAAGGGGCTGGTGCTGCTCAAATACAACTGCTTGGCGCCAACTAAAGCCTTTCCCATAGTGATATCGCCCTGCACCAGGTTTTTCGCCAGATAGGTAAGCAGAAGTTCGGTGCCAGCCAAGCCGTCGGTATCACCAAGTCCGTAGCCAGTGTTAGCAATATAGATGGCACGTTGCTGCGCCATAGCCTGAGCGAAGTCCAGCGCAGGGTTGATGCCCAGGCTGGGATCTACAGTCCGGGACTCACGGTCGGGTACGCTGAGTCCTGAATGGCAGCCAATGGTGAATAACACCCGGCGCACCAGGGCATCGACAGCCTGTTTCACGTCAATAGTGGTCACAATGTCACGCTGCTTGGTTGCAAAGCCATAAGCCGAGAGGATGGCGTAGTGGGTGAAATGGGCGTTAGGGGCGTTAATATCTTTTGCCACCGGGCCTAACAAACTGGAGCGTAGAGCGTCAGCGTTCCACGTGGAGTTGACGAGATTATTGACCGCAAGGCCACCGGAAGCCAGGTTTGAAGCCAGGACTTGCGAGCCATCAGAGAAGAAGTCATATCCACCGACAAACGCGTTGGTTGGCGACAAGATGCCATTTACGCTGAGGAAGGCATCAGCCGCAGCGGCTATTTCCTGTGGCGTCTCTACCAACCGGCCAACCGATAGTTCGGGTACGTAGAGCTCGCGCCCCTGCCATGTCGCCGGCCTGATGCTGACATAGTAGTCATCGGTAAGGTTGTTGCCCAGCATCACACTGCTGAACAGCGGACTGCCCAGCTTGAGGTAAGAGCTCCGTAAGTAGTAGCGCTCATTGGCGATGACAGTCTCATCGGGGACACGCCGGAAGGGGACGACATCATCGCTGCCAACGATGACCACATTTTGTATACCGGGCTTACCGGCCAGGTAAGTTTGGATTATGTTACGAATCTGGACAGCCGTATTGTTAGCCTCATCCACGCTGCTGGGATTAGTATCCCAATTATCGAATATATTGCTGGGTAAAGAAAGGATATCGCCCTGCACAGCGGAGTGGCTGGCCAGTGTCACGAGTTTACCCTGCAGGGTATTCCAGGCGTTGGCGTCCATGTTGTATAAAGCCTTAAGCCGTTCCTGCTGGGTTACAAACAGGGTCTTGGGTGCGCTGTCCTGACGCAGTAATGACTGAGGGTAAGGCGGGTCTACCACTTTCCTGCCGACAAATACCTTCACTTTTGGCGCCGAAGATTCAATTTGCAGCAGGTACGGTGTTGCGCTGCGGGCGCCGTTGGAACCAACCACAACCACAAATAGTTGCGTCCCGGGGACGGCGATACGGGTAAGGGTAACCTCATCTTTTTGCCCGCGGTTGGCCGAGAAACCGGCTACGGTGTAGCCCTGGGCAAGGATGTTGCCCAGACCCAACTCGCTTAGCTGAAGGTCGATGCCGCCGATATTGCTTCCCGCCACGCCTGTGTTGGACATGTTAGATATAGAGCTATTCTCGAAGCTTCCTCCGTCATCGAAACCGCCGTCGTCGAAGCCGCCGTCATCGAAGCCGCCGTGGAAGAAACCTCCATCGTCGAAGCCGCCGTCATCGAAGCCTCCGTCATCGAAACCGCCATCGTCGAAGCCGCCGTCATCGAAACCGCCATCGTCGAAGCCACCATCGTCGAAACCGCCGTCGTCGAAGCCACCATCGTCGAAGCCGCCGTCATCGAAACCGCTGATTTTTAAATTGTTCACATCGAAGGTAGCGGTCCCAAACTGTCCCTGGCTGCTAACACCGCCCGGAAGCTTTGACAACAGGGCCACGTCGAAATCCCCTGGCAGCCCCTTCAGAGTAACCAGTACCTCGCTTCCCGGTGTCAGTGTGCCATTGGGTTGTTTTAGCTCGAATATATCTACGTCACCCGCCGATTGTATATATGAGAAGTAGACTGAACCCGTTGTCAGAATTGGCGGAGCAAAGGTTGTGACATCGTTATTGGGCTCATTGATATTGGGATTATCGGCCCTTACAGTTATCTTAAATTGGTCGCTTCGGGAGGCGTGAGTGCCTGTACGGGAATTCTTGTCAATGTCCATTACCGTCAAAGTACCCAACAGGGTGGCTGGCAGAGGCGGATTCCCGGCTGCCATCAAGGCATTGTTAATATCTGCGCTGGTAAGGGACGCGGTAACGATACCGGTAGCCATGATGGCGGTGTTACTCTCTGTCACAATTCCCTGGATAGGAGTGGGGACAACATCCAATTTCCATGTAGCGGTGTGCTTGTCCAGCCATCCATGGTCCAGGAAGCGGCCAAACAGGTTAGCGGTGTCACCTAACCGGACTTCGATGTTCAAGGCGTTGACCTTGGGCGGAGTATTAACAACCATCAACCGTCGCGCCAGGATTTTTCCACCGGCATCGGTGATAGTGGGTGTCTGAGTAGGAGATGTCAATGTGGTGGAAGTGCCGTCACTGCTTGTGGCAGTGAGTGTGGCAGTGTATACGCCATTATCCGGCGGTCTGAAGTAGGGATTCCGCGCTGCTGAAGTCAGGTTTATTAGATTGGCATTGGCGTTAGGACCTGTCAATGGCCCTTTGATAACCCACTGCCAGGACTTGATGGTATCTCCAGTATCCGGGTCGAAAGAGCGGTCGTTAAACTGGATGCGGCTGCCTTCCATAGGGTCGGTCGCGTGGTTGGGATAATTGGGACTTGCCGTATGTCCCAGGGTAAAGACGAACTTTGTCACCGGCAAGCTATTTATTACTACCGCTTGAGCCGATACCATTGCTCCGTTGTCAAGTCCGTCATTGGGAGTAACCTCTACGGTAATGATATCGTTCTTGTCACCGTTGCCAGCTACGCTCAGGTCGTATGTATCGGTCAAAGCTTGCGAAGCAGCGGTTGTCTTCATCGCCGCACCGTTCTTCTTCCATACGAAGGTTAGCGTTACGGGGTCGTTATCTGGATCGCTCTTAGTAGCGGTAGCAGTTAATACATCGTTTGTTTTGGGCGAGGTATTATTCAAGCCCACCGTGGCCACTGGCAGGTTATTGAAAACAACTACATTGACGCTATACTCCGTTACGCCTCCATCTTTGTCCTGGATTTTGCCTTTAACTATCTGTGTAGTGGCCGCATTAACCGCCGTGCAGGTAGCGCCGGCGCCCGTACCGAACAAGCCATAGCCTGAACCACAATCCAGGGCATAGCTGAAGCCAGCAGCGACATCTGCGGTTCCGGGGTCTGCCGGGTTTGCCATAGAAATGTTGAATGTAGAGCGCCTGGCTACACTGGCCGGCGCTGTCAAAGTAGCTGTAGGCGCCACGTTATTCACGATTACATTAGTATTGCCGGAGCCAATGCCGCCATCCTTATCGGTAACAACGGCACCGATGGTGTAAGGGGCATTGGTCGCCTTATTGTCCAGATATTTGTGGCTGGCGCTGAAAATGAGCACATTGGCCGCCAGGTCAATGCTGGTGGTGGTTGAGCCATCGCCCCAGTCTATGACTACCTTATGGGTATCCAGTGTGCCCGGGTCGGTGAAAGAGCCACTAACGGTGGTGGAATCATTTTCATTAATGGCAGGTGGTGCAGCGCTAAGGGTGATATTGGAGGGAGCGACGTTATTCACTGTTACGGTTGTGCTGCCATTGCCGCTGCCGCCATCCTTATCGGTCACCGTAGCGCCGATGGTGTATGGGGCGTTAGCCGTTTTGTTGTCCAGGTACTTGTGGCTGGCGCTGAAGGTAAGTACATTAGCAGCCAGGTCAATGCTGGTGGTGGTTGAGCCATCGCCCCAGTCAATGACTACCTTGTGGGTATCCAGTGTGCCCGGGTCGGTGAAAGAACCACTAACGGTGGTGGAATCATTTTCATTAATGGCAGGTGGTGTCGCAGTTACGGTGACACTGGCCGGGGCCACGTTGTTTACAGTAACGGTTGTGCTGCCATTGCCACTGCCGCCATCCTTATCGGTCACCGTAGCGCCGATGGTGTATGGGGCGTCAGCCGTTTTGTTGTCCAGGTACTTATGACTGGCACTGAAAATGAGCACATTGGCCACCAAATCAATATTGGTGGTGGCTGAGCCATCTCCCCAGTCTATGACTACTTTGTGAGTATCTAACGTCCCGGGGTCGGTAAAGCTGCCGCTGACTGTCGTGGAATCATTCTCGTTAAGGGCAGGCGGTGCCGCGCTAAGAGTGATACTGGCCGGCGCCACGTTATTCACGATTACATTAGTATTGCCGGAACCGCTGCCGCCATCCTTGTCGGTAACAACGGCGCCGATGGTGTAGGGGGCATTGGCCGCCTTGTTGTCCAGGTACTTATGGCTGGCGCTGAAGGTGAGCACGTTGGCTGCCAGGTCAATGCTGGTGGTGGCTGAGCCATCGCCCCAGTCTATGACTACTTTGTGAGTATCTAACGTCCCGGGGTCGGTAAAGCTGCCGTTGACTGTCGTGGAATCATTTTCGTTAATTGCAGGCGGTGCAGCGCTGAGGGCAACATTGGAGGGAGCGACGTTATTCACAGTTACGGTTGTGCTACCGTTGCCGCTGCCGCCATCCTTATCGGTCACAGTAGCGCCAATGGTATAGGGAGCGTTAGCTGTCTTATTGTCCAGGTATTTATGGCTGGCGCTGAAGGTAAGCACATTGGCTGCCAGACTAAGGTTGGTGACCGGTGATCCATCTCCCCAATCAATAGCCACAGCATGGGTATCCAGAGTTCCGGGGTCGGTGAAAGAACCACTGACTGTAGTGGAGTCATTTTCATTTATGGCAGGTGGTGCAGCGCTAAGCGCGATATTGGAGGGAGCGACGTTATTCACTGTTACGGTTGTGCTACCGTTGCCGCTGCCGCCATCCTTATCGGTCACAGTAGCCCCGATGGTGTAAGGGGCGTTAGCCGTTTTATTGTCCAGGTATTTGTGGCTGGCGCTGAAAGTGAGCACATTGACTGCCAGGTCAATGCTGGTGGTGGCTGAGCCATCGCCCCAGTCTATGACTACCTTATGAGTATCCAACGTCCCGGGGTCGGTGAAAGAACCACTCACTGTAGTGGAGTCATTTTCATTTATGGCAGGCGGCGCCGCGCTAAGGGTGATATTGGAGGGAGCGACGTTATTCACTGTTACGGTTGTGCTACCGTTGCCGCTGCCGCCATCCTTATCGGTCACAGTAGCGCCAATGGTATAGGGAGCGTTAGCTGTCTTATTATCCAGGTACTTGTGGCTGGCGCTGAAGGTGAGCACATTAGCCGCAAGATTAATGTTGGTAACCGGCGAGCCATCTCCCCAATCAATAGCCACAGCATGGGTATCTAGAGTCCCGGGGTCGGTGAAAGTACCGCTGACTGTGGTAGAATCGTTCTCATTAATGGTAGTCGGCGCCGCGCTGATGGTAACATTGGCCGGCGCCACATTATTCACGGTTACGTTAGTATTGCCAGAGCCGCTGCCGCCATCCTTATCGGTTACGGTAGCGCTAACGTTATAAGGTGCGTTAAGAGATTTATTGTCCAGATATTTGTGGCTGGCGCTGAAAGTGAGCACGTTGGCTGCCAGGTCAATGCTGGTGGTGGCTGAGCCATCGCCCCAGTCTATGACTACTTTATGGGTATCCAGAGTTCCGGGATCAGTAAATGAACCGCTAATTGTGGTACTATCATTTTCATTAATGGCAGGCGGAGCGGCGCTAAGGGCAACATTGGCCGGCGCTACATTATTTACGGTAACGGTAAATGTAGCGCTGGCTACGCCACCGTTGCCGTCGTTAGCCGTAATGGTAACATTGCTCTGAGACGGGCCATCGGGATAGGTATTGGACCAGCTCCATGTCCCGGGGGTAGCGCCAGGAATTACGTTACCAGTGGAGGCGGTAAGTGCAACCGGGTCGGAATCCGCATCGGAGTATTTCCCGGTGTTGGTTGCCGTTTGACCCTCATTAGTCGTAACGGCCGTCTGATCGGCGCTTATTGTTGGTGGAGTATTTCCATCAAAATACGCCCAAGTGCCGTGAGCGTTATCTTTGGTACCGCCAATGGTATAAGTAAGCCGCAGGAGCTGGTTCTGGGGGATATTTGTTATGGTTACCTTGACCCAGTTGGTGTCTACGAATTTTGCCGCCCTGGGCATACTTATGGAGGTCTGAACGGGCAATGTATTAAATGTTACGGGAGTATCGGCCATGTTGATTGTAAATGGAGTTAACGTCCCAACGCTGGCGCCGGTGGAATTAGTAAGGTTGAATCTAAAAATGTCCTGGCCACGGGATTCCCATGAGAATAGGCGGAAGGAGAGGTTAAGTGTGGTGCTATCCGGCGTGAAATCCTGATAAACGGTATTGTCTCCTACAACCTGCTTTTCAGCAGTGCGTTTGGGAGTACCCAAACGCAACATCGAGTTTCCTTTGGCGGGATTGACCGTAACATTACCCATATCGGTGTAGGTAGCGAATTTACTCGGGCCTTCAGCTCCTACAACAACGGCGACATCGGGGACCGGCTGCTGCACCGTCCAGGATTTAGGCGCTCCATTGAGTATTCCATCCTCGAAGCCGGGGTTTTGAAGGCCACCTATTGCGGCTAAAGTAGCCGCCGGGGCCAACAAAAGGGCCACAATAATGAAAATTGCACCGAAAGGAATACATTTTAAGAAAGAACCTTTAAGTAGGGTCATTGGTGCGCTCCTCCTTTACCGAAATTGGGCATAGCTTAGCTAAAGCACAGGTCTAAGGTAAAATATGGGGGTGCTAGTGGTAAATTAATGTAAACAACTGGTAAATGGTGACTGGGAATGTTCAGGAAACTATAGAGATTACTCTTCATAACTTTTAAAGCGTCCTGATTCAACATCGCCTTTTCACTGATGCAATTGTAATAATAGCGTAATAAACAGCTTGAATGAATATACTACGTATTATCCCGACTGTCAAGTTCTCTAGCAAGCTTAAATATTAAATATTTTTATAAATGTAAGTAAAATGAGGTAGGATGTAAGGAATAGTGGATGGCATCCTCATATAGCCCTTTCGGAAACATGGCAAGGCTCTTGGAGGCGTAAATCCGGGACACCTGTAACGGTTGCCTCATAGGGAGCTCTTTTAAAGCGGTGTCCAGCCTTTTAAACGCTAAATTATACGCCGAGTTACGTTTACAAGCTAAGGCTATCTTATGATAATAGTTAACGCCTGCCAGAATTTGTTAAAATTCTGGCAGGCGTCTTATCTCTAAATCTACCTGTGGTTTTCAGTATAGTACATATGTAATCGAACCGGTATCCGGCATGCTGTCAGCGATACCTACGCCTTTTACACCTGGAACTCCACCCTGTGTTTCGGCGGCCAGTTGGATAGTATCACCGCTCTTTACACCGAGATCAGCCAGCTTGAACGTAAAAGTGACTTGATTAACGCTGGCCGAACCGGTGGCGTTGAGCGGGCCTGTCGCCTTCCCGTTATTCCACTGTAGCAAACGAGTTTGCGCGCTGTTGCCGTTAAGGGCAATCCGTACCCGGTAATTGAAATCAGGAGATACCAGGCCCTTCACGCCAAGCACAATTGTCATGTTAGTGGAATCTATCCAGGCAGCGCCACCTGTCAAATCGGCGTTGGCGCTGACGCCTGCAGCGACGTCACCTGCGGGGTCAAACATCAGGAGGACCTGGTCATTTCCCACGCCGCCGCCAATGTCCGTTACTTTCATCGCGGCTACAACGGACTTTGCTGTTCCACTATATGCGTGCGTGACATCGAAGGTGGCGCTATTAACCTCGCCATCAGCGAAAGTTCCATCACCAAAGTCCAGGGTATACTGCACCGGCTTGGGCAAGGCATCAAATCCTGATATAACACCCCTAAAGATAACCGGCTTGCCCGGGCTATGGACCTGGGTGACAGTGGCGTCCACCTTTATCACGTGGAAGGATGCGCCCTTGCCAGTAGCCGAGGCGATGTTACCGACCCCGTCGACTACCTGAACCAGTATCGTATCCCCGTTGGAGAAAGGTGAAACATTAAGTGTGAACGGGCCTGTTCCGGTTGTTAACTGCGACGTCGGCGTAAACGTCCCGTTGCTCAGGCGCAGGACCACAATGCGGGCTATGCCGCTGGAGTCAGAAGCATTCACCGTAACGGTTACTGTAGTGTCATTGATTCCACGGAAGTCCACGCTGCCTATCACCGGGGGCTGCCAGTCACTGGACGTAGACCTCAGGAGTTCCAGGTTGAGTTTGCTGTACAGCCGTTGAATGCCTGTTACGGTCGCGCCCGGTGCTGACGTGGCTTTGAACTGACCGGGAGTCACAACCAGGCTCTGGATCACGCTATTAGACAGAGTAAGACTACTTACTGTGCCGGGTTGATACGGCCAGAAAGAAGGTAGGGCTGTTTGGGGCTCGGTGGGATTCAGTTCCCATTCTGTGGTGGGCCTGTTTATTACCGGGTTGAAACCGTCAGGACTATCAGTGAACGTAGCTCCGGTCAGTAAAACGCCGTGCACATTACCGCCTGTGTTGTTAAGCAGCTTAACTATACGAGGCTCAACCGGCCGGCCGGGGGTAGCCTGAACATCGCCGTTGGCGGTGTAATACGTCCCGTTGGGATTGGTTTTAGCTTCCAAATTGTATAGAGTTGTGGTTGTTGAGCCGCCATCGGTGATGGTGAGAATATTGCTACCAGATGGAGCCGGGCCCGCCGGCGGAGGGGCAACCTGGATGCGGTACATGGGCAGTCCGTAAAGTGTAGCCTGTATAGACGACTTCTCTTCATACACGGTCAGTGGGCTGGTGCTGCTCAAATACAACTGCTTGGCGCTCATCAAAGCCTTTCCCATAGTGATATCGCCCTGCACCATGTTCTTCGCCAGATAGGTAAGCAGAAGTTCGGTGCCAGCCAGTCCGTCGGTGTCGCCGAGGCCGTAGCCTGTGTTTATTACACTTATGGCTTGCTGCTGCGCCAGGACCTGAGGGAAGTCCAGGGACGGCTTGATGTCTGCCGTAGCTGGAACGGCCCGGGACCCGCGGTCGGGGACATTGAGCCCTGAATGACAACCAATAGTGAACAGTGCCCTCCGGAGCAATGGATTTGGAGCCGAGTTCATACCCAGAGCCTGGTTCACATCAAGGGTTGTCATAATATCGCGTGTATTGCTAGCGAACCCACTGGCTGATAGAGCAGCGTAATGAGTGAAGTGGGCGTTAGGGGCGTTAATATCTTTTGCTGCCGGGCCCAGCAGTTTAGCCTTGAGTTCGTTGGCTGTCCATGTGCTATTTATGAGGCTGCTGTCGGTAGTAATACCTCCGGCAGCCAGGTTGGAAGCCACGACCTGCGCGCCGTCAGAGAAAAAGTCATATCCGGCGACAAACGCAGTCGTTGGGGACAGGTTGCCACCCACACTAAGGAAGGCATCGGCAGCTCCAGCTATCTCCCGTGGTGTTTCGACCAACCTGCCAACTGACAATTCGGGGATATATAGCTCCCGTCCTTGCCAGGGCAATGGCTTGATACTGACATAGTAGTCATCCGTCAGGTTATTGCCCAGCATCACGCTACTGAACAGCGGACTGCCAAGCTTGAGGTAGGAACTCCGCAAGTAATAACGTTCATTGGCAATGACAGTCTCGTCCGGCACGCGGCGGAAGGGGACGACATCATCGCTGCCTACGATAACCAAATTCTGGATACCGGGCTTACCGGCCAGATAGGTTTGTATTATATTACGTATCTGGACAGAAGTATTGTTTGCCTCGTCCACACTGCTCGGGTTGAGGTCCCAGTTATCGTATATGGTGCTGGGCAGGGACAGGATGTCGCCCTGCACAGCAGAGTGGCCGGCCAGGGTCACGAGTTTGCCCTGGAAAGCGTTCCAGTCGTTAACATCCATGTCCTTGTATAATTTTTTGAATCGCTCCATCTGGATTACAAACAGGGTCTTGGGTGCAGCGTCCTGGCGAAGGAAAGTTTGAGGAACTGGCGTGTCGACCAGCTTGGTTCCAGGGAACACCGTCGCCACCGGCGATGAAGACTCAAGTTGAAGTTGGTAAGGGGTTGCACTGCGGGCGCCGTTAGAACCGAAAACAACGACGAATAATCGCGTCCCGGAGACAGCAATACGGGTGAGAATCGCCTCATCTTTTTGTCCGCGGTTGGCCGAGAAACCTGCCACTGTATAGTCCGGGGTAAGGATGCTTCCCAGGGCCAGCTCGCTTAGCTGCAGGTCGGTTCCGCTGATACTGCTGCCCACCACGCCCGTGTTGGACATATTAGACAGGGAGCTGTTCTCGAAGGCTACTTTATCAAAGCCGCCGTCATCGAAACCGCCATCATCGAAACCACCGTGGAGTAGAAGACCGCCGTCATCGAAGCCACCGTCATCAAAGCCACCGTCATCAAAGCCACCGTCATCAAAGCCGCCGTCATCGAAGCCGCCATCGTCGAAGCCGCCATCGTCGAAGCCGCCATCGTCGAAGCCGCCGTCATCGAAGCCGCCATCGTCGAAGCCGCCATCGTCGAAACCACTGATTTTGAAATTGTTCACGTCGAACGGAGCAGTTCCAAATTGTCCCCGGCTTCCGGTGCCGGATGGCAGCTTTGTCAGGAGGGCCACATCGAAGTCTGCTGGCAGCCCTTTCAGAGTAATCAGCACCTCGCTTCCGGCGGTTAACGTCCCGTTAGGTTGCACCACCTCGAAAATATCTTTATCTCCATCTGATTGTATGTACGATAAATAAACTGTACCCGTAGTTTTAACTGGCGGGGAAAACGTCGTGAGGTCGTTGTTAGGCTCACCGAGACTGGGATCGTCAGCCCTCACGGTTACCGTAAATCTGCGGGCGCGCCCGGGGTGATATCCCTGGGAATTTTTATCATTATCCAACACCAACAATGTACCCCATAGAGTAACCGGTAGAGGGGGGTTCCCGAGTGCAGCCAGGGCACTGTTGATATTTGCACTGGATAGAGAACCAGTGACGATACCCGTACCCATTATAGCGGTGTTAGTTTCTTTTACTGTCCCACCAAAAGGATGGAATACAGTACTGCTAATATTATCCAGTTTCCAGAACGCAGTGTGCTTGTCCAGCCATCCATGGTCCAGGAAACGGCCGAACAGGGTAGCGTTATCACCTTTGCGGACCTCGATATTGAGGGCATTGACCTTCGCCGGGGTGTTGGCTACTTTCAGCCTGAGCGCCAGAATAATGTTTTTATCGGGGTTATTTCCGTTTTTAATGACGGTAAATAATGGGTTAGGCGGCTCGCACAGCTCACGGTGCCCCGAACATGGAGTAGTAGTAACAAGGCCCTGCGTGGGTGATGTTACGTTGGTGGATGTGTTGTCACTGCCGGTAACTATAAGTTTGACTTCATACACGCCGTTATCCGGTGGCCTGAAATAAGGATTCGGCACTGTTGAGGTCAGATTTACCCGGTTAAGGTTGGGTCCGGTGACAGGGCCTTTAATACTCCATGACCGGGACTGAATGGTATCCCCCGGGTCGGGGTCATACGAAAGGTCCTTAAACTGGATCCGGCTGCCTTCTAATGGATCGGTAGCGTGGGGTTTGGTATTGTTAGAAGTATCTTTCCACAGAGTAAATTTGAACGCAGCTACGGGCGGACTATTTTTAACAACTGTCTGCGCTGAGACCATAGCGCCGTTTTCGATGTCATCCCTGGGAGTCACTTCTACGGTTATGGTGTCGTTCTTATCGCCGTTGCCAGGCGTCATCAGGTCGTAGGTGTCAGTTAGACTGCTGGAACCTGGTGTGGTCTTCAGAACGGTAGTTACCCCGGCGCTCGTAGTCTTTTTCCATACGAAGGTCAGAGTAATTTCATTGTCGTAGTTGTCAATATCAGATTTAGTGGCTGTCGCTGTCAAGACGTCGTTGGTGAAGGGTCCCCCACTCCCAATACTGATGTAACTGAGCAGCACGGTAGCCACTGGCGGGACGTTAAAGATAGTCACATTAGCCGGGTACTCGGTAACGCCGCCATCTTTGTCCTGGATCTTCCCCTTCACAGTTTGGGTCCCGGGCATGTTGTTCGCCATACAAGTACCGCTGGAGGTCGAGCCAAAAGCAGAATAGCCGGATCCACAGTCAAAGGCGTAGGTAAACCCTGCCGTGGTGTCCACGGGAGAGGGATCAACCGGGCTTGTTAAAGAGACCGGGAAGATGTGCCTCCTATCGAATTTGTCCGGTGCGTTGAATGTCGCTGTTGGTGGCACGTTGTTCACAGTAACTGTTACTCTGGAGCTTTCGAGGCCGCCAACACCCCCGTCCTTATCGGTGACAGTAGCATTGATGGTGTAGGGAGCATTGTCCGGCTTGTTATCCAGATATCGGTGGCTGGTGCTGAAGGTAAGCACATTGGCCGCCAGGTTGAGGGTGGTGTTCGGTGAGCCATCGCCCCATTCTATTACTACATTGTGGGTATCCAGAGTTCCGGGGTCGGTAAAACTGCCACTGACGGTCGTGGAGTCATTCTCATTAATTGTAGGTGGTGTGGCGCTA
>Ga0082335_1004847_pt1 | contig 19527 bp, 19 predicted proteins | sample Subgrocontami58m_FD_72375 | JGI IMG/M metagenome (GOLD analysis project Ga0082335, IMG submission 72375) | Subsurface groundwater microbial communities from S. Glens Falls, New York, USA - GMW37 contaminated, 5.8 m (SPADES assembly) (version 2) ... | reverse complement strand
CCTAAGGTAGCGTAGCCCCTTGTCGGGTAAGTTCCGACCCGCATGAAAGGTGGAACGACCTGAGCGCTGTCTCCCCGAGGGACTCGGCGAAATCGAAGTATCCGTGAAGATGCGGATTTCCCGCAGCAGGACAAAAAGACCCCGTGAAGCTTTACTGTATCTTGGCACTGCACCGGGGTGAGGGATGCGTAGGATAGGTGGGAGGCTTTGAAGGGGCGGTCTCGGCCGTCCTGGAGCCAACAGTGAAATACCACTCTTCTTTTACTCTAGTGCTCACCGGACCTGACACAGGTCTGGGACAGTGCTAGGGGGGCAGTTTGACTGGGGCGGTCGCCTCCCAAAAAGTAACGGAGGCGTCCCAAGGTCCCCTCAGGGTGGATGGTAACCACCCGTGGAGTATATGGGCATAAGGGGGCTTGACTGTGAGGCCTACAAGCCGAGCAGGGGGGAAACCCGGGCCAAGTGATCCTACGGTACCGCGTGGGCGGGCCGTGGCTTATCGGATAAAAGCTACTCCGGGGATAACAGGCTGATCGAGCCCAAGAGTTCATATCGACGGCTCGGTTTGGCACCTCGATGTCGGCTCGTCGCATCCTGGGGCTGCAGGAGGTCCCAAGGGTCCGGCTGTTCGCCGGTTAAAGCGGTACGCGAGCTGGGTTCAGAACGTCGTGAGACAGTTCGGTCTCTATCCGCTGTGGGCGCAGGAAAGGTGAAGGGAGTCTTCTTTAGTACGAGAGGACCGAGAAGAACCGACCACTGGTGTGCCAGTTGTCCCGCCAGGGGCATCGCTGGGTAGCCATGTCGGGAAGCGATAAGCGCTGAAGGCATCTAAGCGCGAAGCGCACCCTGAGATTACCTTTCCCACCGGGTTAACCGGGTAAGGCCGCAGGTAGACTACCTGCTTGATAGGCGACATGTGGAAGACGCGTAAGCGTTGGAGCTTAGTCGTACTAATCGGCCGAGGGCTTGACCTATGGGGCACCCTGCAAAGAATTCTCTTCAGTGTACAGGCGCCGCCGCGGGGTGGAGCAGTGGCAGCTCGTCGGGCTCATAACCCGAAGGTCGGTGGTTCGAATCCACCCCCCGCTACCAGGAAAGTGAAGTCGAAAACGCCCCTGATACTAACACAACAGGGGCGTTTTCCTTTTAAGCGCGTGCGGCCGCTTCCGCGCGGCAACCTCGCGGGGCTTTGGTCGGGTATGTAGTGGACGAGGACATTCTCTTGACAGCAACCGTTGTTTCATGTAGATTTGCCGACCAGTGGACGCGACGGCCAGTGCCTGCACGGGCGCCGCACTTGTGCCTAATGTCGTAAATGCTGAGGGCCGATGGAGCAAGTCAGCGCAAGCAACCGATACCTGCCGCAGAGCGCGTCCGTAGTCTACTCCCACATACTCAGGGGTGCGGGTGTCGTCTCCCTGACGGTCGTCAGCCTCGCCATTCTCTACGCGCACCAGTCACGGGCGGCGGGGTTCCAGGGCGAAGAGTGGCCGACGGTCTCGATGCTGCTGTCCGTCCTGCCGATGGCCTTGAGCGCCTTCTATTTCAAGCTGCGTGTCGCCCTCCTTATCGGAATTGTGTTCACGATTGCGCATCTGAGTGAGTGGATAGTCGTGGACGGCGATCTGACGCACCCTGTTCACGGGGCCGTTCTCCTGGGTGCGGGCCTCTTTGTAGGCTGGATCATCAAGCATCAGAAAATGACGTACGGAAAGGCCTGGGAACGGGACAGGCGACTTCTGCAAGAACACAAGGCGCTCCTGGACGCGGTCAATACTCTCTCCATCTCCGTTAGCGCCACGACCGACGTGTCGGTGGCTTTGCGCATGTGCCTGGAGACATCAGTCCGGACCCTCCGCGTGAAGGGGGGACTGGTCCACCGCCTCGCGCCGGAGACCGGGCGGCTTGTTCTCGTCTATGCCAGGGGAGTTGACGCCGCTGAAACGCCCCCCTTGCATGATATGGCCATTGGCGAGGGCGTCATCGGCCACGTCGCGGCGACCCGCACGGTCTGCACGGACGCCGACGCCGCGACTCCCAGCGGTCCCGTCGGCTCTCGGTTCGCCCCTATATTGTCCTACAGTCAGCGGCCTGCTCTGGCATGGTGTGGAGTACCCTTGCTTGTCAACCAGGAACTCGTCGGGGTCCTCACGCTGCTGGACAGCAGGCCGCGCGTGTTGTCCGCCGACGAGGTCTCGTTTCTCAAAGCCATCTGCTCCAGTACGGCGCTCGCCGTGGAGAGAGCAAAGCTGCTGGACGCGGTTGAACAAGAGAGTCAACGGGCGGACGTCCTTGAACGCGACCAGAAGAGGGCGATGCAGCAATTCGAGGCAACCATTCTCGGCTGCGCCGCCAAGTTCGGCATGTCACGTGTGGAGAAGAGGTTCCCGTTCCTGACGGGAAGCAGCGGTCGGGTCACGACTCTCGCGGTCCGCCTGGCCGAGAGCCTGGGTGTCCCCGGCGCGGTCCAGCAACACATATCCGCGGCGGCGGGCGCGAGGGACAGCGGTCTGCTCACAGTCCCGGAAGGCCTGTTGTTGAAAGAGACCCCCCTGACAGAACAAGAGCGGGACACAATCAGGCGTCACCCGTTTGATTCCGTCCGGTTCTTTATGTGCTTCCACGTCGTCGCGGAGGCTGGCCTCGCTCACGTCCTCATGCTCATCCGACACCATCACGAGAACTGGGACGGCACGGGTTATCCGGACGGCCTTCGCGGCGAACAGATTCCGCTGGGAGCGCGTATTCTGGCGGTCGCCGATGCTTACGATGCCCTCACCCACGACAGGCCACATCGGCGGGCGTACACCCCCGAGGAGGCGCGGCGCATCATAAACGAGGGGGCCGGTCGCCAGTGGGACCCGACCGTGGCGGCCGCGCTGATGGACGCGCTGGAACTTGCGCCGGTGAACGAGCGGTAACACGGGGAGCGCGTGCTACGGCGTCATGGAGACCGTCCACTCACCGTCGGCCACCACTGCCAGCAGATAGATGCCGGAGGCGAGATCGGCTGACGCATCCGTCCCCACCGTCAGACGGCGCTCGTTCTCGGAAGGGCCGGATCCCTGCCCGACGACCAGAGCGCGTTGCCCATCCTGGTGCAGAAGCCGCGCCGTGAACGCCGAATCGCCCTTGTGGGTGAACGTCACGCGCACCGCGCCGTCGTCCAGACGGATCGGCGAGAGGACCGTGCTGCCCGTTCTGGTCAGAGTAAAGGGCGGCGTCTGGCCCTTCGACCAGCTCTGCTGGCGCATGGAAACAGTCCATGGCCCCGTGGTGACGACGCGCACCTGATAGTCGCCGGGCGCGAGGTCCGCGCCGCCGGCCTTGCTAACTCGGAACGCGACCGCGCCCATGTACTCCCCGCGCGCATTCAGCGCGGGGAGCGCCGAGCCGTCCGGCGCGACGATCTGCACAAGAAAGTCGCCCGACCCCCCGTGCGTCGCCAGCATTCTGATGACGCCGGATTCAAAAGCAAGCGGCCGCGTGAGCTTGTCGCCGTCCCCGGAAAGGTCCGCGCCCCTCATCACCGGCGGGGGAGTGACCGTCGGCGTTGCGGTCTCGGGCTCGCCGCGCGGCGCTGCGGTCGCGACGGGAACGGGTGTCGCCGTCGGCTGAGCGAGGGGAGTCGGCTCAGGCGTGGGCGTGGGCGCAGAGGCCGGCTGGCACGCCGCGATGCCCAGAGCGAGCCCGATGGCCAGCACGACAAGCATATGTTTTTTCAACGTTTTGTCCTCCCTGATCGCGGACATGGAGTCCCGGTGTGAGATCGCCTCCATTGTCCAATGGCGACTCGGAATACACATTCAGGAAGGCCCTTCGCCGTCGCGGTGTCACCACCCATTCAACGTGAGTGTCAGCCCCCACCCGCGCGGCGCGCCCGTCTTCGGAATAGCTTGGCGGCGCAAAACCAGCCGTGATAAAATGAGCGCTATCGTAACACCAGTAGCAGCGATAGCACTGGTGAGTATAGTGTAAAGGGGAGGATTGAACCTATGGAAGACGTGCGTCCAATCTACCGGACACCCGGTCCAGAGCGGCGCGCGGGACGGCTGTTGCCCCCGCGCAGGTGGTCCGCGCTCGCCGCGGTCGCCCTCGCGGGACTGGTTGCCACGGCGTGCCAGGCTGCGGCGCCGCCTCAGGCGCAGACTCTTGACGTGGAAGGGAGAGACTTCGCCTTCATCGCTCCTGACTCTGTCCCCGCGGGCGTGACGACCATCACGTTCAAGAACACGGGCAAGCAGGACCACCACATCATCCTGACACGGCTGGAGCAGGGCAAGACGATGGCCGACTTCCAGCGCGCGCTGTCCCAGATGGAAAAGGAGGGGATTCCGCCCTGGCTCACGTTCGTCGGCGGGTCAGGAGGCATAGCCGCAGGCGGGACATCCAACACCACCCAGCCCCTGTCCCCGGGCACATACGCGCTCATGTGCCTTCTCCCTGATCCGGCGGACGGCGCGCCGCATGTAGCCAAGGGCATGGTCAAGCCCCTGACGGTGACCGGCAGCGCCGTCTCCAGCGACCTTCCCGCCGCCAGCGACGGCATGGTGAGCTTGAAGGACTACGCCTTCGACATGCCCACCTCCTTCGCCGCGGGGAAGCGCACGCTCCGCGTCGTGAACGACGGACAGGATATCCACGAGTTCCAGGTGTTGAAGCTGTCCCCCGGTAAGACGGCGGCGGACATCGGCACGTTCTTCTCCGGACAGCCTTCCGGCCCCCCGCCCTTTGCCATGGTCGGCGGCACCAACGCCTTCTCTCGCGGGCTGGCGGGCAACACAAGCGTTGACTTCGCGCCGGGGACCTACGCCGCGGTGTGCTTCGTGCCGGACAAAAAGGGCACACCTCATCTGGCGCTGGGCATGGTCAAGGAGTTCACCGTCCAATAGCCGCGCACACGGGCGCCGCGTTGACCAGAACAGGGCGGCCTCTCCTTGGAGAGGCCGCCCTGTTGCATTCACTCCCCGTAAATGGACCTCGCCGCACGCGCGGGCGGCGCATGCGTGGCTGACGAGCGCGGTCGCGCCCCGCTTTCCGCGGGCCGCGCGCGTGCCTCAATTCCATCGTTCTTGCGCCAAATCATTGCATTTCTTCCAAAATCCCTCTTTGACCTGGTTTTACTTTCTGTCGGCGCGGGTGTATACTACGCGCACATAGCGGGAGCGGAGTAGTCAGCACTAGTCCGCGAAAGGAGCGATATGACCACGGCAACGGATACGCGCATCAGAGTCAGGCTTCTGCCCCTGGGTGGGAACCAGGCCCTTCTGGTTGCCCGGTGCCCCCAGTCCCAGTGTGAGCGGGGTCTCCTGGTCGGTCCAATCGGCAGCCAGCACATCGGCATCGTCAGCGCCAACTGCATTGATTGTGACAACTCGATGGACTTCTATGTCCACAGCGGAGAGCGCAAGGCCTGGTTGATGGTGCCCCTGGACATGGACCCTGCCAAGGGCGTCAAGAAGTAGCTCCAGCCCTTCGCTCCCGTATCCTCTGAGGTCGGCCCCGGGGCCTTCGCACAGCGCGGGGCCGGGCGGGTATGCGCGTTGCCCGCCGCTTCGCCGGACCGATCGCGCCGTCGCTCCGGCATGACCGCCAGGTGGACAGCGCAAGCGCGGCGCTGGGTCGCGCCGCTGAGACGCGGGCGAAAGAAAAGACCGACGAGAGGGGCTGTCGGGCCTAGCCGGACTTGGCGGCTGCCCCGTGCCCGCGCGCCTGCGCGGGCGTCCGGCGACCCACCGCGGCCGCAATGCCACTCACCAGCGTCATCATCCTGGCGAAGTTCTCGAAGGTGAGGGACTGCGCGCCGTCGGACTTGGCCGTGTCCGGCGTGGGATGCACCTCAATCATCAGCCCGTGCGCGCCCGCGGCCACCGAGGCCAGGGCCATCGGCTGGACCAGGTGCCACTTGCCGGTGCCGTGGCTGGGGTCGGCGATGATGGGCAAATGGCTCAGGCGCCTGATGACCGGCACGGCGGTCACGTCGAACGTGTTGCGCGTGTAGGACTCAAACGTGCGGATGCCGCGCTCGCAGAGGATGACCTGGCTGTTGCCGCCGTTAAGGATGTACTCCGCGGCCAGCAGCCATTCCTCGTAGGTGGCGGACATGCCGCGCTTGAGCATCACGGGCTTTCTGATCTTGCCCACCTCATCCAGCAGGTTGAAGTTCTGCATGTTGCGCGCGCCAATCTGCAGGATGTCCGCGTATTCGGCGACGACCGGCACGTCCACCGGGGTCATCACCTCGGTGATGATCGGCAGGCCGGTCTCCGCGCGCGCCTTTGCCAGCAGCTTCAGCCCTTCCACTCCCATGCCCCGGAAGCTGTACGGCGACGACCGCGGCTTGTACGCGCCGCCCCGTAGGATGTTCGCGCCAGCAGCCTTCACGGCGATGGCGGTGTCCAGCACCTGCTTTTCCGACTCTATCGAGCAGGGGCCCGCCATGACCGCCAGGACGTTGCCCCCAATGCTCACGCCGCCCACGTGGATGACCGTGTCCTCGGGCTTGAACTCCCGGCTGGCGAGCTTGTAGGCCCGGCTGATGGGGATGACCTCAACGACGCCGGGCAGCGTCTCCAGGTCGTCCCGCAGCTCCGGATAGGTCTTGCCCACCACGCCGATGATGGTGCGCTCCTCGCCCTTGGATATCTGGGTCTTGAACCCCAGGTCCTGGACGTGTTTCTGCACCAACGCAATCTGCTCGGCGGGGGCGTCTTTTTTCATAACGATAATCATGGGGTCTCCTCCTGGGCCGTTATTCACGGGCTTACGTGCGCGCGGGCCTGTTCGCCGAAGGCGCTGACGCGCCCCTCTGGCCCTCCATGCCCCGCTGGCGCAGATGGGCCGCGCCGCGCAGATAGACATTCACAATCTCGTCCTGGCGCTTGCCCGTGTTCCAGAGCACCATGACGCGGATGACACCCTTGGTCGCGTCCGGCACGTCCATCTCGTGGCCGCACATCAGCGCCACCTTGTCCCAGCCCATCAGCCGCGCGGCCACGGCCGGGAACTCCGCGTTCACGTCACGAGTCGTCGTGAACAGCGCGTACGCCACGTCTTCCGCGGCGATGCCGTTCGCCTCGATGATCTTTGCAAGGACCTCCCGGGTCGCTTCCGTGACCGCCTCCTTGGTGTTGGCCGTCACCGTGGTCGCCCCGCGGACACCTCGACACGCCATCTCGGTCCATCCTCCTGGGACGGGTTGCCAAACCATACCATAATACCATGCGGAGGCAAGGCTCTTCTGGAAGCTGGGAGAGATGGGCCGACTACGTCCGCGAGAGCCTTGTCGCGCCCGCCAGATTCGCCACGAACGCCCGCGCCGCCTCCGCGCGGCCCGCCGGGCCCGCCCGGCCTATGGCGTCCAGCAGGGCGCTGCCGACGATGGCCCCGTCCGCAAGACCGGCCACGGCCCGCACGTGCTCCGGCGTCGAGACGCCGAACCCGATGGCCAGGGGAAGGGCGGTGTGTCCGCGAATACGCCGCACCAGGTCCGCGACGGCGCCCGACATCTCCTGACGCGCGCCGGTGACGCCCGTGAGGGAGACGCAGTAGATGAAACCGCTCGCCAGACGGCAGACATGCGCGACGCGTTCGTCCGTGCTGGTGGGTGCCAGGAGAAAGACCATGTCCAGCCCTTGGGCGCGGCAGAGCCGGTGGAACGGTTCCGCCTCCTCCGGCGGGAGGTCGGCGACGATGACGCCGTCCACGCCCTGACGCGCGGCGTCGCGGGCGAACCTCTCCAGCCCGTAGGAGAGGAAGGGATTGTAGTACCCCATCAGCACAAGGGGCGCGTCCACGCCGCGCCGGCGCACCGCCCCGGCCGTCTCCAGGCACGTCAGCAGCGTGACGCCCTGGCCCAGGGCCGCGGCGCTGGCCTTCTGAATGGTCGCGCCGTCGGCCAGCGGGTCGCTGAAGGGCACCCCCAGCTCCACGATGTCCGCGCCGCCCGCCACCACGGCGGAGACCAGGTCCGGGGTCGCGGACACGTCGGGGTAGCCCACCGTCAGGAAGGGGATGAGGGCGACGCGCCCCTGGCTTCTGGCCCTGTCGAAGGCGGCGGCAAGTCTGCTCATGGAATGTTCACCTGGCGTCGGCGCTACCCTGCCACCTACAGGGAGGTGGCCAGCGCGACCAAGTTAAAGGCGAAGTGGGCGAAGATGGTGGTCCACAGGGACGAGGTGCGCCAGTACAGCCACGCAAGCATAAGGCCCAGGATGAACGTGGGCACGAGGACGCCCAGCTGCATGTGGCCCACGGCGAAGAGCAACGAACTGAGCGCCATGCCCGCGGGGGTGCCCACCTTTCGGGCGAGCGCCCCGAAGACGAAGCCGCGGAAAAACACCTCCTCGGCGAGTGGGGCGAGCACCGTCGCTACCAGGCCTATCGCGACGGGCGTTCCCGCAAGATGGAGCAGCTTGGACAGCGACGGAGGAAGCAGGAAGGTCCAGCCCAGCACGCTGACCGCCTGAGCGTACACCGCCGTCGCGACCAGCCCGGCGAACACGACCCCCATGCCCAGAAGCAGGTCGCGGGGGCTGGGCCCCGTGTGCAGGCCCAGGTACTCCGGCCCGCACCGGTACTTGCCCAGAGTGAAGCTCAGGGCGACGGCGCCCAGGCCCAGCTCAATGCCCGCCAGCACCAGGACGAGCAAGCCGCTGGGCAGGGGCCGCGCCGGCCCCAGCAGGACGTTCACCGCCAGGCCGACCGCCAGCACGAACAGGGCGATCGCGGCGGTCGCCTTGACCACGTCCACCCACGTCCACGGGACGTCAGGGATGGCGCGGGCCTGTACGGAGGGCCAGGAGGGATGTTCCATAGCGTTGAATAGGGCCATGATAGCACAGGGCCGAGAGCCGGAGCAAACGGGCGCTCGCCCCTTGACAGACGTCGCGGCCACCCCGTAAGATAAATGAGACATGGTATCAAAACTACACAAGGCCAACCTGTCGCGCATGGCGTCCGCCGTGACGCGGATGGAGGCGCAGGGACACCGGGTCACCGCGCCCCGCAGGACGGTGGTCGCCACCATACTCTCGTGGCCGGGGCAGTTCTCGGCGGAAGAGCTGGCCGAGGCCATGCCCGACGTAGGACGGGCCACGGTGTTCCGCACGCTGAAGCTCCTGGTGGAGCTGGGCGTCGTCTGCCGCGTCATGCTGGAAGGCGGCCACTTCCGGTACCGGCTGAGCTATCCCGACCATCATCATCACATGGTCTGCCTGGCCTGCGGGCGGGTGGAGGACCTGGTGGACGGGTCGCTGGAGGCGACCATGCGCCGCGTCGCGCAGAGGTCGCGGTTCACCGCCGAGGGGCACTGGCTGGAGATATACGGGCGCTGCCTGGACTGCCAGGAGGAGCGGACGGGCCGCAAGGGTGAGACGCCCGCCCATCCAGTGGAGTGATATGAATGAGATGACGTCTCATTCATGGGCTTTTCCCGCGTTCATCAAAGGGAGGGGTTACATGCGGTATCTCGGCACTCTAAGCAGGGCGGCCTCGCTGGTCGCTCTATTGGCGACCCTGGCCGCCTGCGTGGCGCCCGGCGCTCCCGCGGCACGATCGGGCAAGGTGCAGGCGGTGACCACACTGCCGCTCTTCGCCGATTTCATACGCAACGTGGGCGGCGACCGCGTGGACGTGACCGCCATCGTCCCCGCGGGGGCTGGCCCCGAGGACTACCAGCCCACGCCGCAGGACGCCATCGCCATCAGCAGGGCGGACGTCATCTTCTACAACGGACTGGGGCTGGAGCCAGCCGTGGAGCCCATGCTGAAGAACCAGGCGCGCAAGGACGCCGTCCAGGTGACCTTCGCGACGGGCATGCCCGTCATCAAGGATGATGACTCGCCCGGCGGCAACCCGCACATGTGGATGGACATGCGGCGCGCCATGGTCTACGTGGGGCGCGTCCGGGACACGCTCGCGCAGGTTGACCCTTCGGGCGCCGACATATACAAGGCCAACGCTGCGGCCTATCTGGACAAGCTCGACGCGCTGGACGGGCAGATAGAGGCCCAGATCAAGACAATTCCAGAGGCCGGACGCAAGCTGGTCACCTATCACGACGCCTTTCCGTACTTCGCCCAGCGCTACGGGCTGCAGGTCGTCGGCGTGGTGCTGCGCAACCCCGGCTCCGAGCCGAGCGCCGCCGACATGGCGGACCTCGCCCGCGCTTTGAAAGCGAACAGCGTTCAGACCGTCTACGTGGAGCCGCAGTTCGACCCCCGCCTGATGACGCTGATGGCGCGCGACGCGGGGGCGCAGGTCAGGCCCCTCTACAGCGACGCCCTCGACGAGAAGGCGCCCACCTACATGGACATGATGCGCTTCAACGCGCGCCAACTGGTCGAGGGCCTGGGAGGGCAGCGATGAGCGTCTCCTCTCCCGTACAGGAGCACGCCGCCATCGCGGGCGTGGCCGCGCTGGAGGTCACCGGCCTCTCGGCGGGCTACCGCCAGACCGCGGCGCTGCAGGACGTCAGCTTCTCCGTGCCGCGCGGCTCGCTGCTGGCCGTCGTGGGCCCCAACGGCGCGGGAAAGTCCACGCTGTTCAAGGTCATCCTGGGGTTGCTCACGCCCTGGAAAGGGAGCGTGCACGTGCTGGGCCGGCCCGTGCGGGACGCCCGCAGGCTCGTGGCGTACATGCCTCAGGTGGAGCTTGTGGACTGGAGCTTCCCCGTCACCGTTTTCGACGTGGTGATGATGGGAAGTTATTCGCACCTTGGCCTCTTCCGCCGGCCAGGAAAAGCGGAGCGGGAAGCGGCGCGGCGCGCCCTGGAGACGGTGCGGCTCGCGGACATGGCCGAACGCCAGATCGGCGAGTTGTCCGGCGGCCAGCAGCGGCGCGCCCTGCTGGCGCGGGCGCTGACGAGCGATCCGCAGGTCCTGCTGCTGGACGAGCCAATGACCGGGCTGGACGCGACGGCACAGCACGACATGATTCGGCTGTTCCATCAACTGACGTCGGAAGGCAGGACAATCATCGCGGCGACGCATGACCTCTCCTGCGTGGCCGCTGAGTTCAAGCTGGCGCTGCTGCTCAATCGCCGCGTCGTGGCCTTCGGGCCGCCGCGGGAGACCATGACGCAGGCCATGCTGAACGAGACGTTCCAGCGCCACATGCTGTGGGTGAATGTAGACGGAAGGATATTCATCGTCCATGGGTGATACTCTGGCATTCCTGTTCAACCCCCTGTTGGAACCCCTGGCGTTCCCCTTCATGCAGCGCGGGCTGCTGGCGGTGGCGCTCGTGGGCGTCGTCTGCGCCGTCATCGGCACGTTCGTGGTGATGAAGGGGCTGGCCTTCGTCGGCGACGCGCTGGCGCACTGCGCATTCACCGGCGCGGCCACGGCCTTTCTCCTGGGCGGGAACGTGTACCTGGGCGCCGCCACGACGGGCGTGCTCTCGGCGGTCGCCATCACGTGGGTGGGGCGGTCGGCGCGTGTGTCCCTGGACACGGCCATCGGCATCATCTTCGCGGGCGTCTTCGCGCTGGGCCTGCTGATAATGAGCCGTGTGAGGAACTACACGGTGGACCTGTTCGCCTTCGTGTTCGGCAACGTGCTGGGGGTGGGCCCGGACGACCTGATCGCCATCGCCGTCATGGTCGTCGTGGTGCTGCTGTTCGTGCTGCTGCTGTACAAGGAGCTGCTGTTCACGGCCTACGACCCGACGATGGCCGCGGCCTCCGGCGTGCCCGTGGTGCTTCTCCAGTACCTGCTCATGGTGGTGCTGGGGCTGACCACCATCGTCACCCTGCGGTCGGTCGGCGTCGTCATGGCCGTGGCGATGCTTGTGACGCCCGCGGCGACGGCCTCGCTGCTGGTGCATCGGTTCCACCACATCATGCTTGTGGCGGTGGCCGTGGCGCTTGTCTGCACGGTGACGGGGCTGTACCTGTCGTTCTACCTGGCGGTGGCGTCCGGCGCGGCCATTGTCCTGGTGACGACCCTCGCCTTCCTGCTGGCGCTGGCGTTCTCCCCCCGGCGCGGCTTGCTGACGCGGGGCAGGCCGGGCGCCGCGTAAGGCAACAGTCGCCCGCTCACGCCTTCCGCGGCGTCATCTCCCAGACCAGCGCCTCCGCGCCGGCCACGGGGTCGGCGGTGAGCGTCGGCGTCCCCGCAGCGGTCAGGCGGACGGCGTCGCCCGCGGTGAGCGCGCCCGCGCCCTCCAGCGTCGCGCCGCCCTTCGCGACGTACAGGTGCAGGTACTGAGCGTCCGGCAGGCGCACCGACTCGCCGGGCTTCAAGCGACCGCCCCACAGCGCCGCGCCCTTCTGCCGGATGACGATGGCCGCGTCATGCCCCTTCCCCGACGCGATCGGGATGAGGCCGCCCTTCGCGAGTTGAGCGTTGATGTCGAGCTGCTCGTAGCTGGGGTCCACGCGCTCCGTGTCCGGCAGCACCCACATCTGGATGAAATGCACGTCTTTCCCTTTGCCGGGGTTCATCTCCGAGTGCCAGATGCCCCGGCCCGCGCTCATGCGCTGGGCCAGCCCGGGATAGATGACGCCCTTGTTACCCAGTGTGTCCTTGTGCTCCAGCTCGCCGTCGAGCACCCACGTCACGATCTCCATATCCCGGTGCGGGTGCGTCTGGAAGCCCGTGCCGGGCCGGACGACGTCGTCGTTGCTGACGAGGAGCAGGCCGTGGTGCGTGTTCTGCGGGTCGTAGTGCGTGTTGAAGCTGAAGCAGTGGCGCGACTCCAGCCACGCTGTCCGCGTGAGGAAGCGCGCGTCGGCGCGCCGGACGTCAATAGCCGTGCCTGTCATGACCGAATCCCTCCCCCTTGAGTCCGATGCAGCACCGCCGCGCCGCCGTTACAGGCATAACTTCCCGTCAGGCAGTTGAGCGAGCCTTGCACGAAAAGCCGCTGCGGAATTCCTGTCACCCTTGAGCGAAGCGAAGGGTCTACGTTGGTTCATATACCAGACGTAGATTCTTCGCGGAGTTTACCCTGAGCGCAGCCGAAGGGCTCAGAATGACATTATGTGCAAAGCCCGTTGGTCGCATGATGTGTTTGCATCCTTAACGTTAAGTGTACCCTAGAGAGAGCTCCAGCAGATAGCGGAGCATATGCAGAAGGCGGCGGCGAGAGCGGCGTAGTCACCCGGCGGGCCGCCACAGGCATCTGCTCAAAGAAGGGGACGGTGAACGCCGTCCCTTTCTTTTGCGTGTCGCGTCCGCGTCGCGGCGTCCGTGGACTAATCGGCGTACGCGGTCTCGCCGTGCTGCGCCAGATCAAGCCCTCGCGCCTCCTCGTTTTCGGAGACGCGGAGGCCCATGAGAGCGTCAAGGACCTTCAGAATGATCCAGGTCATGACGAACGAGAAAACCCAGGTGACGACGACAGCCAGCGCCTGGACCAGGAACTGGTTCGGGTTCCCGTAGAACAGACCGTTGGCGCCGGCGCCGTTGACCAGCTTGGTGGCGAAGAGGCCCGCGGCCAGGACTCCAAACGTGCCGCCAATCCCGTGGCAGCCCCAGACGTCCAGCGAGTCGTCGAGTCCCCACTTGGCGCGCAGGCGGCAGGCCATGAAGCACAGGATGCCCGCGCTCATGCCGATGATGATGGCCGCCATGGCCGTCACATAGCCGGACGCCGGAGTGATGGCCGCAAGGCCGACCACGGCGCCGGTCGCCATGCCTACCACGCTCGGCTTGCCGCCGAAGAGCCAGGTCAGGGTCATCCACGTCAGAGCCCCGATGGCTCCCGCGGTGTTGGTCACGATGAGCGCGTTGACGGCGACTCCGCCCGCCGAGAGGGCGCTGCCCGCGTTGAAGCCGAACCAGCCAAACCAGAGCAGCCCCGCGCCCAGGACCATGTACGGGATGTTGTTCGGCTCCATCGGCTCCTTGCCGAATCCGAGGCGCTTGCCGAAGACGATAGCCGCGGTCAGGGCGGCGACGCCCGCGCTGATGTGGACGACGATGCCGCCCGCGAAGTCCAGCGCGCCAAGATTACGTAGCCAGCCGCCGTCGCCCCAGACCCAGTGCGCGAGCGGGTCGTACACCAGCGTGGCCCAGAGAAGGATAAACACGAGGAAGGTCCTGAACTTCATGCGCTCGGCGAAGGCCCCGGAGATCAGGGCGGGCGTGATAATGGCGAACATCATCTGAAAAGCCATGAAGGCCTGGTGGGGGATGGTCGCCGCATAGGCCGGGTTAGGCTCAAACCCCACGCCGTTCAGCCCGAACCATTCCAGTCCGCCGATGATTCCCCCCTTGTCGGGGCCGAAGGCCAGGGAGTAGCCCCACAGGACCCACTGGACGCTGATAAGCGCTATGACCACGAAGCTCTGCGTGATGGTGCCCAGGAGGTTTTTCCCGCGCACCAGGCCCCCGTAGAAAAAGGCGAGAGCGGGCGTCATCAGCAGCACCAGGCCGATGGAGGCCAGCACCCACGCGGTGTCGCCCGCGCTGACCTCGCTCGCCGCGGCGCCTGTCCAGAGGGCAGGCCAGGAAGGAATGGACATGGAGGATTGTCCTCCTTTTCACAAATGGCCGACTCCACGGTATACGCGTGATGTTACAGTCGTGTTACGCGCGTGTTACGACAGAGTTACGACCGCGAGTCAGCAGCGTGCTCGCGCGTGCCGGGCGTCCCGAAAGGAATACTCCCTGTTTGCCGACTGCCCGCTTCCTGTACGATAATGAACATTCCACGCGAACACGATAGACGCTCGCGGACGACGCATTGCAGGAGGCGACGATGACCACGCAGGCCCTGTCCCCGCGCCAGAGGCTGAAGAACCCCGTCGGCCAGGCCGACACGAAGAACCAGGTGCTTGCCCCACGCCCCACGGCGTTGGACGGCAAGACACTCGCCATCGTTGACAACGGCAAGGAGGGCGCCAACATCTTCCTGGGCCGGGTGCAGCAACGGCTCAAGGAGCGGTTCAAGTTCGCCGACGTCATCTACGTCCGCAAGAACCGCTCAGGCATGCCCTGCTCCAACATTGACGAGGTGGCGAAGAAGGCGGACATCGTCGTCACGGGCCTGGGCATCTGAGGGGGCTGCACAACGTGGAGTGTCCACGATGCAATCCAGTTCGAGAAACGGGGCGTGGCCAGCGCCGTGCTCGCGGCGGTCGGCTTCGACGCGCTGGGCCACCGCGAGGCGTCGCAGATGGGCCTGACCGAGCTGCCCATCGTCACCATTCCGCACGAGTTCTTCGGCTTCACTGACCAGCAGATAGCCGACTCCGCGGAACCGATGGTTGACGGCGTCGTCCACGCGCTCACGACCAAGGTGGAGGACCTGGTCAGGGAGCACGCAGCCGGCCCGTGGGCCAGGAAGGGCGGCGCGGCGAAGGCGAAGGCGAACGTCGAGGAGTTGGCGGACATCGAGTCGCCCACGTCCGCGTACGATGCGCTGGACCTCTTCTATCAGCGCGGCTGGACGGACGGCCTGCCCATCATCCCGCCGACGGACGACCTGGTGAGCGCCATGATGGCGTACACCGACCGCTCACCGGACGATGTCATCGGCGTCATCAAGCCCCGCGACGGCAAGGCAACGGTCGAGAAGATCGCGGTGAACGCCGTGATGGCGGGCTGCCGACCCGAGTACTTTCCCGTCGTGCTCGCCGCCGTGGAGGCGGTCGCCGAGCCCGCGTTCAACCTCTATACCATCCAGGCGACGACGAACCCCATCGCGCCGCTGGTGCTGGTCAACGGCCCCATCGCGAAGGAACTGGACATGAACTGGAGCTTCAACGCTTTTGGGCAGGGGCGACGCTCCAACGCGACCATCGGACGGGCGCTGCGGCTGGTCATGATGAACATCGGCGGCGGCATACCCGGCGCCATTGACAAGGCGATTCACGGCCTGCCGCACAAGTACACCTTCTGCGCGGCGGAGAACGAAGCGGAGTCGCCGTGGCCGTCGCTGGCCGAGGAGCGCGGCGCGCCGAAGGGGTCGAGCGCGGTGACGGTCATCGGCGTGCTCAGCGCGCAGAACTGGGTGACGTGGGCGTCCAGCCCGGGCGTCATCCTGTCCACCGCCGCCAACGCCATGTCCGCCATGGGCACGAACAACACGTTCCACGGCGGCCCGTCTCTGCTGGTGCTCAATCCCGGCCACGCGCAGATTCTGGCGAAGGCCGGCTACAGCAAGGACGACGTCAAGCGGTTCATGTTCACCAACGCCCGCTACCCCGTCGGCAAGCTGCATCCGGAGGAGATACAGCACTACCAGCTCCGGCGCCCGCAGTACAACTGGGGCGTGCCGATGGCCGAGCTGCCCATCGCCGACAAGTGGGAGGACATCTTCATCGCCGTCGTCGGCGCGGTGGGCATGCACGGCCTGTTCATGCCCACGCACGGCGACCCGTCCAAGCCCACGACCAAGGTCATCAGGCGCAGGGACGGGACGCCCGTCGCCTCCGTGAACGACCTGCGGCGAAAGTAGCCGCGGGTCAGGGCCGCCAGGGGACATGGCAGGCTGATGAAAAACGGGGGGGGGTGCAGAGGGGCCAAGCCCCCCTGCTGGGAGTCTGAGGGTGTCCCTCAGATACAAAATTTGACCCCCTTCCTGGCCAGGAAGGGGGTCAGGGGGATGGTCGAAAGGGTTCTTCAGCAGCCTGCTACGGGTACTCCCCCTTGCGCATGGTCATGATGAGGTAGCCCGTGCCGCTGATGGGGCGATAGCCGTGCTTCGTTCCCGCGGGGATGAAGACGGCGCCCGGCGCCGTGATGATGTGGTGGTCATCGCCAATGATGACCTCGCTCTTCAGGCCGTCGCCGACGAAGGCGTACACCTTGTTCACGTCGTGGGTGTGCATCTCCGTCTTCTTGTAGCCCGGGCCGGGGTCGCGCTCTATCTTGCGGACGATGAGGGTGATGTCCGACTCCGGCACGACGCTCTTGTCCATCATCCTGAACGACGGCCCCAGCTCCTTTTCGGCCTCCACCATGTAGTGGTACGCCAGGTCCCGGATCTTCTGCGGCTTGACGATGTACTTCTCCGTGGATGCCTTTGCCATGTCACGCCTCCATTACGTTAAACTGCGAAGTTGTTTGCGCGCGCGCTGCATGCCGCGCTCTTTTGCCGCCACGACCGTGAACCCCGCCCGTTCGAACATGGGCAGGAGGCCGGTCCAGGCGAAGGCCGCCGGGACGGGCCTGCCATCCTCGCGCGGCTTCACGGGATACCCCTCGACTACCGCCGCGCCACGCTTGCGGAGCGACCTGACCGCGTGCTCCAGCAGGCGCCGCGCGACGCCCTTGCCACGGTAGCCGCGCTTCACGAAAAAGCACGGAATGGACCACACGCGGTCCGCATCCTGACACTTGAGCGCGGGCGACCGGTTGAGTCGCGCGAAGTCTGGCCGCGCGTCGAACGCCGCCCAGCCGACGGGCTCGCCGTCGCAGTACGCCAGGATGCCATGCGCCTTACCCGTCGTCACGAGATCCTTGAACCGCCGCCTGGCCCCCTCGCCCTTTATCGCGTTCCACTCTTCTCCGCTCAGGCGCCAGTACATGCACCAGCACCCCGCGCAGGCGCCCTCCGGCCCGAACAGCCTCTCCAGGTCCGGCCAGAGGTCGGGCGAAAGCTCCTTTATTTCGACTTTCATGACTGTCCCCTCTTCCGGCATGCACGCGCCCAGTATAGCCGCTCCGTCGTGGCATTGTAAGCCGGACGCGCCCACGGCTGGGGGTCTCCCTCACCTTGTCTGCGCGCCAACCCTGAAGGGATTTGGGGGGAACGCATGTCCGCGAATGGGGTTGTCCCGCGTGCGCTCAAGCGCATGGCCTGCCACAATTGGCATGACAACAGGGGCGTCACGGGTATGGCGCCCCGGCCCGGGCATACGTCATGCCGGGCGAGACTGGAGGACGCTTGGTCTCTCTACTCCAAGGCGGTCTGATAGCCGGCTATCTGAACCACTCATTGCTGGTCGGCATTGCATGGCTCAGGTTCCTTCTGTTCGCGTTCTTCGTCGGCGCCCTGCTCGCGCTGCGAGGCCGCTTTCCCGGATGGGAGCCGCTCGCCGGCCTCGCGCTCGCGTTCGGCGTGTACAACGGAATCGTCGCCCTGCTCATCCAGCGGGGCAGGGACGACACCGCCCGCTGGATAGGCGGCGCCTTCGATACGCTGACGGTCATGGTCTGCATCTACGTGCTGAGCGTTTCCGGCGCGCAGAACAGCCTCGCCCAAAGCCTGATAAGACTCCCGCTGTTCTTCATCATACCCCTGAGCCTCGTCCATTTCGGCATGCTCATTGGCATGGCGATATCCGCAGGCGTGCTGAGCTGGTATTACATGACATCCAACATGGTCACGGGCTCTCCGGAGGGCATGGGGGCGGCGCTCGTTCAAGCGCCGGCGCTGTTTGTCATCAGCGGACTCGCAGTCGCTATCTCGCGCAACCTGCAGCGGGAGCGCCTTCAAGCCGAACAGGCCCGCCTTCGACTGCCCGACGGCTCCGGCGGAAACGGCGTCGCCATGGAGCGCGTCCTTGAAGCGGCCCCGCCGCCCGTTACGACCGGGCCATTGCCCGCGCCAGAGTGCGTCCGCGTGTACATAGCGGAGGAAAGCTACCTCCTGAAAAGGGCCTATGACTACGTGTTCCGGCCCGAACGCGGGGTCGAGGTCATTGCGATGGGCGGAAGGAGCACCGGCGAGGAGCTTGTCCGGGCCGCCCAGACCCTGAAGCCCCACGTCATGCTCCTCGGCTTCAACGTCCTTGACCGGGACGCGGTCGAGCGGACGGGGACGCTGCAGGAAAGCTGCCCGGACGTCGCGCTCGTGGTGCTGTGCGCCCGGTACAATGAGCAGGGGCTTGCGGCGCTCAGGAAGCTGTGCATAGGCTATTCCGGCGCGTGCGCGTACCTGCTGAAAAACTCCGTGGACGCGCCGGAGCAGCTTGTCGAGGTGGTGAAGTCCGTGGCCAGGGGCCGCGTCATCCTCGACCCGCCGATGATGGAGGCGTTAATCTCCGGCTCGGAGTCTCCCGCGGGGATGGTGAAGGACCTGACCCCCGCGGAGATGAAGGTCCTGAGCTGGATAGCCAAGGGCTATAACGACGAGGCGATATCCCACGTCCTGGGAATCGGGCCGGACAAGCTGCGAAGACACATCAACAGCATCCACCAGAAGCTGGGCCTCACCCCGGGCGCGGAAAACGCCAGGGTACACGCCGCAACTCTGTTCCTGAAAGCCACGGGCCTGCTCTCCCCCGACAGCCGTTCCGCCGACTGATACACCCCGTTTGCGCAGCGTGCGAATCACCATGCCCGGCACGCGCGATTGTCCACTGCACCTATCGCCTGAGAACCCCGCGGAACGTGCGCCAGGCACGCATTTTGCATAAGACATTCTCTTCTGCTATCATATGACACCGGTTCCGTTAACACATCGAGGCTGGCGATGATGTGGCAGAAGGAGGATGTATGCGGAAGGCTCTCCTGGCGCTGGCGCTCGTAGCCCTGGTGGCGGTATCCCCTCTTGTCGCCTATGCGGACAGCGCGACGCCGCTGAACTGCATCGCGACTCTTGGAGTGACCAACCCCGGCCGAATCAAAATGG
>Ga0082335_1004844_pt1 | contig 19547 bp, 15 predicted proteins | sample Subgrocontami58m_FD_72375 | JGI IMG/M metagenome (GOLD analysis project Ga0082335, IMG submission 72375) | Subsurface groundwater microbial communities from S. Glens Falls, New York, USA - GMW37 contaminated, 5.8 m (SPADES assembly) (version 2) ... | reverse complement strand
CGGCTGGCGCGTGTCGTGGCGGGTGAGACGTGCTTGTACACGTGCCCGCCCTTCATCACGAACGCGACGCGCGTGACCGCCGTGATGTCGGTCAGCGGATCGCCGTCCACCGCGACGAGGTCGGCCTCGTACCCCTCCGCCAGCGTCCCGATCGTCTTGTCGAGCCGAAGCGATTGCGCGGCCAGCGATGTGGCCGAGATGATCGCATCCATCGGCTTCTGATGGCCCTGCCGCACGCGCTCGACGATCTCGTCGGCGTTGTGGCCGTGGGCGCCCGCCACCGCGTCGGTGCCGAGCACCAGCTTCAGGTTCGGCGTGGCCACCGCCTTCTTCATCATGGCGGCGTTCAGCGTCAGCCCCTTCTCCATGTAAGCGAAGCCTTCGTCGTTGTAGTTGCCGATGCCGTTGTACTGGTCGCGGTTCTTCAGATAGTTCTGCAGCACGACCCCTACGTTGGGGTCGAAGTAGACGCCCTTGTCCGCCATCAGCGTCAGCACGTCGTCGGTGGCGAAGGCGCCGTGTTCGATCTGCTGGCAGCCCGCGTTGACCGATGCCCGGATCGATTCCGGGCTGTGCGCGTGGACCATCGTCCGCAGTCCCTGCACGTTCGCCTCGCCGCAGGCCGCCTGCAGCTGAGCGTCGGTCATCGTCTGTTTGCCGCCGTCGCGGATGCTGGCGGACGCGAAGATCTTCACGACGTCGGCGCCGTCGGTCTCGAGCTGCCGCACTTTCTGGCGAATCTCGTCCGGGGTGCCGCTGCGTTCGTTGAGCTGCCGGATGGAGGTGAGGATGCGCGGACCGGGGAAGACGCCGCGGGCGATCGCCTCGCGCAGCTCCACGTCGTTCGACTGGCCCGGGCTCTGGATCGTGGTGAAGCCGGCGAGCAGGGTCAGGTACGCGTTCTCGGCGCTATAGAGAATCTCTTGTGCGGACGTGCCGGGGCGCGCGGCGTAGCGGCCGTCCTTGTCGAAATGCCAGCCGACGTGCGCATGCACGTCGATCAGGCCTGGCATGACCGTCAATTGTCCGAGATTGTATGTCGCGTTGGTCGAGTTTCCCGTTTCGATCGACCTGATCTTGGATCCCCGGACGACGACGGTTGCATTACGGAGCACGTTGCCGGTGCCATCGAGCACCGAATCCGCGTGAATGCGGATGGTCTGGCTCTGGGCCAACAGCGCCGGCGCGGCGAAGACGACAGCAAACAAAGCGGCTTTCAGTCGCATGCGGCGCATTATAATCCTCACACTCGACCCATGTTCAAACCGGCTTTCGCCGCTCTGCTCGTGGCAGGCGCTGTCTCCCTTGTCGATGGTGTCCGGCTTGTCGGTGGTGTCCGGCTTGTCGGTGGTGTCCGGCTTGTCGGTGGTGTCCGGCTTGTCGGTGGTGTCCGGCTTCAGCCGGACCGTACCTCGCATGAGCAGGACTGGCCGTTCTACGGCGGCGATGAGGGCGGGACGAAATACTCGACGCTCGCCGACATCAACGCCTCCACGGTCACCCGGCTGAGCGTGGCGTGGGAGTGGAAAGTCGGCGAGAAGGCGCTGGCCGCCTTTAGCACGCGTCCTGGCAACTTCCAGGCCACGCCGCTGATGATCGACAACGTGCTGTATCTGAGCACGCCGTACAACCGCGTGGTGGCGCTGAACGCCGACACGGGCGCCGAGATCTGGTCCTTCGATCCGAGAGCCTACGAAGATGGTCAGCCGCCCAACGGCACGGGGTTCGTGCATCGCGGGGTGGCGGCGTGGCGCGACCGGGCGGCCGGCAACGCGCTGCGCATCTTCATCAACAGCCGCTACCGCCTGATCTGTCTCGACGCGGCGACGGGACACCCGGTCGACAGCTTCGGCACGCGCGGCGTCGTCGATCTGAGCCGCGGCCTCGTGTGGGAAATCGACAAGAAGCACTACACGAACACATCGCCGCCCCTCGTCCACAAGGACCTCGTCATTCTCGGCAACGGCGTCGGCGATCGGCTCGTGTACAAGAACGATCCTCCGGGCGACGTGCGGGCGTTCGACGCGCGCACCGGACGGCAGATCTGGTCGTTCCGTCCGATTCCGCAGCCGGGCGAGCTCGGCAACGAGACGTGGGGCGCCGACTCGTGGAGCATCACCGGCCACACCAACGTCTGGTCGCCGATGACGCTCGACGCCGAGCGCGGGCTCGTCTACCTGCCGTTCGGCACGCCAAGCAACGATTTCTTCGGCGGCCGCCGTCCGGGCGCCAACGTGTTCGCCGAGTCGCTCGTCTGTCTCGACGCGAACACCGGCGTCCGCAAGTGGCATTACCAGATCGTGCACCACGGGTTGTGGGACTACGACAACCCGTCGCCGCCGAATCTCGTGACGATCCGCGTCGACGGCCGCTCGATTGATGCCGTCGTGCAGCTGACCAAGCAGGGCTTCGCGTTCGTGTTCGACCGCGTCACCGGGCAGCCGGTCTGGCCGATCGAAGAGCGCCCGGTGCCCGCCAGCGACGTGGACGGCGAGCACGCCTGGCCGACGCAGCCGTTCCCGACCAGGCCGCCGGCCATCTCCGAACAGGGCGTCACCCTGGACGATGCGTTCGACGCGACGCCGGCCATCAAAGCCGCCGCACAGAAAGCGCTCGCGACGTATCGCATCGGCCCGCTGTTCACGCCGCCCTCGCTCGGCGGCACGGTGCAGCGTCCCGGTCTCATCGGCGGCGCCAACTGGGGCGGCGGCGCGTTCGACCCGAGGACGGGACTGCTGTTCGTGAAGACGACGAACCAGGCGAACATCGCGCGGCTCGGCAAGCCGGATCGGTCGGCGGCGAACCCGCGCGCGGCGGAAGTGGATGCCGAGCTCACCCGCGTCGGCGACACGAATGCGGAGCTCATGGACGGGCTGCCGCTGCTCAAGCCGCCGTTCGGCCACCTGGTCGCGATCGACCTGAATCGCGGCGCCATCGCGTGGCGCGTCCCGTTTGGCGATACACCGTCGTTGCGGCGGCATCCGGCGCTACAAGGCGTGGCGCTGCCGCCGGTGCTCGGCGTGGCCGGCGCGCCGGGCGTGCTCGCGACGGCCGGCGGTCTCGTGTTCGCGGGCGGCGGCGATCTCGCGCTGCACGCCGTGCGGTCGGCCGATGGCGCCGAGCTCTGGCATGCGGCGCTGCCGCGCCGCGCGAACGGCACGCCGATGACCTACCGGTCCCGGGGCGGCCGTCAGTTCGTCGTGATCGCGACCGGCGGCGGCGAGGACGCCTCGCTCGTCGCGTTCGCGCTGGAAGGTCCGGCTAAAGCCGGACACTACCTTGGACAGCAACCTACAACTGGAGGACGACAGTGATTGCGGCGTTGATGCTGGCCCTGGCCACCACTCTCTCCGGCGTCGTGCGCGATTCGAGCGGCGGCGTCGTCTCCGGCGCCGCGGTGATCGTGCGCGCGTCGGGTTCTGAACTGCACGCCACGACGGGGCCCGACGGCCGTTTTTCCGTCGACACGCCGGGCACCGGCGAGGTGACGGTCATCGTCCGCGCCGGCGGCTTCGCCGAAGCGAGGTCGAGCGTCACCGACGTCTCGCGCGCGCTCGACATCGTCCTCGCGCCCGCGGCGCTGTTCGAGACGGTCACCGTGACGCCCAGCCGCAGCGAACAGCGGCTCGGCGACATCCCGGCCAGCGTGAACATCCTCGGCAGGGAGGAGATTCGCCAGTCGCCGGCGGTCGTGGCCGACGACGTGCTGCGGCAGATCCCGACCTTCAGCCTCTTCCGCCGCACGAGCAGCCTCTCGTCGCATCCGACGGCGCAGGGCGTGTCGCTGCGCGGCATCGGGCCGAGCGGCGTCAGCCGCACGCTCGTGCTGGTGGACGGCACGCCCTTCAACGATCCCTTCGGCGGCTGGGTGTACTGGACCCGGGTGCCGCTCGAGAGCGTGGACCGCATCGAGGTGGTGGACGGCTCGAGCTCCAGCCTCTACGGCAACTACGCCATGGGCGGCGTCATCAACATCGTCAGCGCGCGGTCGGCGCGGCGGACCTTCGAGCTCAAGCCGCAGTACGGGAATCACCACAGCCCGAAGCTCGACTACCGGGCGAGCGATGTGTGGGGCAAGCTGGGCGTCACCGTTGATGGCAGCGTCTTCGACACCGACGGCTTTCCGATCGTGGCGCCCAGCGAAAAAGGGATCATCGACATCAACGCGACGGTGAAGTTCCGCACCTTCACCGGCAAGGTCGAATACAGTCCGACGGACCGCGTGAACCTGTTCGCCCGGGCCGGCTACTTCGGCGAGGATCGCGTCAACGGCAAGGTGGGCGAGGTCAACGACACGCGGTGGAAGTCGGCGAGCGGCGGCGCGCGGATCCGGATGCCGGATGACAGCGACCTGCAGGCGAGCCTCTACGGCGACGTCGAGAATTTTCACGCCATGTTCCTGGCGGTCACCGCGCCGTCCGCCACCGTGGCCGCGCGGAGCATCGTCCGCCTGACGATCGAACAGCATGTGCCGACGACCGGCGTGGGCGGGATGGTGCAGTGGGCCAAGGCCCTCGGCCGCGCGAACTACTTCAGCGCCGGGACCGACTGGCGCTGGGTGGACGGCGACAGCCAGGAGGCTTCCTACAGCGCCGCGCCCGGCCCGGTCGTGCCGCCGACGCAGAACGCGATCCTCGCGCTCCAGCGCGTCTCCGGCGGGACGCAGAAGAGCATCGGCGTGTTCGTGCAGGACATCCTGACGCCGCTGCCGAAGCTGTCGATGACGCTCAGCGCGCGCGTGGACCACTGGCGCAACTATGACGCCCACAACCTGGAGACCGCCGTGATTGCCGGGACGGCGACCAACAACATTCCGTCTCTGCCCGATCGCGGCGACACCGTGATCAGCCCGCGCGCCGCGGCCCGTTACCAGATGACCGAGAAGGTCAGCGTGTGGGGAGATATCGGCGCCGGCTTCCGCGCGCCGACGCTCAACGAGCTGTACCGCCAGTTCCGTGTCGGCGCCGTGCTCACGACGGCCAACGCCCAGCTCGGACCCGAGCGCCTGCTCGGCGGAGAGGCCGGGATCAGCCTCGCGCCGGCGCGCAACGTGACGTTCCGCCTGACGTGGTACGACAACCGCGTGACGAACCCGGTGTCCAACGTCACGCTGAGCACGGTCGGGGCGAGCGTCACGCAGCAGCGGCAGAATCTCGGCGAGACGCGCATCCGGGGCCTGCAGAGCGACGTGGAGTACCGCGCGGGCTCGTTCTGGCGGATGTCTGCCGCCTATCTCTACAACAACGCGAAGGTCACCGACGGCGGCGCGACGAACGCCGCGCTGGTCGGCAAGTTCCTGCCGCAAGTGCCGATGAACAGAGGCTCGGTGCGCGTGGCCTACGCGAACCCGAAGTATGCGAGCGTGGTGTTCGGGCTGCAGTTCTTCGGCGCGCAGTTCGACGATGATCAGAACGTGCGTGCGGTGCCGGCGGCCGCGCTCTCCGGCGCGGGGTACCCCGTGTCGGCCGCCCCGGGGCTGCCGAAGTACACGGTGGCCGACCTGACGGCGTCGCGCACTCTCGGCCGCAATCTCGAGCTGTTCTTCGGCGTGCAGAACATTCTCGACCGGCAGTACTTCGTCGGCACGCTGCCGACGACCGTCGGCTCGCCGCGGCTCGTCAACGGCGGCGTGAGGATCCGCTTCTCCGGACGGTGACACGACGATCAACGCAGAAACCGCTGAACACGCAGAGAAAAAAGATCTCTCTGCGGGTTCCGCGAGCTCTGCGTTCAACGTTGTGACGGCGTTTCGGCGGGCTTCCCTTTGGGCTGGCGCGGCAGGGTGCCTGAATCGACCGTGCGGCCCGTGCGGGTGACGACCTGGAAGTACAGCTCGTCGCCCGCAATCTCGTTGAGCATGAACGACTGATCCTGGTCGTAGCCCGCCGCCGTCATCTCCGACCTCCGCAGATCTCCCCGCCGGAGCTCACCGGCCGACCCCGACACGAAGTAATAGATCCCCTTCTGCGGCTTGAGGCGCTCGTAGACGTGGTCGTGTCCCGAGTACACGGCGTCGACGCCGTACTTCACGAACAGCGGCTCGAGGATGACGCGGAGCTCGACTTCCGAGCCATGGCGGCCGCCATCCGAGTACAGCGGGTGGTGGAAGTAGCAGATCTTCCAGGCTTCGCGCGCGTTTTTCAGCTCGTTCTCGAGCCACTGCAGCTGCTTGGGGTCCATGTAGTCGCTGTCGAGCGCGAAGAACCTCACGTTCTTCTTCGAGTAGGCGTAGTAGCGCTCGCCGTTCATGTTCCAGGGCTTGTAGAACCGGTTGGTCTGGCTGTCGTGGTTGCCGAGCGACGCGTAGAACATCACGCCGGCGTCGAGCAGCGGCTTGTACGGCATCTCGAACTTCAGCACGAAGTCGCGCGGCCGCTGGCTGCCGTACATGTTGTCGCCCAGCATGATCACCATCTCGTACGGGAGCTTCTCACGCCACGCGGCCATCTGCCTCGCGACCTCGTACTGCGCGCGGTCGCCGGTCCCGTTGTCCCCCATGGCAGCGAACTTCAGGGAATCACGCCTGTTGGGGAGCGACAGATCGCTCGACGGCCCCTGGAACGCGTCGGCGCCCGTGCACGCCGTGGTGGCGAGCCCGAGGATGAGGGTGGCCAGCAGCCGCCGCATCGAAGTACTCTATCCCGTCCGGCGGCGTCGACAACACATGAGCTGGGGATGACCGGGAGGGCCAGTCGTTTGCCCGGCAATCGGCTCCCGGCCCTCGAGGGACATGGCTGAGGCCACTGACGCGCGCTTATGAAACTCATCATTGAACCCGATCACGGAGTCGCCCCGATCGTCACGGCGATCAAGCAGGCGAAGAGAAGCATCGACATCCTGATCTTCCGGCTCGATCGGCTGGAGATTGCCCGGGCGCTCGGCGCGGCGGTCGCGCGCGGCGTCCGTGTGCGGGCGCTCACGGCGCACGCCAGCCGCGGCGGCACCAAGAGCCTGCGCAAGCTCGAGATGATCCTGCTCGCGGCGGGCGTCACCGTTTCGCGCACGGCCGACGACCTCGTCCGGTACCACGGCAAGATGATGATCCTCGACGGCCGCTTCCTGCACCTCTACGGCTTCAATTTCACCCGCCTCGACATCGCGAAGAGCCGCAGCTTCGGCGTCATCAGCAAGAACCGCAAGCTCGTCGCCGAGGCGAGCAAGCTGTTCATGGCCGACTTCGACCGCCAGCCGTACACGCCGGGCTACGAGCGCCTCGTTGTCAGCCCCGAGAACGCGCGCGAGCGGCTGTCCCGGTTCATCGGCGGCGCGCGCAAGCAGCTCCTGATCTACGACCCGCAAGTGAGCGACGAGGCGATGCTGCGGCTGCTCACCGCGCGGGTCAAGGCGGGCGTGGACGTGCGAATCATCGGCAAGGTCCAGTCGAAGTGGAACATCAGGAGCGAGAAGTATCCGGGGAAGCGGCTGCACATCCGCGCGATCATCCGCGACGGGCGCCGCGCCTTCCTCGGGAGCCAGAGTCTACGGCGACTCGAGCTCGAGAAGCGGCGCGAGGTCGGCGTCATCATCACCGACGACAAGGTCGTCTGCGAGATGCAGGATGTGTTCGTGAGGGACTGGGCGCTGACCGACACGGGCCGGAAGGAAGCCAAGAAGGCGGCGAAGGCCGGGAAGAAGGAAGAGAAGCTGGCGGCGGCCTCGTGACGCCCGGCTGAAGCCTTCGCGCTACGCCGTGGCGCGAGCCTTCAGGCGAGCGTCCTGCGGCGACCGCCAGAAATCCATCGTCGACACGCGGTGGACGCAGCCGACCGTGCAGTACGGCGCGCAGGACTTCGGCGTCGAGAACTCGCGGCGGATGTCGTCGGCGGTGTAGGACTCGAGCGGCACGCCCGGGTAGCCGCGCTGCTGCGAGCAGTAGTGGACGAGCCCGTCCTCGCAGATGTAGAGGTAGCGACTGCCGGCGCGGCACCGCCACTCGTTCGGTTTGCCGTCCGCCAGATTGTCCTGGAAGCTCCGAATCCCCGAATACAGGTTCTTCAGCACCTGCCCCGTGCCGCTGATTGCGGCCGAGACGTCGTCGAACACCTTCCGTTCGACGGGGCCAAGCGGCTTGAGGCGGCCCGATCCGTCGTGGATGATGCCGATGGATGTCGAGAAGCCGAGCTCGCGGGCGCGGTTGTTGATCGTCCGCGCGTCTTCCGGGTTCTTGATCCCGCCGCCGAGCACGGAGTTGATGTTGACGTCGAACGTCGCGTGGTCGTGGAGATGCTGCAGCTTCTTGTCGAGCAGACGAAGGCTCTTCTTCGAGACCTCGTCGGGCTCGAGGTTGTCGATGCTGATCTGGAGGAAATCGAGCCCCGCGGCGTTCAGGTCCTCGATGCGCTTCGGCGCCAGGAAGTAGCCGTTGGTGATGAGGCCCGCCATCATGCCGCGGCCGCGGATGCGGTGGATGAGCTCGTCGAGGTCCGGGTGGAGCATCGGCTCGCCGCCGCTGAACGCCACCACCGAGGTGCCGAGGTCGGCGAGCTTGTCGATGCGACGCTTCATCACCTCGGTCGGCACCGGCGGCGACACCTTGTCGTACTCGTTGCAGTAGCCGCAGTCGATGTTGCAGCGGCGGATGGGAATGATCTGCACGAGGAGCGGGTGCGCGGTATGGACGAGCCCGCGCGCGAACTCCCTCAGGGAGCGTGCTTTACGGCTGACGCTGCTGAAAGACAAGCGTAAATTATAGCATCAGGCCGGGGAGGGCTCCGCCGGCCGCATCCGGCGCAGCCGCTCGCCGACCTTCATCGAGCCGGCGAAGATCGAGCCGACCGGAATCACGCCGAGGACTTGGTGCCGGCCGACGGCCGCGAGCCCCGCCGACGCCAAGCAGCCGCAGTTGGCGCAGTCCGGCGCGCCGCCGAACTGGCACGGCGTGATCCTGGTCGTCAGATCCGCCGAGATGCTCAGGGTCGTGCGCGCGAACACGCAGTCGTCGGGTGATTGCGGCGGCTCGGCGTACGCCTCGATGAGCCCTTGCGCCATCTTCAGCTTCGGGTAGCGCAGCCGAAGCGCCAGGAGGTCGGCGATCACCTGTTCGCGATCGACCGGCCGCAGGCGCTCTTCGGAAATCTCGCCGAGTTGCGGTGTGTAGAGGCTGAACCAGACCTTCTCGGTCTCGCCGCGCGCGGACCAGAAGCGCAGAAATTCTTCGATGTAGCCGGGGCGGTTCACCTGCTGCCGCGTGACGGTGCAGTGCACCGTGATCTGGTGCCCCTCGATGTGCTCCAGGATGCGGTCGTAGGTGGCCGGCGTCCGGCGCACGTCGTGTTCGGGCTGCAGTCCGTCGATGGAGACGACGATCGACAGGCGCGGAATGCCGCGCCATTCCGCGGGAATCTCCCGCACGGCGCTCGTGACGAGCTGCACGTGGATGCCGCGCGCCGACAGCGCTGGCAGAATCGTGCTCAGCTCGCGGTACCGCACGAGCGGTTCACCGCCGACAATCGAGACGTGCAGCGGGCGGTGCCGATCGACCAGCGCGATGATGCCGTCGATGAGCTCCTGGCCCTTGAAGTCGCGGACCTCGCGCAAGGTGACGTCGCCGCCGAGATGATCGTCGCCGTACGCGTAGCAGCCGGGACAGTGCAGCGGGCACTCACGGGTGATTTCGATCGACAGCGCGGGCGTGTAACCGGCGAGGATGCGGCCCCACGCGGAGAAAATACCTTCCATCTCTACAACTATAGCAGGCTCCGCTTCGATTCCTCGTTCAGGCAGTCCGCGTGCTCGCGCAACGACGGGATTTGGGATTCGGGATTGGGGATTCGGGATTCGGGATTCGAAATTCGGGATTCGTGATTCGAATCCCCAATCCCCAATCCCCAATCCCAAATCCCGTCATCCCGTCACCGCACCGCGGTGAACATGATCTCGACCGCGGCGTCGGCGCCCATCAGACCGGTGCCGACCGTGGCGCGCGCGGGGAAGTCCCTCGCGAACGCCGTGCGATAGGCCGCGTTCATGTCCTGGAACCTGCCCATGTCCGGCAGGTAGACAATCGCATCGACGACGTTCGACCAGTCGAAGCCGGCGGCCTTCAGCGTGCGCTCCGCGCGCGCGAGGACTTCCGCGGTCTGCGCTGTGACGTCGCCCTTGTTGCTCGCCGTGTTGCCGGTCAGGCCCGCCACGTAGAGCCGGCGGCCTACCTGAATGGCCGAGCTCAGGTTCGCATTCGGCGTGCCGGCCGAGCCGTCGGCGTTCGGCGTGGTGATCGCTTTGCGTCCGGCGTCCTTGACGGCGACCATCGCGATCTCGACGAGGTAGTCCGGGCTCGTGAGCCCCGCCTTCACCGTCGCGCGCGCCGGCGGGGAGGACGGGAAGTACGTCCGGTACGTCGTGTTCATCGCCTGGAACGTCGTGTCGTCGGTGAGGAAGACACGCGCGCTGACCACGTCGGCGTGGCTCATGCCGGCTTGTTTGAGAATCGCAGCGCCGTTGTCGAGGACGGTCCTGGTCTGCACGGTGACGTCGCCCCTGACGGTCGTGTTGTCCTTGCCGTTGCGGCTGACCAGGCCGGACAGAAACAGCGTGTTGCCGCTCCTGATGCCGTAGCTGTACGGGTTGGGCGACGTGATCCAGTCGCCCGGGTGGACGACCGCCCGCTCGCCCCCGGTGGGCACCGCGATCATGGACATCTCGATCAGGGCGTCCGCGTTCGCGAGCGGCTGCGTGACGACGACAGTGGTGCGCGCCGGAGGATCCTTCGGCCAGTAGGTGGCGTAGACCTCGTTCATGGCCGCGAAGTCGCTGGCGTTCCGCAAGTAGACCAGGACGCTGGCGGCGTTGGCGAGGCTCGATCCGCCTGCCGTGAGCGTCGCGGCGATGTTGTCGAACGTCTGTCGGGTCTGCGCCTTGATGTCGCCTTTGGCGATCGCGCCCGACGCGTCGGTGCCGAGCGTGCCGGACACGTAGATGAGCCCGTCGGCTTTCACCGCGGGGCTGAACGGCAGGTTCGAACGGCCCAGGGTGGTGATGATCTGTTTCGACGAGGACTGAGCAAAGGTCATGGAGACCGCCGCGATAATGAGCGCAAGCACGGTGAACAGACGCATGGGTGGCTCCTTCAGAAGCCGCCATTCTACTCGGTCCAGCTGAAGCCGGACACTGGGGCCGCCGCGGCCGCGTCGAGCCGCGCCTGGACGTCCACGCGCTGGCATCGCGGCGCGAAGGGCGCCAGATGGCGCGACCCGCGCGTGAGCATGTACACGGTGCCGTGATGGTTCAGGCGGCGCAGGTGACGGAACGCGGCGCCGATCTGCAGGATGCCCTGGCAGAGGTAGCGGACGTCGCCCCGGTTGAACTGCGCGATTCCCTCGAGCAGCTGCGCGGGCGGCGGTTCGTCGCACGACATGGGGTAATCTTAAGAGACGATGCTCGAAAAGCGGCGATCGAAGATCCACGGATGGGGCGTCTGGACGACGCGGACGATTTCCAAGAACACGCGCATCATCGACTACGCGGGCGAGAAGATCTCCAACCTGGAGAGCCTGAAGCGCGAGAGGCGCTACATCAGGAACGGGCACATCTGGTGCTTCAAGCTGACGAACCGCACGGTGATTGACGCCGGCGTCGGCGGCAATGACGCCCGCTTCATCAACCACCGCTGCAGGCCCAACTGCTACATCCACATCCTCGACGGCACGATCTGGATTCGCGCGGCTCGCAAGATCCGCAAAGGCGAAGAGCTGACCTATCACTACAACACCGACGGCGAAGGCCTGATCAAGTGCCGCTGCCGTCGTGGATGCCAGCACTTGCTGTGAGCCCGCGTCACGTCCTCTATCTCCACGGCTTCGCCTCGTCGCCGCAGTCGACGAAGGCGGGGTACTTCACCGAGCGGCTGCGGGCGCACGGCCTCGAGGTGCGGTGCCCGGATTTCAATCAGCCCGATTTTTCCACGCTGACCCTGACGCGCATGCTCGACCAGCTCGGCGCCGAACTCGAGCGGCTCGATCGCGCGCCGGTCGCGCTCATGGGCTCGAGCCTGGGCGGCACGCTCGCGATCCTCGCGGCCGCGCGATGTCCCGCGCAGGTGGACCGGCTCGTGCTGCTCGCTCCCGCGGTGATGTTCGCGAAGCCCGGTCATCATCTGCTGCCGCCGGAACGTATCGACGAGTGGCGCCGCCGGGGTGAGCTGCCGTTCTTCCACTACGCGGACCATGCCGAGCGCAACCTGCGCTTCGCCTTTTATGAGGACAGCCTGCGCTACGACGCGTTCAACGCCCTCGTCGGGCAGCCCACGCTGATCTTCCAGGGACTGCGCGACGCGTCGGTCGATTACCGCACGGTCGAGGCGTTTACGAAGACGCGGCCGAACGTGACGCTGTCGCTGCTGGACGACGATCACCAGTTGCTCGCCAGCCTGCCACGCATCTGGAACGACGTCGCGCCGTCGCTGGGGCTCGCGGAATGACGCGCGCCCGCGCGCTCGCGGTCGCCCTCATCGGGGTTCTGGGTTCAGGGTTCAGGGTTCAGGGTTCGTTCGCGGTTAAGGGTTCGGGGTTCAAGGTTCGGGGTTCGTTCGCGGTTCCGGGTTCGCAGAGCGCGTCGAGAACCCAGAACGTGAACGAACCCAGCACGTTGAACCCTGAGCTCCGAACCGTGCATGTCGGCGTCCTGAAGCCCCGCGGCGGCTACACCATCGCGACGATGTCGATGGAGACCTACGTGGCGCGCGTGCTGACGGGCGAGGCGGTGCGCGACAGCCGGCCGGCGGCGCTCGAGGCGCTGGCGATCACGATTCGCACCTTCGCGCTGGCCAATCGCGGGCGCCATCGCGCGGACGGTTTCGATCTGTGCGATCAGACGCACTGTCAGGTCGTCGGGACCGCGACGTCCGCGACGGATCGCGCGGCGCAGGAGACGGCCGGTCGTCTGCTGCTGCGCGATGGCGCGCCGGCGTCGGTGTACTACTCGGCGGCGTGCGGCGGCCACACGCAGATTCCATCCGACGTCTGGCCCGGCGCGGAGGATCCGCCCTTCCTGCCGTCGCGAGAAGACGACGCCTGTCGGGGTGCGCCGGCGTGGACGGCGGAGATCCGGGAAACGGATCTGGCGCGGGCGCTGCGCGCGTCGGGTTTTCGGGGCGGGCTGCGCGACGTCCGGATCGCGTCGCGCAACGCGTCCGGCCGTGTGGCGCGCCTGAAGCTGGACGGGTTGCGTCCGGACGACATCTCCGGGCAGGATCTGCGCGTCGCCGTCGGGCGGACGCTCGGCTGGCAGCACATCAAGAGCACGGCCTTCGATCTGCGCCGCACGGGCGGGTCGTATCGGTTCAGCGGCCACGGGTCGGGGCACGGCGTGGGCCTGTGCGTCATCGGGTCCGCGCGGCTGGCCGAGCGCGGCACGAGCGCCGAAGACATCCTCGCGCGCTATTTCCCCGGCCTCGAGATCTCCCCAGCCCTCGGGCGGGGTCAGACGAGGGTTCGGACCGGGGTCAGACCCCCGTCTGACCCCCATCTGTCTCCTGGCGCGGCTTTCGCGCCGGAGATCCTTATCTCACTGCCGGATGACGAGGAAGGGGAGCGGGGCGCGATCCTGCCTCAGGCACTGCGGGCGCGCGACGAGCTGGCGCGCACGCTCGGCGTCCCCGCGCCGCCGCGCGTGACGCTGCGGTTTCACCCGACGACCGACGACTACGAGCGGGTCACCGGCCAGGCCTGGTTCACCTCGGGCGCCGTCGTTCATGACGAGGTGCACCTGGTGCCCCTGGCCGTGCTGCGCGCTCGCGGCGTGCTCGAGCGGACGATCCGCCACGAGCTCGTGCACATCATGACGGACGCCGCGCTCGGCCAGCGGCCCGCGTGGGTGCGGGAAGGCGCCGCGATTCATTTCGCCGGCGAACAGCCGATCCCGGGCGAGAATGCCCGGCGGCCCGCCTTGAGACCCGAACCGCGCGCGTCATGTCCGGACGACAACGAGCTCCGGCGACCCGTCTCCGTCGGCGCGCTCAGCAACGCCTACGCGCGAGCCCGCGCCTGCTTCGCGAGACAGATTCAGGCAGGGAAGAGTTGGAGAGACGTACGTTAGACGCAGAACTCGCAGAACGCGCAGAGAAGACGTTCTCTCTGCGGATTCAGCGGTCTCTGCGTTGATCGTCGTCGATCACTTCGGATCCGGAACCGTCGGGACCGTGTACGTCCTCTCCAGCGCCGCCTGATATTCGCCGAACAGCGCCTTGATCCCGTCGAATTCCTTCTTCACCACCGCGCGATAGTCGGCGCGCGTCGCGAAGTCGAAGAGCACCGCGGCCATCGCCTGCGCGTCGATCGTGAACCCGTTGTGGCCGATTTCCTTCAGGTTGTCCGCGTCCATCCCGTACGTGTGGTTCGAGAACGTCGAGGACTGCGCGCTGAGGCCGATGCCCGGGATGTCGCGCGACACGCTGCCGGTCTCTTCGTAACCCTGCGGCTTGCCCGGTTCGGGATTCACGCCGGTCGCGCCCAGGTTCTTCATGTAGGCGAAGCCGACCTCTCCCAGCGTCGAGAGGCTGATGCCGTCCACGTCCTTGCCGTAGTGATCGATCTTCACCTTCGTCCCGGTGGCGAGCGCCGCGGCCTTCGCCGCGTTGTCCACGAACTCCACGACCTGCTGGAGGTACACCTCGTCGGGATAGCGGATGTAGAAGTCGGCGACGGTGCGATCCGGCACGACGTTCGGGGCCGTGCCGCCCTCCACGATGATGCCCTGAATGCGCGCTTCCGGCCGGATGCTGGCGCGGACGCCGTCGATGTTCACGAAGAAATGAATGACGGCCTCGAGCGCGTTGCGGCCGTTCCACGGCGTCATCTGATGCGTCGGGGCGCCGCTGAACGTGTACTTCGCGCCGACGATGTTCAGGCAGCAGGTGCCGAATCCGTAGGCCGGTCGGCTCGTGGCGCCGGCGGCGTGGCTGCGTACGAGGATGTCCGCGCCGTCGAACACGTGCGCCTCGTGCATCACGGTCTTGGCGTTGGGCGGCATCATCTCTTCGCCGGGCGCGCCGTACACCACGACGCTGCCGGGCGTCTTCGTGCGGGCGAGGTACTCCGACATCGCGATCGCGGCGGCGAGACCGACCGGCCCCTGCGCGCTGTGCTGATCCCCGTGAAACGCCCCCTTTGTGCCACGCAATGCGTCGTACTCGACGATGACGCCGAGCGTGGGGCTGCCGTTGTTCTGCCGGAACTTCGCCACGAAGGCCGTGGACAGCCCGGCACTGCCCGTCTCCACGCTGAAGTTGTGCTGCCGCAGATAGTCGGTCAGCTTGCCGAGGGAACGCTTTTCCTCGAACCCGATTTCGGGATGGGTCGCGATGTCGTCGGCCAGCGCGAGGAGCTCTTTGTCCATCAGCTCCTTGGCCCGCGCGACGACCGTGTCGCGTTCGGCGTTGGGACCGGTCAGCCGCGACACAAGGCCCGGCACGTCGAGCGACTGCTCGAGCGCCGACATCTTCTTCAGCACCTCACGCGCCGCGTCGCGTTCGGTCGGGGTCTCCTGGGCGAGGACAGATGCGGGAATGGAAAGGGACAGGATGAGGGCGAACGCGCGTGTGAGCTGATCCATGCCCGCCATTATAGCCACCAGCCAGACGACCGCTTCGCGCGCGCACGGCCGCCAGGCGCCCGCCGGCCGGCGTTACCCGATCGGCAACTCGATGACGGCGGACCCGCGGGTGAGCGCGTCGTCTTCGCCCGTGGCGGCCGGCGACCAGATGCGGCCGCCGTGTCCTTCGATGACACGGCGCGCCAGCGGCAGCGCGAGGCCCAGGCCGCTTCGGTGATCGTCAAACGGACCCGGTGCACGGTCGTATGCCGCTCGCACGCTCGAGCCCTCGGCGACGACGATGACGGCCGAATCGCGGCCGTCGAGAATCTCGCGTCGGCGCTCCGCGACGACGATGCACGGACCGGCCTTCTCGCGCAGAACAGCCCTGAAAATCGCGTCAAGTGCGCTTCGCAAGCGTGCGGCATCTCCCGACAACGGCGCCCCGGTGTCCTGCCCGCGCACTTCCAGGTGCACGTCGCGTTCCTGTGCCTCGTGCACGAGCTCGGCCGCTTCGGAGGTGAGCGCGAAGACGTCGAGCGGCTTGCGTGAAAGCGTCACGGTGCCGGCGTCGAGCTTGGAGATCTCGCTGAGCTCGGCGACGAGCGCCACGAGCCGCGCGCACGACTTGTCCGCCTCGTCGATCATCTTCCGCTGCCGCTCGGTGAGCGGCGCGTCGGTGTCGCGCTGCAGCATCCGCAGATAGCCGCCGACGACGCTGGCTGGCGTGCGGAATTCGTGGACGGCGAGAGAGAGCAGTTGCGGGTAGTCGATGTGCGCGCGCTCCATCCGGTCGAGCGTAGCATACGATTGGAAATGCGATTCCGGTCCACGTTGTGAAAACTCCTTCCGCTCGGGCATCCAGCGCGGCCGGAGGGCCGTATTTCCTTATAATGAAAGCACCATGTTGATCACGCGCCCCGCCGACATTCCGAGCTCCGAGATCACCGACAAGAAGGTCTATCTCAATCGCCGCGAGTTTCTCCAGGCCGCCACCGGCACCGCCGCCGTCGCCGCGGCCGGGCTCCTGGGCTCCGAGGCGCTGCTGCACGCGGCCACGCCGGCGCCGCACGGGCGGAAGCTGGAGAACATCAAGAAGAGCGCGTTCAGCACCGACGAGAAGCCGAACAAGTGGGACGAGATCACCACCTACAACAACTACTACGAGTTCGGCACCGACAAGGATTCGCCGTCGATGCTCGCCCGAACCCTGAAACCCGAGCCGTGGAGCGTGACGGTCGACGGCGAGTGCAACAAGAAGGGCACGATGCACTTCGAGGATGTGCTGAAGGGCGAGACGCTCGAGGACCGCATCTATCGGCACCGCTGCGTGGAGCGGTGGTCGATGGTCATCCCGTGGGTCGGCTTTCCGCTCGCCAACTTCATCAAGAAGTGCGAGCCGACGTCGAAAGCGAAATACGTCGAGCTCACCACGCTCTACGATCCGAAGCAGATGCCCGGCGTCCGCAGCCCGGTGCTGAGCTGGCCGTACGTCGAGGGGCTGCGCATGGACGAGGCGATGCACCCGCTCACGATTCTCGCCGTCGGGTTGTACGGAGAGGTGCTGCCGAACCAGGACGGCGCGCCGCTGCGTCTCGCGGTGCCCTGGAAGTACGGCTTCAAGCATATCAAGTCGATCGTGAAGGTGAAGTTCGTCGAGAAACCGCCGCTGAACACGTGGCAGGAACAGGCGGCCAACGAGTACGGGTTCTACGCGAACGTGAACCCGACGGTCGATCATCCGCGGTGGAGCCAGGCGCAGGAACGCCGCATCGGCGAGTTCTTCATGCGCAAGACCCTGATGTTCAACGGCTACGGCGATCAGGTCGCGAGCATGTACGCCGGCATGGACCTGCGGAAGAACTACTAGGGCCGAGGTGCTCAAGCCCGTTGTCTTTCTCGCGTGCCTTGGGCCGTTCTTCTGGCTCGTCTGGGCGGGCCTCACCGGCAACCTCAGCGCGAATCCGCTGAGCGACCTCACCAACGAAACCGGCGTCTGGACGCTGCGGTTTCTCTGCATCACGCTGGCGATTACGCCCTTGCGGCGGCTCTCAGGGTGGAACGGCGCGATCCGGTTTCGCCGGATGGCCGGCCTGTTCGCGTTCTTCTACGGCACGCTGCACTTCCTCACCTATGTGATCGTCGATCGGTTCGCCGGCCTCGACTTTCCCAACGGCATCGTCGCCTGGACCACGGTGGAGAACCTCGCGAAGGCCGTGTGGGACGACGTGTACAAGCGGCCGTTCATTACGGTCGGTTTCACGGCGCTCGTGTCGATGGTGCCGCTGGCCGTCACGTCCACGGCCGGCATGATTCGGCGGCTCGGCGGCCGGCGGTGGAATCAGCTCCATCGCATCATCTATTTCACCGCCGTCCTTGGCGTCGTCCACTACTGGTGGCTCGTGAAGGCCGACATCCGACGGCCGCTCGCGTACGGCGCGGTCGTCGCGTGCCTCCTCGTGTTCCGGTTCTACTGGGCGCGGCTGCGGGGAGGCGCGCCCGCACGCGAGGCCGTGCATGGCGCTCCCGCGGCCTGACCACGAAGACACGAAGACACGAAGACACGAAGACACGAAGACACGAAGACACGAAGACACGAAGACACGAAGACACGAAGACACGATCAACCACAGAGGCACAGAGGCACAGAGAAAGACCCGATCGTCGGAGAGCAGCGCCCGCAGAAATGGGGCGCGTTCACCAGGTCGGCGGTCGGCCCGCAACGCGGGCCGCCGCTGCGCGGCGCCGCCGACCTGGTGGACGCGCTCTCTGTGTCTCTGTGGTGTGCGTTTGAAAATCTCTGCGGGCTTTGCGGACTCTGCGTTGAAAGCCCGGGACGCTATCGCAGCGTGATCCGCCCGTCGATTTGCTGCGCGATCTCTTTCCTGGCGGCCACGTGCTTTTCGATCGCGCTGGTGATGAGGTTCCCCGCCTCGGGCCCGACCAGCACTCGCTGGCCGGCGAACATCGTGTAGCCGTCGCCACCCTTGAGGATGAAGTCGGGAACAGCGACTGTATACGTCCTGCCCGGATCGAGCGGCTCACCGTTCACGCGCACGTCGCGCACGCGATCCCCGGCCGGCGCGTTCAGCTCGACGGTCATCGTCAGACCAGACACTTGAGGAAACTGTCCGGCGGCAGCCGGCAGCTTCGACACCCCGCTGTTCAGCGCCTCCAGCACCACGCGTCCCGGCAGCGCGAGCCTGCAAATGACGTTGTCGAACGGATGCATCTCGACGAGGGTCCGCCGCGTGAGCGGTCCCGCCGGAAAGAGGCGATTGCCGCGGATGCTTCCCGAATTCGTGATCGCGATGTCGGTGCCGGCGTCGGCGCGGATCGCGTCGGCAACGAGGTCGCCCAGGTTGGTTTCCGCGGTCGTCTTCGGATCGTCCGGGATCGCGCTGGTGACCGGAATCAACTCGTAGAAGCGCTCGATCGTGCCCTCGGGACGCCGGTTGACGTCGATGCGCGCCAGGTACCTCGCGTCCGAGCCCGCCTTGCTGATGAGCGATCGGTTGAGGGTGGCCGTAATCAGGTAGTGCTCGTGTCCGCCGATGACGAGGTCGATCTCGGGAAACGTCTCGACAAGCGCGCGGTCCGTCGCGAACGCGAGGTGCGTCACGGCGACGATGACGGTGGCGCCCTCGCGCGTGAGCATCGGCAGGTACCGCGCCGCCGCGTCGAGGGGATCGAGGATCCGCGTGTGCGTCAGCTTGTCACCAGCGATCTCGCTCGTGTTCAGGCACAGGCCGATGAATCCGATCTTCAGCCCGCCGAACGTCTTCACCACGTACGGCGCGGCGCCGCCCAGCGGCTTGCCGGTCTGTGTGTCGATCACGTTCGACACCACCCACTGCCATGTCGCTTCGTGCATGCGCTGGATGAGCACGTCGTCGCCGAAGTCGAACTCGTGGTTGCCGAGGGTGGCGAGATCCAGACCGGCGGCGTTCAGCGCGGCGACCATCTGCTCGCCCTTGAACACGCTGGACGCGACAGAAGGCGACAGGAAGTCGCCGGCC
>Ga0082335_1004842_pt1 | contig 19552 bp, 20 predicted proteins | sample Subgrocontami58m_FD_72375 | JGI IMG/M metagenome (GOLD analysis project Ga0082335, IMG submission 72375) | Subsurface groundwater microbial communities from S. Glens Falls, New York, USA - GMW37 contaminated, 5.8 m (SPADES assembly) (version 2) ... | reverse complement strand
CGGGTCGAGGCGGTAGATTTAACTTTAATCAGAGCTAACTCGCGGGCGACGATAGCCTCATCTGTAACATCAGACACCTTGACCACATCAATTACTTTTTCGAGCTGTTTACGGACCTGCTCTACCCCGCCTACCCCATCGGCGACAACGATGGTCATACGGGAAAGGCCGGGCGTCTCAGTGTGTCCCACAGCGATGCTATCAATGTTGAAACCGCGTCGCCGGAACAGGCTAGCCACCCTGTTGAGCACTCCGGGTTCATCCTGAACGAGGGCAACCAATATATGCTTATTATTCAAACTTTATCTCACCCCTTTTTGTTCTCCCCAACTCCGGCTTTGAGAATTTTTAAACTGGCGGGAATTCCCTGTTTTTATATTGTTTATCCTCAGGTGGCAACGGAGAAGGTGGAGAAGGATGATTACTTAACTTATATATTACTTACTGGCAGAGTAACCGAATCCACAGGCGCGGCACATTCTTTTAAAGGGGCTTCTATGTACTCGGCCAGGGATGCGCCGGGAGGCACCATAGGGTAAACATCTTCCTCTGGCTCCACTTGAAAGTCAATAAGGAAAGGGCCATCATGTTCCATTGCTTCGATGATAGCTGTCTTTGCCTGCTCTTTTCGTGTTACCCTCCTGCCAGGTATACCATAGGCTTCAGCTATCTTGACATAATCTGGTCCCCATAGCGGAGTTCCCACATAGTTACGCTTGTAGAACAACTCCTGCCACTGCCTGACCATTCCCAGGAACCCGTTGTTGATGATTGCAATTTTTACAGCGACATTCTCCTGTATGATAGTCGCCAGTTCCTGCAACGTCATCTGGAAACCCCCATCGCCAGCTATACACCACACCGTATCCTCGGGACAGCCTACCTTCGCACCGAAGGCTGCCGGCAATTCGAACCCCATTGTCCCCAGACCTCCGGAGGAAACAAAACCCCGGGGTTTTGTATACCAGAAATGCTGGGCAGCCCACATTTGATTCTGGCCGACACCGGTAACTATTATAGCGTCGCCTTTGGTTACCTCATAGATCTGGCGTATAACATACTGAGGCAATAGCCCGGTGCTCTCCCTGATATAGACACATGGGTGTTCCCGTCTCCATTGCTCTATTTGCCGAACCCAGTCCATACGGTTGTTGGTAGAAACTTCTTTATTCAACGATTGCAAGACTACCTTAACATCACCTACAATGGGCACTTCTACCGGCACGTTTTTGCCAATCTCTGCCGGGTCAATATCAATATGGATGACACGGGCGTGGGGGGCAAAATCGCTTACTCTGGCGGTTGCCCGGTCGTCAAAACGCATACCGATGGCAATTAAAACATCGGTAGCACATATCGCCATATTAGCATAAGCCATTCCGTGCATGCCCAACATACCAAAGCTCAGGTCATGGTTTTCAGGAAATGAACCTATACCCAGCAAAGTTGTTACAACGGGAATATGGGCCTTTTCTGCCAGCTCTTTGACCCCTTCCTGAGCGCCTGAGATAATAACCCCGCGGCCGGCTACTATCAAAGGTCTTTTAGCTTCGTTGATAAGCTTAGCCGCTCTCTTTATCTGTGTGGGGTGGCCGGTTAATTTAGGTTTATATCCCGGTAAGTCCACGCTTGTGGGATAGCTGAAATTTGCCTCTTCTACAAAAACATCCCTGGGAATATCAATAAGCACCGGCCCCGGTCGGCCGCTACTGGCAATATAGAAGGATTCCTTAATTATTCGGGCCAGGTCACTAGCTTTGGTCACAAGATAATTATGCTTGGTAATTGGAAGTGTAATACCGGTGATATCCACCTCTTGAAAAGCATCCTTGCCAATAAACGGGCGGGCTACCTGGCCGGTAATGGCTATCACCGGCGAGGAGTCTAGATAAGCTGTAGCAATGCCGGTTACCAGGTTCGTGGCGCCCGGCCCGGAGGTAGCAAAGCACACGCCCACCTTTCCGGTAGCCCGGGCGTAGCCGTCAGCAGCATGAGCGGCTCCCTGCTCATGCCTTACCAGAATGTGTCTAAGTTGAGGGTATTGGGGCAGCGTATCATATAAAGGCAATACTGCACCACCGGGAAAGCCGAATACGACCTCTACCCCTTCTTTTAATAATGCCTCACACAGGATTTGAGCGCCTTTTAACTTCATATATGATTAATTCTCCCGAAAATAACCTCTCCCCGTGCCCCTCTCCGTTGACGGAGAGGGGTGTAGAGGTGAGGTCAATTTTCGTTCTTCGTGTGGCCCCCTGCAAGGGGGCATGGGTGATTCCATAAATATTATATCTTGAAAACAGCCCCGGTGCTGGCCGAGGTTACCATATTCGCATAACGTAATAGATAGCCCGATTTAACCTTTGGCTGGAAAGGCGGCAACTTAGCGAGACGTTTGTTTATTTCCGCTTTGCTCAAATCAGCCTCCAGCCGCCGTTCGGGGATATTAATCTCGATTATATCACCGTCCCGTAACGCCGCGATAGGACCGCCTAAGGATGCCTCCGGTGAGACATGGCCTATGGCTGCCCCCTTTGTGGCCCCGGAGAAACGCCCGTCGGTTATCAGGGCAACAGAAGAATCCAGACCCATGCCACTTAGTAAGGATGTCGGGGTGAGCATCTCTCTCATACCCGGACCACCGCGAGGGCCTTCATAGCGAATAACTACCACCTGTCCCGGCTGGATAGAGCCTTTCATTATGGCTTGAGTGGCCTCTTCTTCCGAATCGAAAACACGGGCGGGCCCCTTATGGACTAACATCTCCGGGGATACAGCCGCGCTTTTAACCACAGCGCCATCGGGCGCTATGTTTCCAAACAGGATAGACAGGCCGCCGTGAGGGGAATGAGGTTGCGTTCTGGAGCGAATAACATCCCTGTCCCACACTTTAGCGCCAACCAGGTTCTTGCCAAGGGGTTTGCCGGTTACTGTTTTCACATTTAAATCCAGATTACTGCTGATCTCTTTCATTACCGCAGAAATGCCGCCGGCTCTATCTAAATCCTGGATATGATATTTGCCGGCCGGGCTGAGTTTACATATATGGGGAGTCCTCTGGCTGATTTCGTTAATCTTAACCAGTGAGAAATTAATCCCGGCTTCGCTGGCCAGAGCCAGTAAATGTAAAACCGAGTTGGTGCTACCCCCCAACGCCATATCAACCGCAAAAGCATTGGATAAACCTTGTCCAGTGATAATGTCGCGGGGGAGTATGTTTTTGGCCAGGAGCGACACCACCTGCCGTCCGGCATCCTGAGCCAGCATCAGTCTCCTGGAGTCTATGGCGGGTATGGTGCCGTGGCCCGGCAAGCCCATACCCAGGGCTTCGGTCAAACAATTCATGGTGTTGGCGGTAAACATACCGGCGCAACTTCCGCAACCGGGACAGGCTGCCCGGGCGAGAGACTCTAGCTGTTTTTCTGTCATCTCGCCTTTTACCGCCTTGCCCACAGCCTGGAACATCGTACTTAGATCAATACACTCATATTCGGGGCCGCCCTCCGGCCAGGTGCCGGCCAGCATGGGGCCGCCGCTGATGAAAATAGAGGGTATATTCAGTCTGACTGCGGCCATGAGCATTCCGGGCACTACCTTATCGCAGTTAGGGATAAAGACCAGAGCGTCGAAGGCATGGGCTTGAGCAACTACCTCCACTGAATCAGCGATAAGCTCGCGGCTGGCCAGGCTATACTTCATGCCCTCATGGTTCATAGCTATGCCGTCACAGACTACAATGGTATTGACCTCAAACGGCACTCCACCACCCTGAGCTACACCTGCCTTCACTGCTTCAGCCAGGACACGCAGGTGTTTGTGGCCGGGGACTATCTCGCTATAGCTGTTGACCACGCCCACAAAGGGTTTATCCATCTCTTCCTGTGATACGCCCAGAGCGTAGAGGAGGGCACGGTGTGGGGCCCGTTCAATTCCTTTTTTTATATAATCGCTTTTCATAAAATTAACTCGTAAAGGGGGTAAAAAAATCCGTCCCTTAGTGGGACGGATTCATTTCCCCGCCCAATATATTACATCATTTTCAAAACATAACATAGGGGAAAATGATTGTCAAGGTAGAGTCATTGTGATCCCAGGGTCTATGCATTATCATTCCTCTAAAATAGTCGCTCTCATGTCATCCTGGAGGCGTCACGAGTTATTGGGACGACGAAGGATCTCAGGGCGGCAGGGAGTTTTTTTTGCAGTTGACTTGCCCCACCCTGAGATGCTTCGCTATGCTCCAGCATGACAAATGGTGTGGCCTTTGCCACGCAGGATTCTCTAATAATGCAAAGACCCTGGTTGTGATCCATGGATTCTTGGCTTAAATGGAGAAGTTGTGACAATAACAAGCGAGGCCCCGACATACCGGGGCCTCGTTGAAATATCCAAACCTTTTCGACTAATCCTGGCTAGTCTCTCTCAGCCTTGCCTACCATCGTACCGCCACCAGCCAAACCACCCTGACTTGCCGGCAACCCTACTATACCATCCAGGGTGATCGCAAACGTGCCCTTAGCCTCTATTTTCCCATCTATTTCCCACTTGCCATTGTCAGTAACTCTATGAATGAAAGCTACCGGAGTTGCCGGTGGGGGGGGATACTGCCCTATAATAGTGCCAGAGATATTAGCGGTCATTTTACCGGTAGAGACCTTACCTTTATTATTCCTCAAAGTAAAAGTTCCCTTTAAGGACCCATTAAAGCCGCCGTATTGGTCCATTGTAATCTTGGAACTATGGACGCTGGCGAAGTCTCCATCCATCGCCTTGAGATTGCAGTCTAATTTACCGAATGACCTTTCTCCCGTGGTTGTCACATTAGGAAATCCGCTTAGATCAACTATCCCCGGGTCAGTCACCGCCAGTGTCAGGGTACAAGAAACTGGAACAAGCTTATCCTTATCCCTGTCCTTTTCGTCAGCATAGGCTGGAGACGGCATAAGTGCAACAAGGGCGAGAACCAGGGCTAAACTTACTAACAACCCTTTTTTTATCACTGTTTTACATCCTTTTTTTCTCGGTTATTCAATAATACCAGAACCAAATCCAAAGCGCAAAAAGCTTATTTTTTTAATCTTGCCGCTACCACTGACCAGTTAAGATAACAGAACTGCCCGGCTCAAATCCAACAACATGTAAAGTTAATGGGTCTATAATTAACAAGATATCTGCGTTAAATTTACCCGATCCATTCGCTCCAACAAGAAAATTCCATTGTCCATCAATAGTTGATTTGAAAACCAGGTTACCCGGTATAAGTACACTAAATCCCGCAAACGCCAGGGGTTCAATTTTACCATTAACGTTTAGAGTATTGTTAGCTCCAATTTGCATAGTGCCATGGAGGTTGCCCGCTTGAGTAGCTAATTCCACATTCGCCTTATAGCTTAATGTAAAGGCTCCAGTAATACTCCCGGATAAGCTACCTACAATATCACGCTCAACTACTACGAATCGCCCACTATCCCCTGCCGGCTTGACTGTGCCTGGAGTGATGTATAAGACGGTTCCGCTGGCATTAAATGGCACCGGCTTGGCCGCCATTGCCGGGGCTGGAATAAATGCTGTTAAGGCTATGACCAGGGCTAGACTGATAAACAATACCTTTTTCATGTTTCCTGACTGCCTCCTTATATTGGAAAATAATGTGGGAAAGGGCGCTTAAATTGCTCTCTTCCTCCGGGTACGCCTATATTATCACCCTCCTTTTCTCGAGTCAATCACGATTTTGTCACATTAAGTTAACTAATCCTACATAAATACCGATATTATCCGTAAAATTCGTGGGGGTAATTACGCATTAATTATTTAGTGCTTTTATCGTCGTTATTTAGGTATTTCCAGTATTGTTAGGTACCGTGACCTATTATTAAAATACAGATGGTTAAATTATTAAGAATTAAGAGAAGTGGGAGGTTATATGTTCGCTGTTGACACGCAAGAGGTTGCATTACCGCTGGGAATGTTAACTGTTACCGAGGTAGCCAATTTGCTCCATATACACCCCAATACGGTAAGGATATGGAGCGATGCTGGGCTAATTAAAGCCTACCGGCTTGGTTACAGGGGTGACCGCAGATTTAGTCCGCAGGATATCGAATCATTTCTCAAAGCGTACAATCCGTACAAGACCTGATTAGTTTCCATAACTTATAAAAGGGGCGCTGATAGCTTCAGGCGTGGTCCCGGTTTGCCGGGACTACGCCTCTTTTCTATTGTCTATCATCGAAAAAAGTGTTACATTGCATAGTGATTGCTATGTTTGAAGATACCAGCTTTATCAAATCGAATGTTCAGACAGTGCTGAAACGGATGGCTGCAGCTTGTCACCATTCAAAGCGAAATCCAGAGGAAGTAACTCTTGTCGCTGTAAGTAAGGGTGTGGATATTCCCTATATTGAAGCTGCATATGGTGCCGGATTGAGGCACTTCGGTGAAAACAGGGTGCAGGAGGGTAATGATAAAATACCAAAGCTGTCCGCTTTTGAGGGCATTTCGTGGCACATGATTGGACATCTCCAGTCTAATAAGGTTAAAATAGCCGAGGAGCTTTTTCATGTTATCCATAGTGTGGACTCTATAAAGCTAGCTGAGGTTATTAGCCATTGGGCGAGCCACTCAAATAAAAGGCAGGTAGATTTCCCGATTTTGATGCAGGTCAACGTTGCCGGCGAGGCTAGTAAACAGGGGTTCGCAGTATCAGAGGTAGTTCCAGCGTTCAAAGCCATTTCCCGGTTACCAAAAGTTAAAATACAGGGACTGATGACTATAGCTCCTTTCGCTTCTAACCCGGAACAGGCCAGACCGGTTTTTCGAAGGTTGTGCCAGCTTCGGGATGAGGTTGGAACGAAGGAACTATCTATGGGTATGACGGATGATTTTGAGGTAGCCATTGAGGAAGGGGCAACAATGCTTCGGATTGGACGGGCTATCTTCAGCCCAAAAAATAAGTGATATAATTTACTAAACAGGGCAATGGCGATTCGCGAATCGCTCAGACATTTTAAAGAGGAGAGAATGGTGGCAAAAATCAAATTAGAGGCACAACATCGTGAAATTACAGGTAAAGAGGTAAAGCAGCTTCGCCAGCAGGGTGTTATACCCGCTAACCTCTATGGTAAAAATATACATTCTGTGCCTCTCCAGATAGAGAAGCTTGGTATCTCTAAGGTATTGGCTGAAGTCGGTGGCAGCAAGCTGGTTGACCTTTCTATAAAAGGAGAGAAGAAACCTCGCAACGTATTAATCCGTGAGGTGCAACGGGGTCTCGCCGGAAACATTCTTCACATGGATTTCTTTCAGGTCAGCATGACCGAACTTATTACAGTCCCTGTGCCTGTCGAACTGGTTGGAGAAAACCCTCTTATTAAAGCTAATAACCTTGTTCTGGAACAGGCTGTTTGGGAATTACAGGTAAAATGCCTGCCTGACAAAATACCCCAGAGTATCGAGGTGGATATAAGCTCCATTATCGGCACCGGCCATGCTTTGTTGGTTAAAGATATTAAACCCGTTAAGGATGTAACTATCCTTAATAGCCCCGATGAATCTATAGTCAGGGCCAGGGCACAACTGGTAATGGAGAAAGAGGAAGTCAAACCTGTGGTAGCCGCAGAAGCAACGGCGGAGGCTGCTCCCGGCGCTGAAGCTAAAGCGGAAGCTGAAAAATAACAACATCTTATGTTGTGAAAAATTCGAGAATTGCCTTATACCCCCTGATTTATCGGGGGGTATAAGGAGTTCTGATGTTATCGAGATAACAAGGGGTGAATCAGGCTATGAAACTGGCCTTTATAGGTGGTGGGGCAATGGGTGAGGCTATACTTACCTGCGTTTTAAACAAAGGTTTAGCCTTACCTGCTGAGATAACCGTGAGTGATGTAAGCCAGTCCATCCTCAAGCGACTCAAAGATCAACACTCAATAGCCATTACGTCGGACAATAAAGCGGCCTGCGAAGGGGCGTCCATAGTGATATTAGCTATTAAGCCCCAGAACTTATCCTCGGTATCAGGAGAAATTAAGGGGACGCTTACCGAATCCCAGCTTGTTCTTTCTATTATAGCTGGAGCAACCCTGTCTACATTGACTCATGGACTGGGGCACAACGGCGTTGTAAGGGTTATGCCCAACATCGCAGCCAAGGTGGGCGAGGCAGTTAGTCTGTGGACAGCCACTCCCCAGGTAACCTCTCAGCAAAAGGACGTAGCTCGTTCGTTACTTGCAACATTGGGCACCGAGATATATACCCCCGAAGAGAAATATCTGGATATGTCCACCGCTGTAAACGGCAGCGGCCCGGCTTATGTTTTCCTGTTTATTGAGTCCCTTATCGATGCTGCTGTGCATATCGGGTTGCCCAGGGAAATAGCTTCCGGAATAGTGTTGCAGACTATGCTGGGCTCGGCGAAGCTCGCTAAGGAATCGGAACTGCACCCGGCGGAGCTAAAAAACCAGGTTACCTCGCCGGGGGGCACCACCGCTGAGGCGTTGCTACGTCTTGAAGAAGGCGGCTTCCGGGCGTTGTTGACAAAGGCGGTCCAGGCAGCATACCTTAAATCACAGGGGTTGGGACAGGCGAAGTAGAACAGAGTACGAAATCTCCCGCTCCGATTACATCGGAGCACCCCCTTTAGTAAAGGGGGCAAGGGGGGGCCCGGTCCCGCCTTGAATTGACGGCTAAGCGGGCAGATCTTTCCCGGTCAACCTCCGATATGCTTCCTCATATCTTTGGGCCGTGGCTTCCACCACATCGGAGGGCAGATTCGGAGCCGGAGGCTCTTTATCCCAGCCAGAATCCACTAGCCAGTCCCTCAAAGGCTGCTTATCGAAGCTGGGCTGCGATTTGCCTACCTGGTACAATTTAACATCCCAGAAGCGGCTGGAGTCCGGGGTGAGAATTTCATCAATTAGCGCTAACTTGCCATCTATCAGGCCAAACTCGAATTTAGTATCGGCGATGATTATACCCCGCTTGGCAGCGTATTCCCGTGCAAAGCTATACACCTGAAGGCTTTTTACTTTCACGTCCTTAGCCAGCTTGTCCCCTATTAGTTTTATAAGTTCCACCTGGGTAAGTGGCATATCGTGACCGGTATCGGCTTTGGTAGTTGGGGTGAACAGGGGTTGAGTCAACTCCTGGCTCTCCTGCAATCCCTTGGGCATAGGTAGACTGTTAATAGTCCCCGAATGCTGATATTCACTCCAGGCTGAACCTGCCAGATAGCCGCGCACCACGCACTCCACCGGCAGCCGTTCGGCCTTTTTTATTATCATCGAGCGGCCAATCAGATAGGCGGGATAGGTTTTTTTACTGGTGTACTTGCCCATTGTTGCCACACTATTTACAACTTCAACTACATGATTGGGTATTAAGGACTTTGTATTATCGAACCAGAACGCCGACATCAGGTTAAGCACCTTGCCTTTGTTCGGAATGGCATTGGGCAGGATAACATCAAAAGCAGATACCCTGTCTGTGGCTATCATGAGCAGAAAATTGTCCAGCAGATAGGTATCCCGCACCTTGCCGCGATGCAAGAGTGGAAGTGATAGGTCAGTGTTAGTAATAAGTTCTGTCAAATGAATAACCTTTCTAATTTTTCACGTCGCACCCGGGGCGAACACATCGGTTCACCCCTACTGCGAACGGGCACTCAATTCCTCCAGGATGTTCTCCAGCTTGTCAATCTCTATGCCGTTTTCATCCGAGATGCGGCGCAGTTCATCTTTGGGCACCTCAAAGTGAAAAGCCTTACCCGACTTGACCTCCGGCACCCACGGCTCCTGCCGCACTTGAAGCCGGACAACGTCCCAGCGGGCATAGTGTCCCAGGACATCGAAGATGACTTTGGCCAGCTTTATCTGGTTGGCATAGCAGTCGGCATAAATAAGTGTTTCCTGATTGAACGTGGGGCCGGTGATAAATCGTCCGTGAGGGTTGATTACAGCGCTACCGCCTACCGCAGCCTTTATGTTCATATTCTGATTACCCAGCAAGTGCCGCCATTTCTCCGGAAAATCCTCTGGTCGGAGCAGGCCGCTGCAGCTTAGAACAAAGCACTGCGACTCCAGGGCATAGGAGCGTGTGACCGGGTAGATTGGGCAGTTACTCCCTGTGGGGTCGGCCTCCGGGTCCATGATGGTTACCTTGCTATGGGCTGTCCATGCCCCCGGCCATACGGCAATATGGAACTCCTCGCCCTTGCTCATCATGGCAGCCTTCATCAGCACCATCATATTCTCGCCGCAGATGAGGCCGCCGATGCGGCCGATATCAGTGTCCAGGACAAAGAGGTCACTGGCATCGCCGAAGCCCCAGTAGGTGCGCTCGATGTAGGTGGGCATGAGCTTGCGGTGCCGGCCGATAACTTTACCATCCCGCCCGAAAAAGAGCAGGGTATTGAACACTGTGCGGCTGCCGGTGCGGTTATCCAGCTCGTTGCAGCCGATGGCCGCGTAGATGCCGGTCTCGCGGCAGGCCTGGCCCAAAGCCTCGGTATCCCGGCTGCCCACAACGACGGCATTGTCCTGGAGGGCTATCATGTAGGGGCTCCACTCTTTAGGGGAGTTGTTCCAGCCGCCGGTGTACCAGGCGGGGTATGTGGGTATGAAGGTCTCGGGGAAGACCACAAGCTGCGCCCCGTTGCGGCCCGCCTCTTTGATAAGGCGGCAGACCTTCTCGATGGTCTTCTCCTTGTCCATGAAGACGGGCGCCGCCTGGGCCAGCGCTACCTTTACCTTTTCATTTCCGCCTAGTAACTTTTTTTCCGGCATGGGAGACCTCCTTTAGATAACTATTCGGAATCTTTACTACTTATTTCTGGTTATATGCAGTAAGAAAGTCTTCTCTGGAAATTCCCGCTTGAGTACATATAGCCCTTAACGTAGAACTTTTGATTGTGCAGGCATGGTTAAAGGCGTTTTACTTCCATCTGAGTTCACACGTTCCATTGCAATATGTTCTCGTTCTCTAACAAACCTGAATCCCAATACCTCAAATGCCTTTATTACTCTCGACCTGGGGGCATCCACTGGAAACTTGCTTGTCAAACGGTGACACCGGTCTCAGCGATAAATGCTTCCAAAACAGGAGGCTCTAATTCTAACATTTCATTCCCAAAGGTTTCAATATGAAATCGAATCGCTGATTTTACATCAGCTAGAGCTTCTTCATAGGTATTGCCCTGTCCAATTACTATACCCTTTACACCTAGAGGATAGGCTATGTATCCGTCAGGATTCTTTTCCACTACTATTTTTATCTGACGCACCATACGTCACCTCAATTTCCGGGTTTTAAGCATATTATACCAACCCTTATCACACCTAATAAATATGCAACACTACGAGGCCAGCTCTATCTTTACCTTTTTAATTCCGCCGAGAATATTTTTTCTGGCATAGGGGGCCTCCTTTAGATGAACAAAATCCCCCGCTCCGATACATCGGAGCACCCCCTTTATTAAAGGGGGACTAAACGGATTGCCTATCAACGAATACAACCGCACTAAAAAAAAGCGTACCTCGTCATTGCGAGCTAAGCGAAGCAATCTTATGCCTTAAGGCTAATCTCGACATTCAGGAGTTGAGATTGCTTCGTCGCTCCGCTTCCCGCAATGACTAATTTTCTATCATTCCTTTGCATCTTCTTTATCCGACTAGCATCTGGGCGTAGGATTATCCAGCCCCACCCGACCCAGAATCTCATCTGCATAGCGGACAAAATAGCCGTAGTCGAAGAGCAATTTAAGTTCAGAGGGGGGTAGGGACGAGGTTACCTGCACATCGGCGGCCAGGAGGTCGTAGAAAGCGGCGCCAGTCTCCCATGACTGCATGGCGCAGCGCTGTACTATCGCATAGGCTTTCTGGCGGTCGAGGCCATGCTCAATGAGGGCAAGCAGAACCCGCTGCGAGAATATGAGGCCGTGGCTAAGCTCCAGGTTCTGCTTCATGCGCCCGGTATAGACCCGCAAGCCCTTCATGATATACGTGAATTTGTCCATGGCATAGTCCAGGGCAAGGCAGGAGTCGGGCAGGATTATGCGCTCGGTAGAGGAGTGGCTGATGTCGCGCTCGTGCCATAAAGCGATATTTTCCATGGCGGTAACGGCGTGGCCTCTCAGCAGGCGGGATAGCCCACAAACACGTTCGGCCAGCTCCGGGTTGCGCTTGTGGGGCATTGCCGATGAGCCTGTCTGGCCTGGCTCGAAAGGCTCCTCCACCTCTCGGACCTCGGTCTTCTGCAATGCCCTGATTTCAGTGGCGAACTTCTCCAGCGAGCTGGCGATGATGGCCAAGGTGGTGACGAACTGGGCATGGCGGTCCCGCTGGATAATCTGGTTGGTGATGGAGGCAACATCCAAACCGAGCGCGGCGCATGTCTTCTCCTCGACAGAAGGGGGCACAGTGGCATGGGTGCCTACAGCGCCGGAGATTTTGCCCACGCTGATAGTTTTCCTGGCCTCCCCCAGGCGATGGCGATTACGCAGCATCTCTTCCCGCCACAGGGCCAGCTTGAGTCCGAAGGTGATAGGCTCGGCGTGGACGCCATGGGTGCGGCCCATCATGATGGTCTGGCGGTGCTCTAAGGCACGCGCCTCCAGCACCTGAACCAAGGCTTCTATATCCTTATCCAGAATGTCGGCAGCCTCTATGAGTTGCAGGCTCAGTGCAGTATCCATGATGTCCGAGGAGGTGAGGCCGAAGTGGATGAAGCGGCTCTCCTCGCCCAGCGACTCACCGATGGCCTTGAGGAAGGCCGTAACATCGTGGTGTGTCTGCTTGAGGTAGTATCCGTAGCGCTCCATGTTGAAGCTGGCCTTCTGGAGCTTGGGGATGTCTCCTTTGGGGACAACACCCTCCTCCGCCCAGGCCTGGCAGACAGCCAACTCCACCTGGAGCCATTTGGCGAACTTATTCTCTTCGGACCATATCTGCTTCATAGCAGGGCGGGAATAGCGTTCAATCATAACGGAATACCTCTAATTCCCAAGCAACTCAAGGAACTCTTTTCTTGCCAGCTTTATATCCTGCATTATCTTTACCAATATTCCGAGCCCCAGTTCTTCACCTTTATGTACAGAAACAACCGTAGCTCTTCCATCGGCATGTTTTATAAAAACATGGCTGCCTTTTTGTCTTTCAGGAACAAATCCATCTTCTGCAGAGCTTTAACAACATCCCCACCCCTAACTGGATGCAATCTACTCACACTGTTACTCTTTGCACCCCAACTAATTGTAAAGGTTGGTCAGCCGGCTCCCCCCTTACCTCCAGGCACAATTGAATAGCCTCTTTAATCCGTTTCAGAAGTTCATCCATAGAACGAGCCTGGGTATGGCACCCGGTCAAGGACGGCACACTGGTCACTAGATAGCCTTCCTCATCTTGCTCTATAACGACTGTAAACTCTCTTGTCATAATGTACTCCTAGAAGCGTTGGTTCGGTAAGTTCATATGATCTCTTCTCCCCCCGAAAGCTCCCTTACGTCACAGATTAGTTAAACTGTAATGACCCCTTCGCACCTTTACTAAGTGTCCCGCTTGACATAGATTTGTTATATGGCTTCTCACTTAATGTTGATATGCAGGCCTTCCACCATATTTAGTTGGAGCCAAATGTTCCTTAGTTAATTGTATATGTCTTGGTAGCTCAGCGTAAATTTCCTGTAAACCTGCTTCACCACCTAATGACCCTACCGATTCGAGAATTGCCTGTTGCCACACATCCATAATAAGCCTCCTCAAAAGGCAGGATCTCTACCCCTCCCTCAGCTTCCTCCGGTGCTCCTCAACCACACCCCTGACCTTTTCATCCTTGAGAGCGATTATCTCTGCGGCAAAGAGGGCAGCGTTCTTGGCCCCGGCCATCCCAATGGCCATGCTGGCGACGGGCACGCCGCCCGGCATCTGGACTATAGCATAAAGGGAGTCCATACCTTTGAGGTCGCTGGTGGGCAAGGGCACACCGACGACAGGCAGTGTCGTCCAGCTTGCAAGGACGCCAGGTAACGCAGCGGCGTGTCCGGCCAGTGCAATAAGCACCTCTATGCCCCGCTCTCTGGCTTTCTGGGCATAGTCTCTGACGCCATCGGGGTTGCGGTGGGCCGATATTACCCTGATTTCGTAGCTGATACCCAGAGACTCCAGTGTCTTCTGGACTTCCTCGGCGTAGGAGGCATCGGACTTGCTACCCAGGACTATTCCAATCATGTGTCACCCTCTCCGAAAGTGTTTCACCTTTACGGAGTCTCGAGGAGTCCAGCCAGACTGGACATCATCGGACACCTATGCCTCTCCCGTCAAGGGAAAGGGAAATATGTCATCCCCACAGGTCTTTGGCTACTTTGTCCAGACCAAGTCCCTTTAGAGTTTCCGGTAAGGGCTTGCCGGTTGTCTTGTCCCAACCCATCATTTCATGGTATTTAGCCCGCATCTCGGGGAAGACCTCAGCGATGCTCTTGCCTTTGGCCATACCGTCCACCGGGGTGGAGCTATAACGGGGTGAGGGAGCATCATTTTCCGCCGTGAGGCCGTGGCGGATGTTGAAGGCCCTCATCAAATTAACCGCCCGCCGGCCCACACCCATGGCATCCTGGAAGGTGAAATTCCATCCGGTGGCAGCGTTAATGGCTTCGATAATGGCAGGCATATCGGTACGGCTATTGAACATGCATACACCAAGAGAATCCTCGAAGGGCATGGTGCCCTTGGTTTTACCCACCTTCATCACTATCTGCTCAGGGGAGAATTGGTCAGTCATGGCCGGCATATCGAATAATTTGCGTGAAACGAAGGATGTGCTCTCTATGGTTCCTGTATTCGAGGTGCAGGTATCGAACATCTCCGACCAGTTGGAGCGATGGTCATGGCCCCGGGGGCTGTTGCCCTTTTTAGTATATATGGCCAGTTTAGCAGCTTCACCACCCAGCTTCTGAGAAGCCCTCATCAGCCCATCGGCCAGGATATTGCCCAGACCCTGCCGGTTGGCTACTTTGTGCAGCATTTGCCGTGCAGCTTCAGCATTGCCCCAGTTCATCTCCAGGCCGTCGGTATCTTTTTTAGTAAGAAGTCCCTTCTCATAGCATTCCATTACAAAGCCTATTAACCATCCAGACTCATTGGTATCAATCCCCAGTCGGTCCACTTCATTAGCCAGGACGGCCGCCGAAGATACATCGGTATTGCCGATGACCGGCCCCCAGGCGGAGAAGCCTTCATACTCCGGCTCTTCAATTGTCTGGCCGGCATACTGGCCATCAGGAACTGTCATGATATGGCAATGATGCATCTGGCAGGCCCAGCAAGGGTGAGGTTTTGGGCTAAAAGTGGCGCGAATGTTTTCCGCGCTAAACTTGCTAAGCGCTGCAGCGTCACCCGGGAAAATATTCGTTGTGTAGTTCTTAATGGGCAACCAGCCGGCTTTAGAACCACCGACGACACCCTGGAGGGTGCCCCAGTTATATACATCCAGCATTCCCGGATTGGCTTTAATATTATCTATCCATTGTTTAGCCAAAGCAGAGAGCTTTTCGCCGTCCTTAAGGGGGATGCGGTTCTGGCCTCGCGCTACGGCCACCGCCTTTAGCTTCTTGAATCCCAGGACTGCGCCCGGGCCGTTATGGGCGGCGACATGTCCTCTATCGCCGACAATAGATGCGAATTTTACCAGATTCTCTCCAGCGGGACCAATGCCAAAGACACTCATCTCGTGCTCTTTTTTGCCCAGCTCGGCTTTTATAGCGTCCTCGGTTTCCCAGGTGTCTTTGCCCCCGAGTTTTGAGGCATCTCTGAGTTCGGCTGTGCCATCGTGGATATAGAGATAGCTCCACTTTGGCGCTGCCCCCTGGATTACCAGGGCATCGAAGCCAGAGAGACGCAGAAAAGCCCCGAAGAAGCCGTTGGCCTGTGTCGAAGTAGCGCCGTGGGTCTGGGCGCCTTTGGTTACCACCGAGAACGTGCCGGAGCCGCCGATACGCGTGCCCCCAAGAGGGCCCGAGGCCATGATTAGCCGGTTGGCCGGGGAATCCCAGTTTACACCAGGCGGCACCTCGTCATATAGGATTTTAGCTCCTAACCCGGTGCCGCCAAGATAATTCCGGCAGGTAGCCTCGTCAAGCGCCTCGGAGGAAATCTTACCACTGCTTAAGTCAACCCGGAGTATTTTGCCTGCATAACCGAATATTTCTGCCATGACCTAACCCCCTCTTTTTCCCCTCCCATATCGGGAGCGGGTTGTTCTAAGAATCGTTTCCTTTGTCATTCTGAACGAAGTCAAGAATCTCCTATCGTGTCTATTGCCGTCATACATTGAGATTTCGCTGCGGCGGGAGATTCTTCGTCGCTTCGCTTCTCAGAATGACATTTAGTCCCTTAAGAATAAAATCATGCGCGGAAATGGCAAAATATTGTGATTTTGTTATTATATTTCTTCCACCAATATTTGTCATTCCCGAGAAGTCGGGAATCCAGAGGGGATGGGGATTCTGGATTCCCAATCAAGTTGGGAATGACATCAGCATTTTCGGTTTCGGCTTGTCCGGGTTAGGCGATACCTCTATTATTTATTGAGGATTATCTCTTTGTAAATTTTTCAGGTACTTTTAGTTGACAACTTCCCTGGCTGCAATATCTTTTCGGCAGTGGCAGCCTTCGAACTGGATACGGGGTAGATGTTGATAAACTACAGAACGGGCATGAGCTATGCTATCGCCTTTAGCCGCTACCGTAAGCACCCGTCCGCCATCGGTAAGGGTTATGTCTGGTGTTTGCCCCTGCCGCGTACCGGCGTGAAATACCATTATTTCCGGCGGCAGAGCATCCAGCCCCTGAATAGGGAAACCTGTCTTATAATTGCCTGGATAGCCGCCTGAGGCCATCACTACCCCCACGCAAGCTTGCGTGCTCCATTCTATCCTAATTTTGTCGAGATTACCAGACACTACGGCAAGCATTATTTCTACTAAATCAGTTTCCAGTCGGGGGAGAATGACCTGGGTCTCGGGGTCGCCGAAACGCGCATTGAACTCCAGCACCTTCGGCCCATCTCCGGTAAGCATAAGACCGGCATAGAGAACACCTTTATACGTACGGCCCTCGTGGGCCATAGCTGCAACAACTGGTTCCAGGACAGTTTTTTGAACCTGCCTAATGAGTGTTTCATCAAAGAAACCAGGCGGACTATAGCCACCCATGCCGCCGGTGTTCGGGCCTTCATCGTTATCGTCGCGGCGTTTGTAGTCGCAGGCAGGAACCATAGGAACCACTGTTTTGCCGTCGGTGAAGGCCAGCAGGCTGACTTCCTGCCCGGAAAGGCATTCTTCTATCAGCACGCGGTCGCCGGCAGCGCCGAAGACTTGCTTCTCCAACATATCGGATAGAGCAGACTTGGCCTCCTGATGCGATTGGGCGATAATGACTCCTTTTCCCGCCGCAAGACCATCGGCTTTGATGACAATTGGGGGTGTTTGTAACTTTACATAATCACTAGCCTCTTTCAGAGAGGTGAACGTGCGGCTTTTGGCGCAAGGGATGTTATATTTGAGCATCAATTCTTTGGCGAAAACCTTTGAGGCCTCGATCTGGGCGGCGGCTTGAGAGGGGCCAAAGATGGGGATGCCCAGGGTCTGAAAGTGGTCGGTAGTACCCAGGGCCAGAGAGTTTTCCGGGCCGACTACAACCAGGTCTATATTCAGGGATTGGGCCGCCTCGCCGAGGGTTTTTATATCAGTGTGGGTTATGCGCAGGTTCTGGGCAAGCTGGGCCGTGCCGGCATTGCCCGGGGCAACGAAAAGCTGCTCTACAGCCGGGTTTTTGCGGATAGCCCAGGCCAGGGCATGTTCCCTGGCGCCAGAACCGATAATAAGGATATTCAAGGCGCTAACACTACCTTAAATCATTTTTTCTCTAAATTATTAGTATCTTTCACCCAACTAACTTCCCCATCCAACCCCTGAAGAACATTAGCATATTTTTCAGCCATATATAAGTGCCGCCAGCACAAAGTGGCCTTGCCGCATTCCGGACATTTACTTTCAAACCCGATAGTCCAGGTGAAGCCACGCCATTGAATTTTCTCACCCATGGATGTTAAACTGGATCTGTCCCGGAAACAGTTACAAATATATACACACCCCGTTCAAGATACCATTTGGTCTGGAGTCTTATTGCTTTTCTGAGGACTTTATACTCAGCACTTGAATGAACCCCTTCAATGCGAACCCAGGCGTCTTCTGAGTATATCTTATCATCCATTATTCTTACTGTTGCATCAGGATAAAGCTTTTTTATTTCGTCTACATACTCATTTATGGCTTTTTGCTTATCATCAGTTTTTAGCATCTCTCAACTCCTTGAGTATCTTGTTAACTAATTTTTCAGCCAGTGTCAGAAGAATTTCGGTATCTTTTTTCCTGAGAGTTGATAGTGAGTAATCAGCATTTATCCTTTCTGCCAATAACTCGGAAACAGTATTACTATCAGTTTTGTTAAACGAGAACCCGCCCTTACAAAGGTTATCAAGAAACGCCCTGTGTAGCACGGTATGGTCCCATCTGTCCCTGACAATTTTTCTCTTTACTGCCAGAACACCTATTATAGCATGGTAAACAGCGTAATAAGCCCTTGAAACGCAATCATTATAATAGCCGTGTTCAAACAGGAATCGTGCAGTCTTAATAAGGTCTTCCGCTTTGTTGACTCTGGCCTCTTGCCCGGATAAAACCATTTAAGTTATTCCCACTCTATGGTGGCAGGGGGCTTGGAGGAGATATCATAGACTACCCGATTGACGCCGGGCACCTCGTTGACGATGCGGCTGGAGATACGCGCTAATAAATCGTAGGGCAGGCGCGCCCAGTCGGCGGTCATAGCATCCTCGCTGGTTACTGCCCGGACGGCTACCAGATAGCCATAGGTGCGGTGGTCGCCCATTACTCCTACCGAGTGGACATTGGTCAACACGGCAAAGCTCTGCCAGAGCTGGCGGTAGAGCTTGGCCTTCTTTATCTCATTCATCACGATCCAGTCGGCTGCTCTCAACATTTCCAGCTTTTCTCTGGTAACCTCCCCGATGATACGGATAGATAAACCAGGCCCGGGGAAGGGCTGCCGCCAAACCATTTCTTCAGGCATACCCAGGGCCAGGCCCACCTCCCGGACCTCGTCCTTGAAGAGGAAACGAAGAGGTTCGAGAAGCTTTAATGACATGTGAGCCGGTAAACCACCTACGTTATGGTGAGTCTTTATCTTGGCCGAAGCCGGGGTAGCGCTTTCGATGACATCCGGGTACAGGGTGCCCTGGGCCAGAAAGTCCACCTGTCCAATCTTCCTGGCCTCCTCTTCGAAGACCCTGATAAACTCCTCGCCGATTATCTTGCGTTTCATCTCGGGATCAATTACCCTTTTGAGCCGCCCCAGAAATCTATCGACGGCATCTACATGGACTACGTTGGATTTGAGGCTGCGGAAAAATATGTTCAAATTCCGCTCGGCTTCATCCCGCCGCAACAGGCCAGTATCAACAAAAATACAGGTGAGCTGGTCGCCGA
>Ga0082335_1004840_pt1 | contig 19561 bp, 18 predicted proteins | sample Subgrocontami58m_FD_72375 | JGI IMG/M metagenome (GOLD analysis project Ga0082335, IMG submission 72375) | Subsurface groundwater microbial communities from S. Glens Falls, New York, USA - GMW37 contaminated, 5.8 m (SPADES assembly) (version 2) ... | reverse complement strand
AGGAGGACCCGCGCCACCTGGTGTTGCTGGTGTCGCTCCGCGCCGGCGGGACCGGATTGAACCTGACCGCCGCGAGCCGCGTCGTTCACTTCGACTCCTGGTGGAACCCGGCCACCCGCCTCCAGGCCGAGGACCGGGCCCACCGGATCGGTCAGACCGACACGGTGTTCGTCAGCGTGCTGGTCACGGAGGGCACGATAGAGGAGCGGGTCGAGCAGCTCCTCTCGACCAAGCAGGAGATGTTTGACCGGGTCATCGACGACCTGAGCGATACAACCGTCCGCAGGCTGCTGTCTGAGCAGGATCTCTTCGGCCTGTTCGGTCTCCGGCCGCCGCGGTCCCGCTAGCCCAGGAGCGCCGGTCCCGACTCACTGGCGGGCGGGTCGCCTGTGTCATAGGCCTCGTCCTCGGTCAGGCCCGGCTCAGCGAGGCCGCCGATCGAGACCTCCGGGACTTCGCCGTACTGGTACTCGAGATCGAGGGACTGCACGACGACTCGTAGCCGCGTCCTCAGCCGCGCAGTGCGGTATCGCTCCATGGCCACATCCACGTCGAAGCGGGGCGGCCTCGGCCAAGCGTAGGCACGAGTGTGCATGTCCACGATGGAGCGCAGGAGGACCCTCAGGGAAGCGTCATCAATGGGCGCCAGGGGGTGCGCCTCGAGCATCCGGGGGAGCGTGTCACGGACAACCTGGCTGCCCTCCCTCGGCAAGGCCAAGGGCAGGCGGTCCGGGGCTTCGTCGAGGTCGAGCTTCCCATCGAGCACGTCTGACAAGAAGCCCGAGGCGAGGGAGAAAACCGTGTAGAGACCGCAGACAGCGTCCCCGTCCGTCGAAAGCCGCGCGTCCAGCCCGAGAAACTGCCCCACCCGGTAGTAGGCCTCGGCGCGGCTCTTGGCGCCCAGCTTGCCGACCAGCTCGGCCTCGTCGAACAGCACAAGCCAGCCCCGGTAGCCCTCCAGGTGAAAGAGCCGCCGCAGGAGGTCCACGTAGTCCAGGACATGCTCCTTAGTGAACCGCTCTACCTTGAGCGCCGACCCGAACAGCAGCCGGTAGATCGCCTTCAGTTGGGGGATTGGCACCGGCTCCCCCTGGAGGTCGGTAAGCAACAGATGGCGATGCTCGGCGTCGGGATCGTGGAAGTAGCATTCGAGCAACGCGGCGAGCTTCCCATGCAAATGCTCGTCAGCATAGCCCACGAGGTCGTCGGCCTTCCGGCTCTTTTCCGGTATGCGCTCGAGGAGATCGGAGATGCCGGGCAGCGGCGTTCTTGGAACCTGGATGGACGCAGCAAGCTGACGGTACACCTGGCGCGGATCGTTGAGAGGGGTCTCCTTGCTGAGGGGCACCAGGGAGACGACAAACTCCTTCTCCTCGGCCACGTTCTGGAGCTGGGCCAGCAGGTGGGTCTTCCCGTTGCCGTAGTCGGCCTGAATGAAGCAGCCCCCCGCGGCGCCCTGCGACGCCACCGCCTCGGCATCGGCCAGGATCCGAGCCACGAGCGCTTCCCGGCCTGCCGACAGAAGGGCGGCAACGTGCCTACACGGGACCCCGGAGCGGAGGGTCTCGATGACGTGGAGCGCCTGGCGATCGATGGCTACCATTGGAGGCGCGGCGTCTCGACCAGATCCAGGAACTGGTTGAACCTGGACGAATAGACCTCCTCCTGGATGCGCAGCCAGAGGGCCGTATAGGACCGCAGCCCCGAGAGGTCGTCGTCGAGCAGTTCCTGGCCACCGGCGAAGAAGAACCAAGTGTTCGGCAACGCATCGATCTCGTCGATCAACTGGCGAATACTCTCGTAGGCGTCGTCTCGCCCGGCGCGGGTGTACCGCCGGCGGCCGGTCTCGGGATGGCGCTCCAGCAGCACATCGAGGTTGTCCAGGCCCACGACGAGCCCCTTGCGCCCGGTGAAGGTGATCAGATGCAGCAAGCTCTTCAGCATCAATCGGGCGTTGTAGCGGTTGATCCGCTGGTAGATCTGGAATCGCCGCGTCTCGGCAATGCGTAGCGGCTCAGCCTGCAGCCACGCGTGCAGCACTCTCTCCTCTTCGAAGCTGGCCGGCAGAAGACCCAGCCGGCGGAGCACCAGGCCGAAGACAGCAGATCGAAAGGACCCGGCCAGGCTCACTTCCCGCCAGACCAACTCCATGGCGTCTATGACCTCTCGTTTCAGCACCTCGGGCACGCGTTGCCGCTCGCCCACCGCCCAGCCGTAGAAGGAACCGTCGCCTCGGATCTGCGACGGATCGTAACCCAACCTGCGGATCAACGCGTGAGCGAGATCCTGTACGATTTCGTCAACACGTATCCCCGCTACCGCCAACCCGTAGAGCGTCTGGAACTGCTGCAACCGGGCGCTTCTCAGGTCGACGTAGGCGGCTTCATAGCCCTTGTCTCGAGCCCTACGTACCAGGTCCTTGAGAAACTCCGTCTTCCCCGGCGCCGGACCAATAAGGAACTTGACCTTGCTGCCGCCCTGGGCGATGTAGCCGTCGAGGTAGTGCGAGGTAAGGAAGTCGAGCCACCCGCTCGCGGTCGTCACGTCGGCTGCTCCGGGAGGCGCGCGAAGGCGATGGTGGCGTAGTAGCTCTCCTGGCCCTGCGAGTCGATGACCCGCAGGGTGTTTGCGGCATTGCGCGACGCCCCCGGCTGAAGGAGCCTGCTATCCACCACCAACTCCCCGCTGTGGAGCAGCCGCCCAAAGTCGTAGGCGAACATCAGCCGCGAATACGCGGCCTGCGATCCAGGCAGCACCGTCAGTGCCCGGTAGACCTCGAGCATCGGCATGGGCAGGCCGTCGCGAGACTGGCCGCCGCGCTTCAGCAGGCGCAGAGCCACCACAGTGTCGTACGCTGCCGCGAGCGCTTCCAGGAAGGGCCGCGCATTGAACCGCCGTGCCTCGAGGCGCTGGCGCTCGCGGGCGATGAGCTGGGCCAAGAGCCGCGGGCGGAGCGAGCGGACGCGGCGGCCCTCGATCAGGGCAAATCGCTCGGCCGCGTTGACGCGTATGCGGAGCGGGAACACCTCGTAGGAGGGGAACTGCCCCTCCAGCGGCAGCCCCTCCGCGTCGCAGGCCTCAGAGAACTCGGCGTGGAATCCGCCTGAGACGCAGTAGGCATCGAAGTCGAAGGACGAGGCGTCCGGCAGCGACTCCGACCGCGCGGCTAGCTGTTGGACCTGCTGAGCTACGTCCGCAGCACGCCTGGGCAGCACGCTGACGTCGCCGTCTCTAGCGGCGCGCTGGAGGGCCCGAAGGGTCCGCGTGGCGCGGGCAAGCTCCTCTTCGACGACACGGAGCCGACTGCCCAGAGCGTCGTCCAAGAACCGGACGTAGGACCCGGATGACCCGTCTTCTGTCACTCTTTGGCCTCCTCTCGGGCCGGGCCATTGTAGCAACGGGCAGCCAGCGCCACAACGAACAGGCGAGAGACAAGCGGCAGGGAGCTACCCGGGCCCTCACCCTGACCCTCTCCCAGGGGGGAGAGGGAACTTCCTCCTCCGGCTCAGGATCTCCGGGACTCGGGACCCCTGGCCCCCCCGGTCGTTGAACCGCCAGGCTCTTGACCTAGTCCTCGGCCCTCAGTGAGATGCGACGTAGCCGGCCATGACGGTTGTGTTCAGGTCCTTCCAGACACACTCCACGAGGTCGAAGCCGGCCTCGCGCAGCCACCGGAGGTGTTCATTCAGGGGCAGGTTGGGTGCGTGCGCCCGGTGGGGCTGCTGCGGGCTCCGCTCCGCCTGGAGTTCGTCCACGGTCACGGGCCGTCCCAGCTCGGCCCCGCGTTGGCGAAGCTGGCGATCGAGGGCGATCTGCCGGAAGCGGGGGACCAGGTGCGGCACGCCGGGGCCGACGTGGTCCAGGTTGATGAAGGCACCCCCGGGGGGCAGGAGGGCACGGATCTCCCGGTACAGATCGAGCACGGGCCGTTCGACGGGGCACACGTTGTGGATGGAGCGTGAGGAGACAACAGCGCGGAGCGGCGGCAGGCCCTCCCACCAACCGGACGTGGCGTAGCTGGCGTGGCGCCGGATGATGCGGCCGGCGTCGTGGGCGAGGTTCTCCTCGGCGCGCTGGAGCATCTCGGCGGAGCCATCGAGAACGACCGCCTGGGCGCGGGGAAACCGCCCCAGGAGAAAGCCGGCGAGGGCGCCATGGCCTGCCCCCAGGTCCAGGAAACGGAAGGTGTCCTCGGAGTCGAAGGGCAGGGCCGCGGCTACCATGGCGAACTCGACCTCCCGCCGGGAATCCCGAGCGATGCGTCCGAGCCACCAGTCCACGTAGTCCGGCGAGTCCCACTGGCTGGCGCCGGCGGCGGCCCGGTCGTTCGTTGGATGGGTCACGCGACTCTCCTTCTCGTTACGAAGCGTGGGGGGCGGGGGACTTGTCCCCCGCGCTACGGACTTGGATCCTTCGCCTGTGCCGTGAACGTGCGGCATGGCGGGCCGTAGCCGCTATCGGCTCCCACAAGCTTAACGGATGATGTGCGCTGCGCGCAGGGCGGCGACCTGGGCGGCGTCATAGCCCAGACGCGTGAGGATATCCTCGGTGTCCTGGCCGGAGTGGGGCGCCGGCCGGCGGATGGCGCCCGGGGTATCCGAGAGTTTGACGGGCAGGCCGGGCTGGCGCAGCCGGCCCAGGGTCGGATGCTCCACCTCGGTAGCCATGGCGCGCACCCGCACCTGCGGATCTGCGAAGGTCTCCGCCATGCTGTTGACCGGAGCGCTCTCCACGTCGGCCTTGCGCAGGATAGCGAACCACTCGTTGCGGGAGCGGGTCCTGAAGGCCTGACTCAGAGCCTCTTTCACGGTCTCCCGCTGGGGCCCCTCGGCGTCCATGTGGGGAATCAGGTCCTCCCGCCCCAGGGCCCGGCACAGGTTGCTCCAGAACCAGGGCTCGAGGACGCCCAGGGAGATGTACTCGCCGTCGGCGCACTCGTAGGTGCCATAGAACGGGTACACACCCGAGAGGCGCCACTGCCCGCGGCCCGGGGCTGCGCCGGTGCTGAAGAAGCCCGAGCCGTGCACTGCCTCGAGCCAGGCGACGACGCCATCGAGCATGGCCACGTCGACCATCTGGCCGCGACCGGTCTTCTCGCGAGCGACGAGGGCGGTGAGGATGCCGAGCAGGCCATACATGGTGCCCCCGCCGAGGTCGGCCACGTTCACGCCGGGCACCGCCGGGGCGCCGACGGCCGCACCGGTCAGGCCGAGGACGCCGCCCAGGGCGATGTAGTTGACGTCGTGCCCGGGGAGCATGCGGTAGGGGCCCTGCTGGCCGTAGCCGGTGATGGCGCAGTAGATCAGCCGGGGGTTGATGGCGCTCAGGGTCGCGTAGTCCGCGCCCAGGCGCCGGTTCACGCCTGGCCGGTTGCACTCGACCATGACGTCGACACTGGGGATGAGGCGGTGGAGGATCTCCTGAGCCTCGGGGTGTTTCAGGTCGAGGCCCATGCTGCGCTTGTTGCGGTTGATGAGGGCATAGAAGGCCTCGCGGCCGCCCTCGGGCCGGCGAGGGTTGGGGTTGTCGATGCGGATGACGTCGGCGCCCAGGTCGGCCAGCAGCATGGTGCAGTACTCGCCGGGCAGGTGGGAGCCCATTTCGATGACCCGGATGCCTTCCAGCGCTTGCATGGTGCTCCGCCTCCTATTGTCGTGTCGTCGCGGCACCGTGCCGGTCCGGCCCTCACCCTAACCCTCTCCCAGAGGGAGAGGGAACTTCCGTGCCGTCTCGTGCAATCTAGATGTGGCCGAACATGGCCATCTCGAGGCCCTCGGCGATGTCGCCCGGGAAGGGCGGGACCCCCTCGCGCCGGATCTGCGCCCGAGCCTCGTCGTAGGAGCAGCCCTCGGTCACCAATTGGCTGAAATAGGCGAGGGTGCGCAGATCGGCCCGGGTGTAGAGGCGCCGCTGACCCTTCTGGCGGGTCGCAAAGGAGAGCCACTCCCTGCCCAGCGGGGCAGCCTCATCGGACCGCCGGCGCACGACGGACACGGGGCGCCCGAGCCACTCCGCCGCCTGAGCGATGGTGAAGGGCTCTGGCGTCTTGGGGCCGACGATTTTGGATCTTGGATTTCGGATTGGGATTCCCTGGGCCCAAGGTGACCTAGGCTCCGGATGGCGAGCACTTATTATATCGTCATATCGGTTAGGATAGGCGCCGGGAGGGCACCATGCAGACCGATATCATTCGCTATGAGAAACGCAACGCCATCGCCTACATCACTCTGAACCGGCCCGAGGTGATGAACGCTTTCAATCCACCGATGACCCTGCGCCTGCGCGAGATCCTGCTGGACTACCGGGATGACCCCGATCTCCGGGTCGCGATCCTGTCGGGGGCCGGGGACAGGGCCTTCTCGGCTGGGCAGGATCTGAAATGGCGGGACGCTCTCAATCAGGGCCAAGCGGTAGCCGCGCCTACCGATCCGGAGTTCCCCGAGGTCTGGAAGCCCATCATCGCAGCCATCAACGGCTACTGCATCGCCGGCGGCCTGGAGCGGGCCCTCCAATGCGACATCCGCATCGCGTCCGAGAGCGCGACCTTCGCCCTGGCGGAGCCCCGCTTCAGCCAAACGCCCGACTACGGACTTTACGACCTGGTGGGCAACCTGTCGACGGGCGATGCCCTCTTCCTGCTAACGACTGGCGAACGCATCGACGCCCGAGAGGCCCTGCGCATGGGGCTGGTGCAGAAGGTGGTCCCCCAGGCGGAGCTGATGGCGGCAGCCGAGCAGATGGCGGAATCGATCAAGCTTTGCGCGCCCCTGGTGGTGAGCATGGTCAAGCAGGTGGTCATCACCAACCGGAAGATCCAGGGTGCGCCGGGCCGCCGCCTGGCGGAGCTGTGGCGCCAACGAGTGCAGTCGTCAGAGGATGCGAAAGAGGGTCCCCGCGCCTTCGCCGAGAAGCGCCCGCCGGCGTGGAAGGGGCGGTGAGGGTGGAGGGTGAAGGGTGAAGGGTCGAGGGGCGGGGGGACGCGTTTCGCACGCGCGTTGAGGCAACAGGGCTAAAGCCCTGTTGCTACGCTGCGCGTTACCCGGAAGGCCCGACCCCAACCTGAAGGTTGGGGCATCAGGCCGTCCCCATGCCCCCGCCTTCAGGCGGAGGTGGTGTCCTTCACGGCCGTCGTGGCACCTTCACAGCAGCACCTCTGCCTCCACGAGTTCTTCCACGGCCGTCCGTGACAGGCCGAGGAGGTCGCCGAAGACATACTCGTTGTGCTCGCCGAGGAGAGGCGCTCGCCGCCGCACCTGGCGTGAGCTGCCCATCACGTTGGGCACGATGCCCGCATGGGTCGCCGGCCCCGTCTCGGGATGATCCACCTGCGTGATGAAGCCGCGTTGCCGCAGGTGGTGATCGTAGTAGAGGTCCTCGCCCGTCTGCACGGCTCCCGCCGGCACCCCGGCTCGCTGCAGCAGCCACATCACCTGGTGGGGCGTATACTCCGATGTCCACTCCCCGATGCGCCGGTCCAGGTCGTCCTGGTGAGTCAAGCGGGCTGTGTTGGTGGCGAATCGGGGGTCGGCCGTCCAGGTCGGCTCGCCCAGGGCCGCACGGAAGCGCTCCCATTCTCCGTCCGAGGTGATGGCGATGGCGCACCAGCGATCGTGGCCCCGGCAGCGGAAGAGGTTCTGAGGCCAGTGGGGGCTGCGGTTGCCGGCCGGCTGCCACACACGTCCGTTGACCAGGTAGTCCAGGTAGGCAACGCCCATGGTCGCGGCAGCCGCCTCGGCCATGGCCACTTCGACATGCTGCCCCTCCCCCGTGTGCGCGCGGTGATGCAGGGCGGCTGTCACGGCCGTCGCCGCATGGGCCGCGGCCACGAAATCGAGGTGGGAAAGGTGGCCCCAGACCTCCCCGGGCGCTCCAGGATGACACCAGAGGGACGAGATGCCGACGAAGGCCGTCAGGGTGGAGCCGTAGGCGACAAAGTCGCGCAACGGACCACTGGCGCCGAAGCCGGGCTGGCTGACCATGATGAGATCGTGCCGCTGGCGCCGCAGGTGCGCGTAGTCGAGGTCCCAGCGCTTCATGACCCGCGGGCTGAAGTTCTCGGTCACGACGTCCACCACCCGGACGAGCCTGCGGACGAGGTCTCGAGCCCGAGCATCATGCAGATTGAGGGTGATGCTCAGCTTGCTCCGGTTGACCTCTTGGAAGAGACAGGTTTGCTCGTAGCGGCGTTGGGGGTCGGTGCCAGGCGCTGAGCGCTGGTCCAGGAACACGGCCGACTCCACGCGGATGACCTCCGCCCCCAGGTCGCCCAGGTAGCGGGTGCCGAAGGGGCCAGCCCACACGCGCGAGAAGTCGAGGATGCGGATGCGGGAGAAGGGTGGAGGGTGGAGGGTGGAGGGTGGAGGAGACGGCGTAGAGGGGGAAGGGGAGGACGTAGGGGGTTCAGGGTGAAGCGTGCAGGGTGCAGGAGGAGTAGGGGGGCGGCCCGGGAGCGCGGGCGTCTCGCCCGCCCGTGGGGCCGGGGAGGGCGCGAGCTCAGCGAGCACTTCCTCGGTATGCTGCCCGAGGAGGGGTGCGGGGCGAGATAGGCGCCAGGGGCTGGCCGCGAAGCGGTAGGTGGCGCCGGGAAAGGGCAGGCGACCGGCCGTGGGGTGCTCGACCTGCATCCGGAAGCCGCGCGCCCGCGTGTGCGCGTGATCGAGGAACTGGCCGGTCGTGTACACGGGGCCCACGGGGATGTGGTACTCCTGCCCCTGGCGGGCCACCTCCTCGGTCGTGCGGGCCAGGGTGAGCCGGCGGAAGTGCTCGTCCATCACCTGATAGTGGGCGGTACGGTACTGCGGATCCTCCCACTCGGGGCCGCTGATCTCGTCCGGATGGCCGGCCCACTCCATGAAGGCGCGGAAGTGCGGGGTGGGCCCCACGTAGACACTGGCCCAGCCGTCCCGCGTCGGGTAGATGCCGCACCAACGGGCGGGGACGGAGCTCCCGATGCGGCGTACGATCTCGGCCTTCATGCCGTAGCGGACGATAGTGAAGTAGAGGGAGGCCACGGTCTCCTGCAGCGAAACGTCGAGGTGGGCGCCCGCACCGGTGGCGCGGCGGTTGTACAGGGCCACCAGGGTTGCATAGGCGGCGTGGGCATCGGCCAGCTCTTCGGCCTCGTCGCAGGGGGGGACCACCGGCGCCGCATCGGGATCGCCTGACATGTAGAGGAGGCCGCCCATGGCGGAGGCGATGAGATCGTTGGACCTGAAGCTGGCGTAGGGACCCGTCTGTCCGAACCCAGTGATGGAGGTCAGCACCAGGTCGGAACGGACCCGGCGAAGGGCATCGTATCCGAGACCGATCCCCGGCAAGTAGCCGGCGGGGAAGCTCTCGACGACGGCGTCGGCCGACCTGACCAGATCGAGGAACTTCTCCCGGCCGTGGACCGACTCCAGATCCAGCACGAGGCTGCGCTTGTTGGCGTTGAAGTAGTAGAAGGGGAGGCTGCCCTCGGGGTCCGGTCGATCGCCGGCGAAGGGGCCCCGGCGCCGCACGGCGTCGCCCGCGGGAGGCTCGATCTTCACGACGTCGGCACCCAGGTCGGCCAAGAGCCGGCCGCAGTAGTGGCCAAGAGGGCCGCCGAGCTCCAGCACGCGGACGCCGGAGAGGGCCTGGGGCTCAGGGGGCACTGCGTGACGCCCTCACCCTGACCCTCTCTCAACAGGGAGAGGGAATGGACGCGAAAAAGGGGAAACGGCCCATGCGCCCCTATCGACCCCCGCGCTGACCGGGTCGGAGGGGCGCCGCTTCCGCGCCCCTCCGACGCGCGATGGGGTGGCTACCGCTGTACCCAGATGATCTCGGTGTAGGGATACCAGGGATTGGCCCATGCGGTGCCGAAGTTGCGCCAGTTGTGGACCGCCTTCTGGTGGAGCATGAAGGAGGCGGCCTCGGAGGAGGGGATGGTGAACAGCTCGTCCAGAAGGATCGTCTGGATCTTCTTGATGACCTCCCAGCGGGCCTTGGGGTCCAGAGTAGACCTCTGCTGGGCGACCAGCCGGTCCAGCTCGGTGTTAGACCACTTGCACCAGTTCTCACTCCCCCCGGTCACGTAGAAGGAGTAGTTACGTGTGGGGGTGCTGTTGGTGCCCGCCACGGTGTGATTGAAGAGGTCGAACTCGCAGGTCTCCTGCTTCTTGGTGGCAGCCGCCGACTCCAGGTGCTCCAGCTCCACCTGGATGCCGACGTTGGCCAGTTGCCCGGCCATGGCCTCGTTCTGGGGCGGATTGCTGGTGTTGGAGGCGACCGCCGTCGCCGTGGTCTTGAAGCCGTTGGGGAACCCTGCCTCGGCCAGCAGCTTCTTGGCCTCATCGATGTCCAGGGACTTGGGCGTGCGGTAGCCCGGGAGCTTGGCGAGCTCCTCCTGGGTAAGGGACTTGGGCTGCCACTCGGGGGGCGAGCTGGGGGCGACATAGGGCGTGCCCAAGCCTTTGAACAGCGTCTGATTGATGGCGTTGCGATCGATGGCCAGGTGGATGGCCCGGCGGACGCGCTTATCGTCGAAGGGCTTGCGGTTGACGTTCACCAGGTAGCTGTCGACGAGATACTGGTCATACTTCTCCACGACCACATCGGCGCTGGCGGCCTTGATGGGCTCCGCCTCGCGGGAATCGAAGACGCTGACGGTATCGAGCTGCTTGGCGAGGAGAGCGGAGGCGCGCGTCGACTTGTCGCCGACGAACACTCCCTCGACCGAGTCGAGATAGGGCCGGTCCTTGATCCAGAAGTTGGGGCTGCGCTCGGCCTTCAGGTTCTGCTCGCGGTTGAAGGAGACGAACTTGAAGGGCCCCGTGCCGATGGGGTGCCGTTTCATCGCCGCCTCTCCGTCGGGGGCGTCGTAGACGTGCTTGGGAACGATGGGGAAGGGGTTGGAGAGGGCGGCCAGGAAGTCGGCATCCGGGGTCTTGGTGACGATCTTGAGCGTCATGGCATCGACGACCTGGATGCTCTCGATGGAGTCGAGCTGGCTGCGCCCCCAGAAGCCAGTGGCCCTGTCCTGCATCTTCTCGTAGCTGAACTTCACGTCCTCAGCCGTGAAGGGCTTGCCATCGTGCCACGTGACGCCCGGGCGCAGCTTGAACGTGTAGGTGCGGCCGTCGGCCGCCAGCTCGTACGAGTCGCAGAGACGGCAGTAGAGCTCGGCGCCGATCCAGCCGACCTTGGGCGTCATGCGCCGCGCCAGGAGCTGGTCGAAGACCGGCACCAGCAGCACGCGGATCTGCAGCGCGCCGGAGAAGGGGTCCATGGTGGCCGGGGGGCTATTCAAGACGAAACGGAAGTTGCCCCCGCGGGCCTTGGGCTCCTCCCAGCCGAGGCTCCAGGGGTCCTGATACCAGGCGTCCTTCGCGGTGCCGGGCACGATGTCGGCCTTGGGAGCGGCGGCGGGCTGCGGGGCCGGGGCCACCGCCGGCGCGGCAGGGGCGGCCGCCGGGGGCGGCGCGGGTGCCGGCGCACAGGCCGCCGCCAGGACGGCGGCCAAGGGGAGGACGACCTGCAGCCTGAAACGGTTGCTGACTGACATCACAGTGACTCCTCGCTTCTAGACGAAACTTTCCAGTCCTCCTGGTTGGGCGCCATGAATGGCGCCCCTACGGGTATTTCCGATGTTTCACCAACCTGTCACTCACGCCTCGATTCTAGTGCTTGTCGACCCAAATGATCTCCGTGTAAGGATACCAGGGATTCGCCCAGGCTGTGCCGAAGTTGCGGAAGTTGTGGACATAGGACTGATGAAGGTAGAAGGAGGCCGCCTCGGAGGAGGGGATCATGAAGAGCTCGTCGAGCAGGATGAGCTGGATGCGCTTGATGATCTCCCAGCGCGCCTTGGGATCCAGGGTGGCCTTCTGTTGCGGGACGAGCTTATCGAGCTCGGCATTCTGCCAGCCGCAGTAGTTCTCGCTCCCCCCAGTAACGTAGAAGGAGTAGTTGCGGGTGGGATTGCTCAGGCTGCCAGCCACGGTGTGGTGATACAGGTCGAAGTCGCACTGGATCCGTCGTTTGTCGGAGACGGCGGCTTCCAGATGCTGCAACTCTACCTGGATGCCGAGCTTGGCGAGTTGGCCCGCCATGGACTCGTTCTGGACTGGATTGCTCGTGTTGGTAGCCACCGCCACGGAGGTGGTCTTGAAGCCGTTGGGGAAGCCAGCGTCGGCCAGGAGCTTCTTCGCTTCGTCGAGGTCCACGGACTTGGGCGTGCGGTAGCCAGGCAGCTTGCCCAGCTCCTCCTGGGTGATCGACTTAGACTGCCAGTCGGGCGGCGTGCTGGGCGCCACGTAGGGCACACCAAGGCCTTTGAACAGGGCCTGGTTGCTGTCAACACGATCGATGCCCAGGTGCATGGCCTTGCGGATCCGCTTGTCATCGAAGGGCTTGCGATTGGTGTTCACCATGAGACTGCCCACGAGGTACTGATCATACTTCTCCACGAGGATGTCCTGGCCACCTGCGGCCTTGATGGGCTCCATCTCGCGGGACTCGAAGACGCTGAGGGTGTCGACCTGCTTGGCCAGCAGGGCAGCGGCCCGCGTCGACTTGTCGCCGATGAAGACGCCCTCGATGGAGTCGAGGTAAGGCCGATCCTTCACCCAGAAGCCGGGGTTACGTTCGGCCTTGAGTCCCCGGTCGCGATCCCAGGAGACGAACTTGAAGGCGCCGGTGCCGATGGGCTTGCGTTTCATGGCGGCATCGCCATCGGGCGCCGCATAGCCGTGCTTCGGGACGATAGGGATGGGCTGGGTAAGGTTGTTGAGGAAGTCGGCGTCGATCCCTTTCAGGACGATCTTCAAGGTGTAGGGATCGACGACCTCCATGCCCTGGATCTCCTCCAAGAGGGTGCGGCCCCAGAAGGCGGTCGACTTGTCGAGGGCTTTTTCGAAACTAAACTTGACGTCCTCGGCGGTGAAGGGCTGGTCATCGTGCCAGGTGACGTCGCGCCGCAGCTTGAAGAGATAGGTGCGACCATCGCCCTGGATCTCGAAGGACTCGCAAAGGCGGCAGTAGAGATCGGCCCCCAGCGGGCCGATCTTAGGCGTCATGCGCTGGGCCATGAGCTGGTCGAAGACCGGGAACAGGAGCACGCGGATGCGCAGGGCTTCGCCGAAGGGGTCCAAGGTCGATGGGGCGGCGTTCAGGACATAGCGGAAGTGGCCACCCCGGCTCTTGGGCTCCTGCCACCCGTCGCTCCAGGGATCGACGTACCAGACATCCTTGGCGGTGCCCGGGACGATGTCGCCCCGGGGAGCAGCGGCGGGCTGCTCGGCCGGCCGGGCGGCCGGGGCCGGCGCGGCCGGCGGGGCTGGGGCACAGGCGGCCAGCAGGCACCCCAGGAGAACGACGATGGCGCCAGGCGCCGAAGAGGCCTTCGCAGACATACACCTGTCTCCCCGCCCGCCCCTGGGGACGAGCACCCTTGGCCAGATTTGTGGAGTCACCCTAGCGAAAGATGCGGTACATGAAATAGCCAGTCACCAGGCCACCGAGCCCAACCAGGGCCAGCACCACCGGACTGAGAATCAGGAAGGCGCCCACGGAGTCATGGGCGGAGTCGGCCAAGACCGGGGACACCGCGGCCAAGGCGCCGAGGAGGCCCAGGGCCGTTCCAGCGAGCCGGAGCGCGTGCGCCCGTCTTGTTTCCATGGCTACATCCTCCTCCACACAGGTAGAGCTAGGCCGGAGCCGGGACCATGGCCTCCGCCTCGCGGCGGCGGAACATGAGGTTGAAGCTGAAGGCCGCCACCAGGAACAGCCCTGCCACGAGCACGTTGAGAGGCACCCAGTTGGCCGTGGCCATGAACCAGCCGCCCAGCCACGAGCCCACCCCGAGGGCGATGGTATGGGAAGACACCATGAGCCCGGACACGGTGGCCCGCTCCCGGGTCACCACGTTCTCCATGGCGTAGGCGCGGAAGATGGGCTCGCTGATGTGGATGGTCAGCTCGTGGAAGATGAAGAAGAGCCCTGAGACGAAGACTGAGGGGAAGGCGACGATACCGAGCGTGAACGGGATAGAGCTATAAAGGGACCAGGTGACGCTGGGGACTTTGCCGAAGCGCTTGGCGAAGACGGGTATGAGGAAGGAGCCGAGGGCCATGGAGAGGGTACCGACGAGCATGATGAGCGCCACCTCGTCCACCGCCGCGCCGACGTACACGGTGAAGAAGACATTGTGGAGGGGATGGACCAAGCCGAGGCCCAGCCAGTAGAGGAGGTAGACGGGGACGAACCGCGCGACGAAGCCCCGGTTGACGATATTGCGGAAGGAGAAGCCTCGGGCCTCCCGGCGCAGCTCCGCCATGACCTCCACGTTCTCGCGCAACATGACGGCGGGGATCACCGAGGCCAGCCAGATCGTCGAGCTGGCCAGGAGCACGATCTGGAAGACCCACGGGGGGACGTCGTGGACGTGGGGGGTGGCGCCCACGAGGGCCACGGGGACAATATAGGCCACGAGGGAGGCCACCATCCAGGTCAAGCGGCCCATAGCCTGATCGATGGCGAAGAGGTGCAGGCGGTCCCTCGAGGAGGTGTTCTCGGTGATCCAGGGCATTTCGGCCACCATGTGGACGGAGCGGAAGACGCCCTCCACAAGGCTGAAGAAGATGATCAGGGGGCCGTTGATTGGCATTCCCCCCTCTCCCGTCCCCGCCACGGCGCCGAAGACCAGGGCGAAACTGGCAAAGGCGCCCAGGGCGTCGCCCCAGATGAAGCTCTTGCGGCGGCCGACCCGGTCGCAGAAGCGGCCGGCGAAGACGGCCAGCAGGCCGACGATGATCCAGTCGGCGGCGATGCGGAAACCGATGAAGGCCGCGTCGAACCCCAGGCCCAGCAGATAGAGGTTGAAGGCTACCTGCCAGGCCCCGATGCGGAAGGCCATCATCATGAAATGGACGACGTAGAGTTTGGCGTTCCGGCTGAAGCCGTGGACGACGTCGAAGTACTCCCGGATGCCCTGCTGCAAGGAACTGCCCTCGCCGTTCCCGTTCGCCGCGTCGTTAGCTCCTGGACCGGCCATCGTTTCCCCCCTTCTAGAAAAGCGACTCAGCCCACCGCCGCCCCGGGGATCATCCTCCCGCGAGAGATTAGGGGACGATACACCCCGTCAGGTTCCCTGTCAAAGGGGAAACCGGCGAGTTGCCTACGGCGGCGACGCGCCAAGCTAGCGTAATGCTATACTCCAACTGCTGGTACGAATCGCCAGCCCGCCGCACAGGGCGGGCATTAGCCCTCCGCAATCGATCGCGCTGACGAAACGTCCCAAATAAAAACCCAAAGGAGTCAGCGTGGTCACGCTAGACAAATCTCTCACCTGCCGCGATTGCGGCCAACAGTTCCTGTTCACAACGGGAGAGCAGGAGTACTTCGCCAGCCGTGGGTTCACCAATGAGCCCTCGCGCTGTCCGGACTGCCGGGCGGCCCGGAAGGCCGACCGGGGCAACGGCGGTAGTCAGTCGGGGGGTGGCTACTCGAGCGGCGGTGGCTACTCGGGCGGCGGCAGCAGCAGCTACGGCCGGGCGCCACGGGAGATGCACCCCGCCGTCTGCGCCAGGTGCGGCAAGGAGACCCAGGTCCCCTTCGTCCCCCGGGGCGATAGGCCCGTCTACTGCTCGGACTGCTTCTCGCGCGAACGGGCTTCGCGCTAGGGCAAGCCGACGAACCAACCAAGGATACACAACCCCAAGGGATCGATGAACGATCACGGCATGAATGGCGCGTAAGCGCCAGCAGTACCGGCCTCGGCGGCGCCTCGTGAGAGACGCCGCTGACCCGCGCCAGTCGCAACGGGCCTTGGACGATGCGGCGCGGGCGCTGCTGACCCGCCACGATGTGGCGGGTCTCCAGGCCCTCGTGCAACAGAGCCTGGAGACGTATCGTCTAGCCGACGAGGAGGCGCAGAACCAGCCAAGCCCCTATGCGCTGAACCGCTATCGCTCGGCCGCCCAGGCCCTGGCGGAAGCCGAACGCGCGTTGGCCCTGGCGAACGGTGCCACCGACCGGGCACGAAAGGGACCGGAAGCCCCCTAGCGGCCTCGTGTTCCAACGGGGCATCTGAAGCCTCAGCCTCCGAGTAGATCTGGAGAGGGCCATGTCCACCGCTTGGCGCCTGTCGGCCCTGGCCCTCGGCATCGCCATCGGGGCGGTGGCCGCCTCGTCCTGGGGGCTTGCGTTCCTGGCGCTGCCGCAGCCGGGTGAGCGACTCTCCGACGGGGCAAGAGCCGCTGCCCTTGGGCCAGGGACGGCAACCAAGGGCGCCGGCGCGGGCACCGATGCAGCCATCGATCTCGCCGCGGCCGGCCCACCGCTCGCGGCGGCCGCGTCATCTCGAGAGCCGTTTGTTGTTCCGCCACCCCCGGACGCCGCGGCAAGACCCGGCGGACGATGGGCTACCGTCTTGGAGGTGCGCGGCGCCAATGCCCTCCGCATCCGAGATGAGTCCGGCACGGTGCGCGAGGTCGAGCACATCGGGGTCATGGGCCCCGGCCCGGGGCAGAGGAGGGGATGGCGCGAGCGGGCAACGCGGGCGCACGAGGCCCTCGTCGGCGGCCGGAGGATCCTGGTGGAGGGTCCAGCGGGGAGGGGGCCGAGGGATAGATCCTTGCCGTCCCTGGCCCATGTCTTCGTCGAAGGGGAGCTCGACGCCCCAGTCTCGGCCCGATTATGGGCCGGTGGGAACGCCTGGGTTTACCCCAACACGCCGCACCCCCTGGCCCAGTGGTTCGCCGATCTCCAGGCCGAAGCGGTACGCGGCCAGGCGGGCCTCTGGGCCGAGGGTGGCAGCCACACGCTCTGGCGGCCACGGGACGGCCAGAGGGGTGGCTTCCCGGTAGATTCGCGCATCGTGCCGGCGCTGTATCTCCTCGCTGCCGACCCCATCGGCCGGTCCGTGCTGGCAGCGGCGGAGCGCTTTCCGCCCGAGATCCGATTCTCGCGACTGTCCGAAGGTACCCTCGGCCTCTTCGCCCGACGGGAGTTCTCGGTCGCCGTGGCTGAGCGTTGGGCAGGGTCGGACCCGGTAGCTGTAGCCGGTGTCCTGGTCCACGAGCTGCGGCACGTCGGAGATCTCATAGCCTCGGGCATTATCGACGTCGACACGGGCTGCTTCGAGGGCGAAGAACGCGCCTTCGAGACAGCCACGCTCTTCTGGTTTGGGCGGTACGGTCTGGCGGGGAAGCAACCTGCCCAGGACGGGCTCGATCGTAACCTCAACGATTCACTGCGTCAGTATCGTGACGGGCGGCTGAACAGCACCATCCGAGCGGCCTATGGCCATCGCTGTGCGCGTTGACGAGGGCGGGGTCCTCCCATGAGGAGAGAGGAGATGAGCATCGATAGCAGCATGGATCTGCCGGCCGTGCGGCGAGGGGTGGGGTTCCTCTGGTGGGTCATGGTCGGCACGGCGATCGGGATCGGTTTCGGGGGGAGCTACGTGCTGTGGGGATATGCCCAACAGCAGGCCGACAGCATTGATCTCCTGGGGGCGGAACGCGACACGCTGGACATCCAGGCGCGCGAGCTGGAGTCGGACCTGAGTCTGGTGCGAGCCCGGGCCGAGGCCGCCGGGCAGCGAGTGGCGGCCCTCGAAGCGGACCCGGCCCAAACCCGGACGGAGACGGGAGCCCTGCAGCTAAAAGTCGACACCGTGTCAGCGGAGAACACGGTCCTCGCGAAGGAGATGGCTGCCCTGCGCACGGGAGTACAGAGCGCCACTCGCGAGAGCGACCGGGCGGCGGAGCAGGTCCGCGTAGAAAGACGTCTGGCCGATGCAGCGTTGCGACTGGCCAATGCCGGGGCGGATCTCTCGCGCACGCGGGACGGGATGATTCAGGCGCTTCTGGAGCGTATCCGGGCAGTGCAGGCGGGCAATACCGGCCGGGCCAACGAGGTGCTCGACCAGTACAACCGCCTGGTGGACACCCACAACCGCCAGGTGCGGGAGTACAACGCCGCAGCGGAAGAGGTGCGGACTCTGGCGCGGTAAGGAGCCCGCCGCGCCTTCCGGGGGGAGACTGGCGGGGGTGCGAGGGAGTCGAACCCACCCAGGACCACGCAGGTGGCCCCGCAACGGTTTTGAAGTTCGCTCCGAGCCGTCCACGGCCCTCCACGGCGGTCCGTCTCAGGCGCCATTGAGGCCCTCGGGTCCGTCGAGGTCCACCGGCGTTTGCTGTCAGCCGCCGGTTTTGCTGTCAGTTTTGCTGTCAAGGCCGCGGCGGCTGTAGAATGCGGCTGGAAGGGAAGATCATGGCCCAGGCGCCGCCCGTACCCACCTATCGGGAGCTAACCGAGGGGGAGGCCCGCGAGCTTTTCGACGAGCTGGCCCGGCGCTACCTGAACATGAGCGGCGCGGATTTCCTCCGCGCGTGGGACTCCGGCGAATTCGCCGCCGACCTGGAGGAGGAGCGGCCCGAGTTCATGGCCGTGGCCTTTCACCTACCCCTCGCGCGGTAGCGCGCCCCATCGGTGGCCGGCCGAACCCCAGCCCTCGCCGTCCAGGCCTTCGTCGACCCGCTCCAGCGAGCCATTTCTTGCGTGACCGACGAGTTTCTTGGCGGCGGCTGCCACCCTGCCACCCAGCCCCACATGCTGACCATCCGGCGAGGCGAGCCGTCGCCTCTGGGGTCGCGTGGCTACGACCAGTTACAGCGGGCCGGTCTCACCACAGACTGAGGCTTCCTCTTTGGGAGTACTGTACATCTTCATGGACCACTCTGGAGAGCTGCGGTTCAGCCCGGCACGATCCCGGTATTTCTGCCTCGCCAGCGTGTGTACCTGGAACCCGGTCAACTTTGCGACAGCGTACTACTCTCTCAAGCACGAACTGGTTACGAAGGACACGGCCGGAGACTGGGATCATCATAGGTTCCACGCCTCTGAGGACAAGCCCGCCGTCCGAGAGGCCTTTGTCAATCTCATCGCGACCAGCGCAGACTTGCGAGCAGATGCGGTCACTGTTCGGAAGAATCGGATATTTCAGAGCTATCAGCCGATCCATTTGTTCTACCCGCACATGACGAACCTGCTGCTGAAGTTCGTCGTTCCAAGGGAGATAGAAGGAGAGGTGCCCGATCGAATAGAGTTGGTCATAGACCAGTTCCCGTTGGGCATTGACCCTCAAACTTTCTCCCAAAAGATGCTAGTCCAGCTTCGAAAAGTGTGCGGCCAGATCCCGCATAGAATGAGACTCCACTATTCGTTCGCACACCCTCACCTGCAGGCAGCCGACTACGTCGCTTGGGCTGTATACCGGAGGTACGAACGGGGTGACTGGGTGCCCAGGATAAGGATAGGTAGCGTGCTTAGGTCGGATTGGGAGTACGCCACAGGAAGCTCTTACCAAGCCTACTAAAAGCGACCTGCCCGCCTAGCCTTTCGGCGGGCCTCATGGGCCTCATAGGCGGGCAGGTACCTTTAAGCCTGTAGACTATACCAGGCGCTCGACGACTCGTCAAACACGCAGGCACGCAGCTGGAGTTTCAGTCTAAGGGAGCGTTGGGTGGGGGTGGGAGCGAGGCCGGGATGGCTGGCGGGGGGGGGGGGGGAGGAGGGAGCCCGCAAGGGGGGG
>Ga0082335_1004839_pt1 | contig 19562 bp, 18 predicted proteins | sample Subgrocontami58m_FD_72375 | JGI IMG/M metagenome (GOLD analysis project Ga0082335, IMG submission 72375) | Subsurface groundwater microbial communities from S. Glens Falls, New York, USA - GMW37 contaminated, 5.8 m (SPADES assembly) (version 2) ... | reverse complement strand
AACGGCAAGAAAATTTCTGACCGCGCCGCTGCGTGGATTTCCAGGTCTCTCGATGCCCGTTTTCTGCTTCTGGGAGCAGTCCTTCCGGATATAATCGACAAACCCTGGGGACTGCTTCTTATGAAACCGTCGATTGCCTCCGGACATTTTCTTTGCCACACACTTCTTTTCGCCTTCATTCTATTTGCTATCGCCGTGATCTCCCGCGGCCGGACAAAAAAAGCAATGTTCGCGCTGGCAATCGGCACTTCCTTCCACCTTCTTCTCGATTACTCCTGGCAAGACCCACACACGCTGTTCTGGCCTTTACTGGGATGGCAATTCGACAGGGGAACATCCGGAAGCTTCATGCAAGCGTCACAGGACGCGGTTAAGTGGCTGGTTACCTCGCCGGATTTTGTCTGGGGAGAAATAGTTGGCGGGTTATTGCTGCTCGTAACCTTCGGACGTCTTAACGAAGAAGGCTGGCGAAGGTTTATCAAGAGCGGCCAATTGTAGTCCGATCATTCTTCAGTTCTTGCTTTTTCAAAGTTTCCATCGAGTATATCCCTTACCAGGCGCATTTTTGCTCTGGGACCAAACAAACGTCTTCCGGGCATTGTCGATCTACAAGCCCGCCAAGTTTTTGAAGCCAGATTTGGTTAGATAGGAATAGTTAGGTTTGATTACTTGCTTCAGGATTATGTAATTTTCAAAATGATTTTGAAAGACCTATCTTTGATGGAGAGTGTTTGATGTTCAGTAAAATCGAATCAAACAAGGAACTCTGGGACCTATTTACCAGCCGAGAAGAATACAAGCCAGCTTTGCTGGATAAGTTTCAGAGGTTTCCTTATTACATGTCGGTACAAAAATCCGCTTTCGATCCGAGTATTTCTGTCTATTTAACCAAAAACGGATACGACCCATGTATCCCGGAGGCAGAAAATTTGCCGTTTGTTTGACCCATGACGTCGATACGTTGTCTTTTCCCGTAGGGGCAGTGGTACGTGAAACTGTAGAAACATTACTGCAAGGACAGACAACTAAATCGCTCAAAACGGCATCCAGCAATGCTTTAAAAATGTTTTTAAGCGGAGCCAACGAGAAATTAAATCCATCCTCGAATTTTGCCCAAATTATGGATCTGGAAAGTAAGTACGGAGCCAAATTTACCTTTTTCTTCCTATTATCGGATCATATCTTTGATATTGAAGGGTGCAAGATTGGGAAACTCAGAAAAAAGCTAAAGTCAATAGCTGACGCGGGGTGGGGAATCGGTTTACATGGTGGGCATAATACTGGCCCGGAAACTAAACAAAAGGTTAATCGCGGGGAGCGATGCCCATCTTGGCGCTGAAATTGGTAATTGCGTTGTAACGATAAGAAGTGATTTATCGGAAACTAAAGATATTATCAGAAAAAGATATGCCGAAACGTCTAAACTTTATATTAGCCAAATAATAAGTATGACCAGGAAACGTCAGTTTATTCGATTAATGAATCTAGCCTTCAAGTTGCTGCTAAGAAAGATTGGTTTAACGCGAGCAAATATAGTTCAATGAATCTTACAAAACAGGAAATGTCGTTTTAGCGATGGGTGCAGGATTCGTACTCTTGAAGCCCGAAGAATGGCTATTCATCACCTTTTGTGCCGCGTTTAAGCATGGACATGACATCGCCAAGATCGAAACGCCTGTCAGAACGCCTACCCAGCCTGTACGATTTCAAAGTGCCGTTATTACCCCATCGCCTTATGGTGTTGACATGTACGTGCAGTAGTCCTGCAGCCTGCCCGGTGCTTAGTAAAACGCGAGACGGGACATCGGCAATTTGCCGCTCTCCACTCATAGCAAGCATCTTCCTTGTCTTCAAACAACTGTCACGCTTTTAGCCAGATTTCGGGGGAAATCTATTGGACAGCCTCTGAACTTAGCTGCGTAATACGCAAGCAACTGTAAAGCCACCACATTCACAACAGGCGCGAATATACCCGACGTATGGGGGAGTTTAATAACAAAGTCGGCAATCGATGCAATAGATTCGTCCCTTTCATCAGCCACAGCTATGACGGGCGAGCCTCTGGCTTTAATCTCTTTCACGGTGCTTACCATCGACCCGTACACTTCCTCCGGAGTTACCAGAGCCACTACTGGAGTCTTTTCATCCAATAAGGCAAGCGGCCCATGTTTCAATTCTCCAGCGGCATACCCTTCCGCATGAATATAAGAAATCTCTTTGAGTTTCAATGCCCCTTCAAGTGCAGTGGGATAATTTATTCCCCTGCCTACGTAGAATGCGGTGCTACGCCTGGCTAAAATGTTCGCACATTCCGCTATTTCTCTTTCGGTTTCGAGTACCCGCTGCACAATCACATTCAAACTTCTGAACTCTTTCAACAGCCGCTCACGTGTGGCAATGTCCAGAAGTTTTGAGGTAAACGCCATTTTATATAGTTCAATTAGTTGTGCCATGTAGCTTTTTGATGCTGCAACGCTCATCTCCGGTCCAGCAGCCGTATAAATCACCTGATCTGCGATTCTGCTCGCCGTGCTTCCAGGCACGTTCGTGATCACGAGTACTTTCACTTGCGGCTTCTTTAACCTTTTCAGAGAAAGCAGCACGTCGGCGGTTTCGCCTGATTGGGTCAAACCAATCACCACAGGAGAAGAAATAATCCTGCCTCGCTGCATGAATTCGGACGCGGCTTCAACTCTAACTGGTATTCCCAGCAATTCTTCAAAGATGTATTTGCCGACCAGGCAGGCGTTATAAGAAGTACCGCACCCAAGCATCATCAGACCGCTCAAATTTGAATCAATCAGGCTATCTTTTTCTTCTTCCAGACTCCCGAAAAATCCGGATAATGAATCTTTGATCACATCGGGTTGTTCGTGGATTTCTTTGATCAAAAAATGATCGTAACCATTTTTTTCGACCTTGGATCGGTCCCAATTGACGTGGTGAACGGTTCTATCAGCAACGGCTCCGTTTTGCTCTATTAAGACCCCGTCTTTTGAGATAACGGCAGTGTCTCCATCTTCCAGATAAATCACATTGTCGACGTATTCAAGAAGCGCCGGAACATCCGAAGCGATAACGGTTTCATTATCACCAACGCCAACCACTAAAGGGCTTTCTCTTCTGCTCACCAGGAGTTTATCGTATTTTTCAAACAATACGGCAATGGCGAAACTTCCTTCTAACCGGGTAAGCGCGGTTTGAAACGCGCCAACCGGATCGCCCTGATAATACTTTTCGATGAGATGAGGGATCACTTCGGTATCCGTGTCTGAAACAAACGTGTGGCCTTCTTTAAACAGCTGCAATCTAAGCTCTTCAAAGTTGGAAATTATGCCGTTATGGACAACTGCTATTTTGCTGGTACAATCAAAATGGGGATGAGCATTAATCGCCGTAGGCTTGCCGTGAGTTGCCCATCTGGTATGCCCAATGCCAAGCGAGCCTTCCAACACCGGCAACTCAGCCTTGAGAGCTTCCACCCTGACAGCGTCTTTAAAACCTTGCAGATGGCCGTTATTGACCGCGATTCCGCAAGAATCGTAGCCACGGTATTCCAGTCTGCTCAAGCAGTTCAAAAGAACTGACTGAGCCTGGCGATAGCCGATGTAACCCACAATCCCGCACATACAACTTCACAGTAAATCAGCAATTACAGCCAGTCAACGAACATAAACTACCTTTAGATACAATTCTTGGCCGAGCCGCCTGCCATTGACAGGTGATGCCTCTTTTCGCTGCATGGGATGATCGGCGGCTCGTAAGATCGATGCGGGTTTTTGTTGGAATAGTTACGTTTAGATACTTGTTGTTAAACGGCACGGGAACGTTAAATGGAACTGTAATAAATCGAAAACGGGGCGAAATATGGAAACGTTAATAAACAACAATGGCGGAAGCACAAGCCCTGCGATGTTTGAAGGCCACGTTCACATCGGCAGTGGTCATGTCATTCAGGAAAACGTCATTCTCGGAGCCAACCCGGGCGACGGCCAATTGACTATCGGCGACAATGCCCTTATACGCTCCGATTCGATTATCTATTCTAACGTAAAGATCGGTAACAATTTCAGAACGGGGCACCGGATACTGGTAAGAGGGGACACCTCCATAGGTGACAATGTCCTCATCGGCACGGACTCGGTAGTGGACGGGCATTGCAGGATCGGCAACAACGTCAGTATTCAGACCAATGCCTATGTAACTGCGTTCACCACTGTCGAAGATAATGTGTTTATAGGTCCGTGTGCGGTAACAACGAACGATAAGTACATGGCCTACGGCAATACGCTGGCCGGCTGCACGATAAAGAAAGGTGCGCGGATAGGGGCCAACGCCACCATACTTCCCGGCGTGGTCATAGGCGAGGGTGCCGTAATCGGTTCAGGCTCTGTAGTCACGGCAAACGTCCCGGCGGGAGCAACGATGGTAGGCAATCCAGCCAGGCCGATTGCCCATTCAAGTAAAAGGTCTCGAATTGCCGTAATAGGTATGGGATATGTCGGCATTCCAGCGGCAGCGCTTCTCGCCGAAGCCGGGTACAAAGTTACCGGAATTCAACGGAGGTCGCAGAGATCCGGATGGAAAATCGAATGCCTGAATGAGGGTAGTTGCCCGATAGGAGGCAACGAGCCGGAGTTACCGGATATATTGAAGAGGGTAGTCGAGCGGGGTAATTTCAGAGTAACTGATGATTATTCCGGCTTGAAAGAAGCAGATATTATTTTAATCGATGTTCAAACAGCGATAGGTATCGACCAGGTTCCACGCTACGAATCACTAAAAGAAGTTTGCCACAGCCTGGGCAAGATGCTTCGGCCTGGTGTCAACGTTATTATCGAATCAACTGTCGGCCCCGGGACAACGGAATACGTCGTCAAACCTATTCTTGAAGCGGAGTCGGGACTAAAAGCAGGACTACCCCACGGATTCGGCCTGTGTTTCTCATACGAACGAGTCATGGTAGGCCGGCTCATTCACAACATCAGGGAATATCCGAAGGTTGTCGGCGGAATCGATGCTGAAAGTGCCAGAGTCGCCATGGAGATGTATAAGACAATCGTAAAAGGTGGCGTCTATACAACGGATATAACGTCCGCTGAAGTTGCCAAGACCGTGGAAAACGCTTACCGGGACGTCCAGATAGCGTTCGCAAATGAGGTGGCCTTGCTTTGTGAGTCGCTCGGAGTGGACGTCTACGACATTAGAAAGTACGTGAACGGCCTTCCCGATGACCCTTCGGTCCCGCACGCCAATCCTATAAGAAACATGCACTTTCCCGGGGCTGGCGTCGGAGGGCACTGCCTCCCCAAGGATACATGGCTGCTTATAAACAGCTACCGCGAATATGCAAAGAATACAAACACCTATCCCACCTCGGTATTGGCTGACGCGAGACGATTAAATGATTGGATGCCCGTCCACATGGCAGACCTCCTGGATTCCGGATTAAAAGAAGCCGGGAAACAACTCAAGGAGTCAGAAATTTGCGTACTGGGCTATGCTTTCCTTGAAAATTCGGATGACCCCAGGAACAGCCCAACGGCTACGCTGCTCCGCGAACTCGAGAACCGCGGGGCAACATTCCGAATTCACGATCCCTTCGTTCGGGAAGATTCAGGGTACGACATAAATCAAGACATAGACGCAGCTTTGAGCGGCAGCGACGCCGTAGCGATAATGACCAGACACGATGCATACAAGTCTTTGGAACCGGCTAAATTAAAACGGCTGTTGAACGGGAACGTGATAGTCGACGGTAGAAACGTGCTGGACCAAAAAGCGTTTGTGAACGAAGGATTCATCTTCCGGGGAATCGGCAAGGGGAAGTTCTCGGGAAACGGAAAGGAAGGCGAACATGGTTAAAGTTGGAGTAGTCGGTCTCGGTTCTATGGGGCAGCATCACGCGCGAGTGTATTCGCAGCTTAATTGTAATCTCGTAGGAGTGGCCGACATTAATCCGGAACGAGCACAAGATATCGGACAAAAATACAATGTGCCGTTTTATTCCGATTACCGCAAACTTCTTGACGAGGTTAGCGCGGTCAGCATTGCGGTACCTACCTCTTTTCACCACACGGTAGCCATGGATTTTCTGAATCATTCAGTCCACTGTCTGGTAGAGAAACCAATCGCCTTCGATATGGACGAAGCCAGGGAGATGGTAGAGACCGCCGAAAAGAAGCATGCAAATCTGGCGGTCGGGCTGATCGAGCGATTTAATCCGGCCGTCATTAAACTCAAACAAATCATCGATGAAGGACTTCTTGGAAACCTGCTGATAATATCCACTCGCCGGGTGTGTCCTTTCGTTTCGAGGATATCAGACACGGGGGCCGTGATGGATACGGCCATTCACGATATAGGGGTCGCGAAGTATCTAACCGGCAAGGAACCTGTTAGCATCTTCTCCCGGGTTGGCAGTGAAAGAAATTCAAAAGGAGACTACGCCGTTGTTGTTCTGGATTTTGGCTCTACGGAAGCCTGCATCGAGGTGAACTGGTTTACGCCCGAAAAGGCACGCACCCTCGTAGCCACCGGCAGTAACGGAGTTGCCTACCTGGATTATGTGGCGCAGAGTTTGCGCGTAGAAAACTCCGTTGGAAGTCAAATTATTCCTGTAGAGAAAGGGGAATCGTTGAAGATCGAACTTAACGACTTTTTAAATAGCATCGAACAAAATAGGAAACCTTCGGTAGACGGGTCAGAAGGGACCGAGGTCCTCAAAATATCACTGGAGTCGAGTCGAAATAACTTTTGTTCGCTCTACGAAATGGCACGGTAGGGCAATCCACAAGGGTGAAGAGCATGTATTCCGGAAAGAAGATAGGCGTAATAGTCCCTGCTCACAACGAAGAGGCATTTGTCGGGTCCGTAATACGTTTTATGCCTGCGTTCGTGGACAGGATATACGTCGTGAACGATGCAAGCACTGACAGGACGGCTCAGATAGTTTCGGGCGAGGTGAGCAGAAACAGCAGATTGGTGCTGATAAACCGCGAGCACAAAGGTGGTGTCGGTGCGGCCATTCTGAGCGGCCATTCGATGGCTCTACAAGACGGAATGGATGTACTTGCTGTAATGGCCGGAGACGGGCAAATGGACCCGGTCTACCTGGAAAGAATAATCCGACCGATCGTTGACAATAAGGCAGATTATTCCAAAGGCAACCGGCTGTCCAATGGCTCAGACAGGCAAGAAATGCCCGTGTGGAGGCTATTGGGAAATGTCTTGTTGACTTACCTAACCAGAATAGCCTCGGGATACTGGAACATCTCCGACCCGCAAAATGGGTATACGGCTATCTCGGCAAAAACGCTGAAGAAACTTGATGTTGACGGAATTGAACGCGGATTCGCTTTTGAAAACGACATGCTGGTGAGATTGAATATTGTTGGAGCAACGGTTGTTGACGTACCTCATTCCGCACTCTACGCCGGGCAAAATTCCAAGATACGTTATTCCCGTTTCATTGCAAGAACCAGCTGGGTACTACTTAAAGATACGGCCTGGCGTATCTGGATCAAATATTTCAGAGGAGATGTGCACGCCGCGCAAGCACTAGCAAAAAGAAATGAAACGAAGGTAGTACAAAAGTGAGTACAAAATCTGTTTCCCGGAACACTTTAGGAAGCTTCGACTTTACCCTGGGAAAATATGAAAACCTCTGCCGGGCTATCGCTGATTCAAGCTATACGACCGTGACGCTGGCTGACTATCTTGCGATGCGCAAGCAGCCTACCAACGGGAAATACATCATCATGCGGCACGACGTCGACAGAATGCCGGAACGAGCTGTGGGGACAGCCGAGGTCGAGCGAAGGCACGGGATCAAAGCTACATACTATTTCAGGCAGCAGAAAGGTACCTATATACCTGAAATAATGGACCGAATCGGCGCAATGAAACACGAAATTGGTTACCATTACGAGACGCTTGACAAGAGTAGAGGAGATAGAGAGGCTGCAAGGGCTCTTTTCGTGAGGGAATTGGCCGGGTTCCGGAGAAGGTATGACGTGAAAACCGTTTGTGCACATGGTAATCCGCTGACGAGGAATGACAATAAGGATATTTGGAAAGGTTCACAATTCTCGGAACTCGGACTGCTTGGCGAGGCATTTCTTTCGTTGGATTTTCGCCAGTTTGCCTACTTTTCAGATAGCGGACGGACGTGGCTTAAGACCGATAGCCAGAAAATGCCCGGCAAAGACTCAGTTTCTACCGCATTCGATTATATCGTGCCGAAAAGCACTGATGATGTCATCCGGATCATTCGTTGGGGATCATTGCCGAATATTTGTATTTTAACCCATCCTGAACGATGGAGCGCAGACATTGCCGGCTATGTTAGCCGTTACCTCCTTGATCTGGCTTTCGCCTGGGGCAAAGTGGCGATACACGCCTATCGAAGGATGAGTAACAATGAGATTGCTGTTCATAATTAACACGGGACAAGATCATACGTGGAAACATGAATTTGTGAAATTGCTCAATCACGGACGTGTCGTGAAGACTGTCTCCGTGACTTCGGAAGCCTTCACCGATTTCGTTGACAACTTCCCTAACGGTATCGAAGGATCAAAAAAATCGGACTTTGTTAAGTGAGATGGATACTTTGTGTTTGGAAGGCAGATTTAAACGAGTACGAAATACCTTACCGTTTCTTATGCTTCTCGCGGCCGGGTCCGGATTTGGCTTAACTCTAGTTTTGCATAGGTACGACCTTTCAATCTTCAGTCTGGTACTGGTCATACCACTCGTTGCAGCAGCCATATTTCTTATTGCTAGCAAGGAGACAGAAATCGGGGGACCGTCGGTCCCCTTCAGCAGGTTCCGTTTTTCAAACCTTGCCATATTGAATGCCGTCATTTTCGCTGCCACCTTAATTCCTTTGTTTGTGAGCTACGTACGGCCCCTGGTGTATTTCATACTTATCGCGATTTACGCAGGTGTGTTGTTTCTGCAAATAATCTCAGCCCGACCAAAGTGGACAGATAGTTTGATAGTGGGGCAAATCATAATTTTATCTTTGAACCTGATATGGGGAACAACGCTCAAATACCCGCTTTATTTCGGCGACACGGATTTACTGGTCCATTTTAATCTTATCGATACCATTATCAAAACCGGGCACGTGGCCGCTTACAACGTGGATTATTTGCACTACCCGATGTATCACATTTTCAATGCTTTGGGCGTAGAAATAACCGGAGGCACTTTGAATGTGATGCTTTTCATTCTTATGGGCGTAGCCTGGCAGATAGGCATTATTTTCGCCTTCTTGATTTTCCTGAATCTGAGCAACTCATCGAAACTAGCCGGCATAGCCAGTCTTTTGTTTGCCTTGAGTTCACAGACAATTTTCTACGGCAGCTATTCAATTGCCCGTTCGTTAGCTTTTGTATTCTTCATTTGCTGGGTGTTCCTGGTCCTTAAGGCAGGGACGGACAGGCGATATCTGTTCCTCTCGATAATAGCATTGGCGGCAATGATTGTGACTCACCACTTGAACGTTCTGTTCGCAATACCGGTGCTTGGTTTGATCTATGTTTGCCAGATCATTGTTAACAGGTTCAGGCAAGAACGTCCGCTTAATCCGCTGTTTATATACTTACTTACGATAGGCGCATTATCGTACTTGATATGGGTCGCCTCAAACCTGGCGGATTCAATACTTCCGGGAACCATACGGTCGATGTTGAGCGAAACCGGACTTAAGAGTAGCGCCTCACTCACGCACGGCTTCGGTATTTCTGTTATTCTCGGCACTCTTTACTATTCGTTTGCGTTCTTTCTATCGCTGTTGGGCATTAAGAGATTTTTCGATCACCTTGCACAAAAAAGCCATTTCTCCGGGACGTTTGCCCTAACCGGTATTACTGCACTGGTATTGTACGTTCCCGGATTTATGTATTTGTTTCCATTTTCCGATATTCTGCTGACCGACAGGCTTATATTGATCGTTGCCCCTTTTGTTACTTTCCTGATGGCTTACGGCGTGGATTACCTTTGCCAGGCAAAAATATCCTGGGCACCGCTATTCGCAAAAACCGCTTACCCGGCGTTAATACCGACCATCTTGCTAATAGCGACGACCTTCTTCTCAGTAATAAGCATAGGGGACGCCAAGGATACCAATTATTTCCCGCACACTGCTACGGTGGATTCCCCGTATTTTACCGAATCCGAATTGGCTTCTTTTTCATTCCTGGATAACGATGGGAGCAAAGCAACGTCCGTTTACACAGACTATGCGGCTTCGAGAAACGATTATATGCTCGCGACGTTTGCCGACCGGGAGATCATTAGAAGCGGAGGTTTACTCGATATCCCCCCAGGGGCTTATCTTATGCTCAGGACCGGGGAGTTGCAGAAAAAGCAATCGCTCGGATTTTTGCCGGAAACTTCGGGGCCAACCGACCTGGTCAGATATCCCATCGATCAACTACTGCCGGAGATACGAGTTCTCGACAGTTCCGCGTCCGCAAGCAAAATATTCTCGGATAAGAATGTACAAATATACGTTGCGAAGGTGGGCTCGACCCCATGATTGGTTTCAATATTCGAAAATCCGTGAGGAAATATTTCTTCAGGGCAAGCGAAGATAAGCCCTCCGCAGATGGCAAACCATGTTCTGACGGAACGGAGTTTTCCGCCCAAGCCGAATCCAGGAAATTCACGGGCGACGTGATATGGTTCGCCATAGCACAGTTGTTTGTCTCAATAGTCCTTGGCGTCGTGACCTTACCGGCACTCACCAAATCCTATGAGCCTCTCGTTTACGGCATTTGGATTCAGATGAATGTGACCGTTGATTTCATCAGCCCCCTGCTGTCCCTTCAACTCGGTCTATCCGCGGTAAGATTTTTAGCCGGGGAAGAAAACACCGAAAAAAGGCGGCGAGCTTTGGGAGCCATGCTGTCGGCCACTACTCTAATCGTATTGTTCGTGTCGGCGGCAGGAATTGTGTTTTCCAGACAGCTCTCATCTTTTCTGTTCAACAGTCCCGAATATGTAACATACATTGACTTTCTAGTTTTATGGGTAGCCTTCAACTCAGTATTTAACTTTCTTCAATCATATCTTCGTGCGAGGTCGCGAATAAAGGAAATTTCCATAATCCAGATCATTCTCACGGTCCTGAAAGTGGTGGCAATACTGGTCCTCGCGACCCGGGCTGCAACAATTGGGAACATTTTCGCCGCGATGGTTACGCTTCAAGTATTATTCACGGCCATAACTCTTGCGATTATCATCAGGGAAACCGGGTTTCCGTTGCCCAGATTGCGTGGGTTAGGCACATATCTTTCCTACGGGCTTCCGCAGACTCCGGTAGTTATCTTGCTGTGGGCCATTACCCTGAGCGATCGCTACTTCATTACCAAATTCGTCGGGCTGTCAGAAACGGCAGTGTATTCATCTTCCGCCATGCTGGCCGGCCTGGTAGCACTATTTTATTCTCCGATCAGCCTGGCGCTTTTACCGCAATTGTCGAGGTTATCAGCCCAAAACCGCAAATCAGATGCCGGAAAGTATTTCGAGTCGTCCATAAAACTATTTTTGACATTGGCGGTTCCAGCTGCAATCGGGGTTGCCATAATCTCACAGCCCTTGCTGCAAATTCTTACCACTTCTGATTTTTTGGCCGGCAGGGAAGTAGTTTTTCTGCTAGCGCTTGGCGGGGTTTTTCTTGGTCTTTATCAGCTAAACATAAACCCTATACTGGTCGACCACCGTTCCAAATGGTTGCCGTTGGTGACTTCAACAGCTTATCTGACCAGCGTGGCCTTAAATTTTGTCCTTGTGCCCCGCATGGGAATCTTAGGAGCAGCAATATCAAATTGTGTCTCCTTTCTCGTGATCGCAGTTGTTACCACAGTCTGGGTAAAAAATGCCATTCCGTTTAGCTTGAATTTATCCTATCTGGGGAAAGTCGCCGCCGCAGCGGGTGCCATGCTGTTAAGCCTCACTTTCTTTAAAGTTGATACCTTTTTGCAAATGATCTTTGCCGCGTTTGTTGGCTCCGCCGTTTTTGGAGTTGGCCTCGTTTTTTTGGGGGGGATTTCTCTCAAGGACGGCAGGAATATTTGTAGGACATTTGGAGAGGTTTTGAAATCACTTTCGGAATTCAAGCCGAAGGACGAAGAAAAGGGTGCCTAAAATGGGAAAATTCCTGAGGCTTATATTAATCGTATTTATCGCAACCGTACTTTCAATCGGAGGAAAGCAACCGACCGGTGCGGCCAATCAGGGGTGGCTGGCCGGCTGGGGTAACCGCGTCCAACTTACTCTTGATCACACCAAGATCAACTCTACCCTTTCGGATTTTCCTGTGTTGGTACATCTAAGTTCATCTTCCGGTATCGATAAATCGGATGTTTCGTCGGTGTTTGAAACTCTTGGGACCGACGCGAATCGCCGTAAGATTGCTGTAACCGCCGGCGATGGAACGACACAGTTGTACGTTGAGATTGAAAGGTGGGATACAGCCAATAAGCAAGCCTGGCTGTGGGTGAAGGTTCCCAGCATTTCTAACCAGGTCGATACTATTCTATATCTGTATTTCGACATTCTCCAATCAAACAACCTGGATAAAGTAGGTGACACCGGTTCGATCGCGGCACAGAAGGTTTGGGACGCGAACTATGTTATGGTGCAGCACATGGAACAGGCCGGCGGCGCGACCCCCGGGCTATTCAAGGACTCTTCGAGTCACCAACACGACGGAACGGGCGATCACGGCAAAATTATCGCAGCCTCGCAATCCACTCCATCGGTAATAGGGCTGGGACAGGCCTTCGATAATTCCGCCTGCATAACCATTCCAGACAACGATGATTTTTCGGTGACGACGACGGGAGAACTGACTATAAGTCTGTGGCTCAGCGAATCGGTGCCTAACTTCCAGAGTGCCGGGTTGGTCAACGTCATGGGAAAGGGCGACGTCGGCGAGTACGAATGGTCCCTTTTTATGTATCAGCGAGATTGGACAGACCGTTCACAAAGGGTCTCTTTCTACGTGGATAATCCCAAAGGAGGTCTTGGCAGCGGTTCGTACACGCAAAAGCCGGTCGCTGTAAACGACTGGGTGCACATTACGGCCAAGGTTGACAACCAATACACTTATATTTACAGGAACGGGGTTCTTGCCGGGAAGGATCCTTACAAGGGACCCGACGCCTACGTAGAAATCTTTCCCCAAAACGGAGGCAAGCCTGTCAGAATCGGAACGAGGGACTTTGGTACCTGGTTCCAGGGCCGAATAGATGAATTACGTATTTCCAACGTGTCGAGGTCGAGCGAGTATATAAGTGCCAGCTACCAGTCTGATATGGACAACCTTGTCAGGTTTGGGGCAGTCCAAAACGATCACCCGGTGTTCAATCCGGTTGGCGACAAATTCATCGCCGCAGGGGAACCTCTCGCGTTCGGCATACAGGCGACAAACAGAAGCTTCAAGCCTTTAACGTATACTACAGCCAATCTCCCTTCAGGGGCAAGCTTTGACGCTCCTTCTAAAACGTTCTCCTGGGTGCCGCAGTCAATCCAGGTCGGCACATATCTTGTCCGTTTCGAGGTCACTGACGGCGTATTTAGCGACACAATCGACGTGAAGATAACGGTGTTGGAGACAATCCCCGTACCGCCGGAACCAGCAGCAAACCAGTCGACAGATGTTCAGCCCTCGGATAACCCCTCGGCACCAGAGCCTCCTCCTTCCGGCCAGCTGGCATCTGGACAGCCGCCCTCAGCGGATCAGCCTTCGGAACCGCCTGCCCCAAGCCTCCCCCCAGTGGGCACATCTTCCGAACCGCCCGCAGTGAGCCAGCCGGATCCAAGCCAACCAGTTTCGACGCCGGAAACTCGTGAAGACCCCCCCGGTTATTACAGTCATATTCATTATGGCTGGATTATGATGGCGAGCGCGTTGTTAGGAGTATTGATGATTGCCACGGTTGCAGCCGCAACGGCTATGCGACGAGGTCGAAGGGGTAAATAGTTGTATGATTATTCAGATAAGACGCATGAACCGCCATGAATCTGGTAACGCCAGGACAAACGGATTGAAGACCTTGATAAACCCGCGCGGTATATTAGGTTTGGCATTGCTGTTAACCGGCGCACCAGCTACTTTTTATTCCTATTTTATTTTGCGGTCTGTGCATTTGGCTGCAGTATGGATGTCGGCGACAATAATCGGGATGACAGCGCTGTTCGTGACATTCGGTATAGCGTATTCTACGGAAGAGGAATGCTCAATATTCAAACAAAAGTTTAAAAGTTTTATCCTCTCCCTGATAGCAGCTTTTGGCGGCTTGAATTTCGTTTTAGCGGCTACTAAAGAAACCGCTTTATCCGTTTACTTTATCGCTAACGCCCTGGCTTTCATGGTTCTAGTACTTGCCTACCACGACTTTAGCCCAGCGACTAAATCAAGGTTACATGCTGCAGCAACCGTTATTTTTGCCGCTTTCGTCGCCATTGTGTTATACAAAGTGAGTTTGACATTGATGAGTTAAGCTTAGTCCGGCATCGAAGTAAGCTTAAGAACCAGGTTCGAGTTATTGGTTCCACATGACAAGCTGCTAAGAGCCGACTTTTCGGGTAAAAAACCTGTTATTACCTCACAAAAAACCCCCTATACTTCCAAGGGACTACTCGATATCAGTTCGAGCTTGGCGAATGACACAAATTTGTTACAAGTTCAATGTTTTTTTTATGACTTTTAAACTGTCTTCGCCTTAAGATAATTATTAAATAAACAATTGTAGATAGTTATAGTGACGTAAGTTGAGATTTAGTGGCGCCGTGATACGGCGAAATCACGAGTGATACGAGTAAATTGGAAACCGGATCAATGAATACCGACAAAGAAAGGCGTCATCAAATTTAAAGGAGAGTGGGTGATATGGGGTACAAACAAGGCGGTTTGATAACAACTACCGTGGCGGCAAGAATGCTTAACATACATATTAATACGGTGAGACGATGGAGCGATCAGGGCATATTGAAGGCGTATCGCATAGGGCCCCGCGGTGATAGAAGGTTTTTGCGGGAAGATGTTATCGGAGTTCTTAAAACCGACGATTATGGCTACAAGACCTCGACCGGTTAGACCGAATGTTCGTGCCGACGCAAATTCAAGATGCCATTTACCGGTTGGATTTGTAAGGGTCTTGATAGTTGTTCCGCACAAGAACAAAAACTGAAATTGTCAAGTACAGACAAATCGTGGAAAAAGGAGATAGAATGCGCATTCCGATGACTGACCTCAGAGCACAATACAGTTCTCTCAAAGAAGAGATAGACAGTGCAATCGGCAGAGTAATTGAATCAGGACGGTTTATTCTCGGCCCGGAAGTGGAGTCGTTTGAAACAGAAATGGCTGCGTTTTGTAGAGCGAAGTTTGCGATCGGTGTCGGCTCAGGAACGGATGCTCTTGTTCTGGCATTGAAAGCCGGTGGAGTTGCGCCGGGCGATGAAGTGATTACTACCCCGTTCTCGTTCATCGCCACGGCCATGTCAATAATTCATTGTGGAGCTTTGCCGGTATTCGTCGACATCGACCCTAAAACGTATAATATCGATCCCCGGCAAATAGAAGCACGGATTTCCGCGAAAACTAAGGCCATTGTGCCGGCACATCTATTCGGACAGGCTGCAGACATGGAATCTATTATGGATATCGCGCGGGATTACAAACTGAAAGTCATCGAAGACGCAGCTCAAGCCCTAAGCGCTGATTATAATGGGCAGAAAGTCGGCTCAATCGGGGATGCTGGTTGTTTGAGCTTTTTCCCGGCGAAGAATCTGGGAGCTTTTGGGGACGGCGGCATGGTAATTACCAATAATCCCCAGATCGCCGATACCGTCAAAATGTTACGGAATCACGGTTCAAAGATCAGTTATTATCACGTTGTACCCGGTTTCAACAGCCGGCTTGATGCAATGCAGGCGGCTATACTGAGGGTAAAACTCAAGCACTTGGAAAACTGGAGCAGCTTGCGCCGCCAAAAGGCAGCGTTGTATTCCGATCTTCTCGGGCAAGTCGAAGGCATTGAAACCCCTAACGTGAGTGGTCGGAACACGATATCCGCAAACTACTATACCGTTCGCTTGCTAAATCACGGTCCGGACAGAGGCGAGCTTCGTAGTTATCTTGCCTCAAAGGGTATCGAAACCAATATATATTACCCTCTTTCTCTACATCTTCAAGAAGCTTTTCGGCACCTGGGCTATCATCCCGGGGATTTCCCCCACAGTGAATTAGCCCAACAGCAAGTCATCTCATTCCCCATATACCCTGAGATCCGAGATGAAGACATCGCTGAAGTTGTGGATTGTGTGAAAGAGTTCTCTCAACACAATTCGCGCGGGGTACTTTCCAAAGCGAACTGAGGAAGCAGCGAAGTGGTAGTAGATTTCAAGCGGATAGTGGTCATCAGTCCGCACACTGACGACGGTGAACTCGGAGCCGGAGGCACCATTGCCCGGTTTCTTGGCGAGGGAAAAGAAGTATACTACGTCGCATTTTCAGGTTGCGAGCTTTCGGTACCGGTTGGGTTGCCGAAAGACATCCTGCGGAAAGAATGCATTAGGTCCACGTCAGCGGTCGGCCTGCCAGCTGAAAGAGTGAAACTTCTGGATTACCAGGTCAGGACATTTCCCCAACACCGGCAAGAAATACTGGAAGAACTGGTAAGGATAAGCAGGGAGCTGCAACCGGATTTAGTCATGGTTCCGTCGTCCCAGGACATGCACCAGGACCACGCCACGATATACCAGGAATCACTTAGAGCATTTAAACGTAATGCTTCGATCTGGGGGTATGAGCATCCCTGGAATAATTTAACCTTTACCACCGACATTTTTGTGAAATTGAATGAAGAACATGTTCAGAAGAAATTGAAAGCACTCAGTGAATACAAGTCACAGGGCAGCAGAGGATACATGAAAGAATCGAACGTTCGTTCATTGCTAACCGCCCGCGGAGCGCAGCTTGATACTGAGTACGCCGAGACATTCGAACTGGTGAGATGGATCTGTTAAGGGAGGAATATGGAAATACCTTCGACTAAACCGTTTTTCAGTGACGAAAGCATTAAAGCCATTTCAGGAGAAATAGAACAGGTATTGAAAAGCGGCAATTTAATACTGGGCCCTTATACAAGCAGGTTCGAGGCGTCTTTCAAGGAATACTGCGGGGTCAAACGGGCAGTAGGCGTTAGTTCATGTACAGCCGCTCTTGAGATCGTCCTTCGCTACTTCGATGTTACCGATAGCGACGTGGTTGTGCCCACCAATACCTTTATCGCCACAAGCAACGCCGTTTTGTACGCCGGGGGACACCCGGTACTGGCAGATATAAACCCCGATACCCTGTGTCTCGACCCGAAAGACTTGCAGCAAAGGATAACGCCGCAGACGAAGGGTGTCATTGTAGTCCACCTGGCAGGACTCCCTTGCCCCGACGTTAACGAAATCCAGTCCATCTGCCGGGAGAATGGACTTTTCTTGATTGAAGACGCAGCTCACGCAACTGGCGGCATCATCGACGGCAGGAAAACCGGAAGCATTGGTGACGCGGGCTGCTTTTCCTTCTATCCCACCAAGGTGATGACCACCTGTACCGGCGGGATGATAACCACTAACGATGACAAACTTGCGAATTATGCGGTCAGCCTGCGCCATCACGGCGTAGGCAGCGGGCTGACTCAAATCGTCAACCTTGGTAATGATTGGCTGATGAACGAAGTAGATGCCGTGCTGGGTTTCCACCAACTGGCTGCTCTTGAAAATAACTTACAGCAAAGGAACGAAATAGCCTCGCAGTATTCCACGGCATTCGAAGACTGTGAGTGGGCAAGTACTTTTCGGGTGCCTGCCGATATCCGCCACAGTTACTACAAATATCCTGTCCTTTTATCTCCGGCTATCGACAGGCAGCAATTGAACCAGAGGATGAAAAAGGAACGCGGCATCGCACTGGGTTCGGTCTACGACCCCCCGTGCCATCTCCAACCCGTGTACCAGCGCATTTTCGGGTACCGCGACGGGATGTTCCCGGTCGCTGACAACATTCTGAAACGTGTTTGTTGCCTCCCGATGTATCCTCAGCTGACCGCAACGGAAGTAAAATATGTGGTTGACTCACTGTCAGCTCTATTGCCGGCGTGCAAAAAGGAAACTGCCACCGTTTAAACGAGTTGGTAATTTGCTCCTTTTCAGAAATAAAAGTTCGCCGAGAAAGAACGTCGTTGAAAATAAGAATACCGAATCCGCTCATAATCGTTAACGTTCTCGATATCTTGCTGGCAGCCAGTATCTTCCTTATTCCCCTGGCTCCGGTGCGTTTCATCCTTGGTTTGCCACTGCTTTTGTTTTTCCCGGGCTATGCCTTACTTCAGGCATTGTTTATCAATAAAAAAGAAATCGGTGCTCTGGAAACCATCGGGCTCAGCGGTGCCATGAGCATCGCAGTCACGGGAATGACCGGCTTCATGCTGAATTACACAAAATGGGGCATACGCTTCGAGCCGGCTGTGGGCTTAATAGGAGGGTTTGTTTTTGTAGCATCCGTTGTAGCCCTTGTCAGGCAAGCGGTTTCATCCGGCGGCGTCAAATGGTTTACCGAATTGATCATTAATCAGCCGGCCTGGAAAATTCCGTCAAATAAAGGAATAGGATTCCTCGCCTTGACCGTAACTTTGCTAGTTTCAATCGTGGCCGTCGCATATGCGGCAGTTGATTTAAAAGCCAAAGAAACCTTTACCGAATTCTATGTTTTGGGCATTAACGGCAAGGCAGACGACTACCCCACCGCATTCACCATGGAATCCGGGAACGTGACGCGTGTTATCTATACTGCCGGCAATGAAACGGCAGGTCAGTGGGGCAAAGTTTATTTGAATATCGTCAACCACGAAAGCTCTACGGCGGTCTATTCAATATATATTAGTGTTGACGGACAGCCGGCAGAGTTCATTTACGGCGGCACTCCAAATTATCAGTTGGGCAACATACAATTAAGACAAGGCGAAAAATGGGAAGGCGAGATAGGCTTCACCCCGGCGCACATTGGTAACCATCAAAAGGTAGATTTCCTTCTGTTCAAAGACGGAGGGACCGATCCCGAAGCCTCGTTGAATTTGTGGATAAGTGCAATAGCACCGACACCTTGATCCGGGGGACACGTTGTTATTTGCATCTTACTGGAGCATCGCTAATGTCGACATTCAGCCGTACCGAGCCATAGCCCATGGAAGCAGGAGGCTACGTACGGAAATGGGGGGGGGCAGCGGGAAGCTGCCCCCCCCATTTCCGGATTCGGAAGAAGCCCGGACTAGGGAATCGTCACAGTTGCTCGCATGACGAAAGGGGTACTGTTAATCTGCCCGCTCTTACTGGTAGTGGGTAATGGGCCAAATGCGCTAGGATAATTAATGTGAGAGTTTGCCGGCATGCCGGTGCTCTGGTAAACAATTCCTGTGGTGCTCTGCGGCAAGAATGCCAACCAGTAGTAGGCTCCCGAGGTTACCGGCAGGTTCAAGCCATTGATTCCC
>Ga0082335_1004837_pt1 | contig 19588 bp, 16 predicted proteins | sample Subgrocontami58m_FD_72375 | JGI IMG/M metagenome (GOLD analysis project Ga0082335, IMG submission 72375) | Subsurface groundwater microbial communities from S. Glens Falls, New York, USA - GMW37 contaminated, 5.8 m (SPADES assembly) (version 2) ... | reverse complement strand
AAGTACATGCGCTCGAAGGCTTCGCGCGCTTCCCGCAGGGGCAGGTCGATGACTTCGGGCGCGAGGCCGGCCGGGACCAGCGAGGGCTCGCCGGCGGGAGCCAGCAGCTGCAGGCTTTCTTCCTCGCCGATCTCCTCGCCCAGGCTGGCCAGCGCCAGCGACTTCACCGCGGCCTTGAGTTCGCCGTAGCCACCCTCCCAGGCATGCTGGCGCAGGGCGTTGAGCGCCGCGCTGGAAAAGCGCCGCAGCGGCACCTCGTCGTTTTCCATCAGCTGCGTCAGCAGGTGGGCCGCGATGTCCGGTACCTCGTCCTTCAACTCGGCCAGGCTGGGCACGCCCAGCCCGGTTTCGAACAGGCGCAGCAGCCCGCTTTCGTCCCAGCCAAGCGCTTGCAGCTCGGCACTGCTGTGCGTGGTGGCCGCCACCAGGCGCAGGTTGTAGCGGTCGAGGCGCTCGGCGGCGAACAACAGGTTCTTTTGTTGCAGCCGCGTCAGGCGCGCCAGTTCCTCGCACCACAGCACGCCGCCGCCGGCGCGTTGCAGCGCTTCGGTGCTGAGCGGGTTGGAGTCCTGCGCCAGGTCGAGCCAGGGCTTGCCGGGCACTTGCGCCGAGCGCGCCACCAGCTCGACGATGCCGCCGGGCGCGGCGCGCAGCAGCAGCAAGGGACTCTTCGCCAGTACCTGGTCGAGCCGCCGCTTCAGGTCGCGCAGCGGACCGGGCCGGGCGAAGGCGCCCAGCGAGAGCCCGCCGCCGGCGTGGCGGGCGCCGCGTTCCAGCGCCTTCTTCACCGCCGCCAGCAGCTTTTGCATGCCGATCGGCTTTTCCAGGAAATCCAGCGCGCCGATCCGGGTCGCCTCCACCGCGGTGTCGATCGTGGCATGGCCCGACATCATCACCACCGGCATGTTGAGCTGGCCGCTGGCGCCCCACTCCTTGAGCAGTGTTATGCCGTCGGTATCGGGCATCCAGATGTCGAGCAGCACCAGGTCGGGACGCCCGGCCTCGCGCGCAGTCCTGGCCTGCGCGGCATTCTCCGCGAGCAGGACATCGTGTCCTTCGTCGCGCAGGATCTCCGAGAGCAGCTCGCGTATCCCGACTTCGTCATCGACCACCAGTATCTTCGGCATTTTCCTAAACTCCCCTTGCTGCATCCGGGACGACCAGCGGCAGCCAGATGCTGACTTCACCGCCCTGATTGTTGGCGAGGCGAATCTCGCCGCCATGGTCATCCACTATCTTTTTCACGATCGCCAAACCCAGTCCGGTGCCCTTGGACTTGGTGGTGACATAGGGCTCGAAGGCGCGCGCAAGTATCTGCGGCGGAAAGCCCGGCCCGTTGTCGCTGACGGTCAGCCGCGCGCGCGCGGCGTCCTGCCCCATGCTGATGGTGATCCGCGCCCCGGCCTGTTCGCTCAGCGCGTCCTGGGCGTTGGTCAGCACATTGTGCAGCACCTGGCGCAACTGGTTGGCATCGGCCAGCACCTGCGGCAGCGGTTCGGCAGGCGGCACCATGACGATCGCCGCGCGCGACTGGTGGTAAAGCTCGAGGACTTCGCCGAGCAGGGCCGGCAGGTCGACCGCGGCGAGCTGCGGCAGCGGCGTGCGCGCATAGTCGCGAAAGTCGTTGACCATGTTCTTCATCGCCTCGACCTGGTTCACGATGGTCTGCGTGGCGCGGTCGAGCAGTTCGCGCTGCGCGCCCGTCACGTGCTCCGCCAGCTTGAGCTGCAGGCGCTCGGCGGAAAGCTGGATCGGCGTCAGCGGATTCTTGATCTCGTGCGCCAGGCGCTGCGCCACTTCGCCCCAGGCGGCGGAACGCTGCGCGGCGATCAGCTTGGTGATGTCGTCGAACACCACCACGTAACCGCCGCCGCCTGTTGCCGGCAGCGCCGTGCCGCGCACCAGCAGCGCTTGCGGCATGCCGTCGGGGCGCGCCAGCTCGAGCTGTTCCTGCCATTCGCCGCCGCGCCGGGCGAAGCCCTCCATGATCGCGCCGGCGAGTGTCTCGTGGCGCGGCCAGTCCTGCAGCCGGGTCTGCTCGAAGCCGTTCAGGTCGTCGCCGAGGATGGCCAGCGCGCCGCGATTGGCTGCGCGCAGGCGGAAGCGCAGGTCGAAGGCCAGTACCCCCGCCGACAGGTTGGCCAGCACGGATTCGAGATAGGCCTGCGCCGCCTCGGTTTCGGCGCGATGATGGTCGGCCTGGGCGCGCGCGTCGCTCAACTGGTGCGTCATGCTGTTGAAGGAATGCGTGAGCACGCCGAGTTCGTCCGAGGCTTCCACCGTGGCGCGCGGCGTGAAGTCGCCGGCGGCGACGGCGCGGGTGCCTTCGGCCAGGATCAGCAGCGGCCGCGCCAGGCGCTCGGCGAGGAAGAAGGCCAGCGCGATCGCGGCGAACAGCGCCAGCAGCAGCGCCAGGGTCAGGGTCAGGGTGTAGATGCGCTTGAGGCCGCCGCGGCCGAGTTGCAATTCCTGGTAGTCGCGATGCGCGGCCTCGACGCTTTCCGCGCTCCTGACGATCGAGTCCGGCACCATCAGCGTCAGTTGCAGGATGCGCGGATCGACGTTGAGGCCGCTGGCGGACACCGGCACCAGCGCGCGCACCATGAGGCCGCCGCCCTCGGCGTCGCCGGTCAGGGCGATACCGCGGCCGCTGCGCGCCAGGCGCAATTGGCTGGGCGCGGGAATCGAGGGCAGCAACTTGCCGAGTTCTCCCGAACTGCTGGCCAGTACCTGGCCGGAAAGCGTCATCAACGTCGCGCTTTGCGCTCCGGCCTGCTCGCGCAGACGGTTGAGGCGGCCGGGACTGGCCGCGTCGGCGTCGCCCAGATCGAGGGCGATGCCGCGTGCCTTGCTCAGCAGGTCAGCCTGCAGGGTGTCGAGCACACTGCGGCCGAGGCTGAGTCCGCCTTCGAGCGCGGTGTCGACTCGCACGTCGAACCAGGAATCGATGCTCTTCACCGCGAACTGCATCGAGACCGCGTACACCAGGGCGCCGGGCAGCACCGCCATCAGCGACAGCATCAGCAGCAGGCGCGACTTCAGGCGCGAGCCGAACACGCCGCCGCGATAATCGCGGCGCAGGCGGCGCAATTGCAGCCCGACCAGCACCAGCAGCGCCACGGCGGCGACGCCGTTGATCGCCAGCAACCATGAATAGTTCTGGGCGAACAGCGCGGTATTGGCCGAGGCCGAGGCGAGCAGGAACAGCAGGATCGCGCCCAGCGCGGCGATCACCGCGAGCGCCACCCTCACTGCGCCATCCCCGGCGCCGTGAACTGCCAGCGCAGGACCCGGGTTTCCACCTGCAGGCCCTTGTCGGTGATGGCGTCGACCTGGAAAGGCTTGGGCAACTGGCTGCGATCGAGCGACAGGCGCACCGCCGCTTCGTAGGATTCCCCGGCCTTGATCGCGTCCTTGTCCACCACAGGCAGCGCCGCGATGCGACCGACCACCCGCATCGCCTCGGCCAGACTGCCGAAATTCTGATGCAGGTTGCCGGTGGTCAGCCGGTACTGGCGCGTCAGGCTGCTGTAGGCCAGGCGATAGCCCAGGCTGCGCGTCACGATGTGTTCGTTGACCCAGTACTTGCGGTGGCGTTCGAGCACGAACTCGAGGTTGAAATAGAGCGGCACGCCCCGCGCCACGGCATCTTCCAGCCGGGTGCCGATGTCCACTGCGAACTCGGCCGAAAGCGTGTGGCCGTCCTCGCCTGGGGTCAGCGCGGCCTGCTTCGGTTCGATGCCGGCAGCATGGACCGCCGCCGCGAGGAACAGCAGCAGGGCCGGCAGCAGATGCGCCAGCCCGACTTCAATCCTTTTGCAGCAGCGCGTAGTAAAAGCCGTCATGTTCGGCATTCGGTAAATGGTGCTGTTGTGCATCGCCGCCGGGCGTGCGTCCGGTCGGCAGTTGCCTGGCATCGGCATGGCGGCCGAGAAAGGCTTCCACCTGACGGGCGTTCTCCTCCCCAAACACCGAGCAGCTTGCATAAAGCATTTTGCCACCGGGGGCCAGAGTTGGCCACAAGGCATCGATGATCTCGCGCTGGGTCCCGGCGAAGCCGGCGATGTCGGATTCGCGACGCAGCCATTTCGCGTCGGGATGGCGTCGCACCACGCCGGAGGCGGAGCAAGGCACGTCGGCCAGGATGCGGTCGAAGTGGCCGCCGTCCCACCAGGCGTCGACGGCGCGCGCGTCGGCCACCTTCACCGTCGCCGTCAGGCCCAGGCGCTGCAGGTTGTCGCTGATGCGGGCGACGCGCGCGATGTCGGCGTCGAGCGCGGTGAGCTCGAGCTCGGCGCTTTCCAGCAGGTGCGCCGTCTTGCCGCCCGGCGCGGCGCAGGCATCGAGTACGCGCATGCCGTCGCGGGCGTCGAGCAGCCCCGCCGCCGCCTGCGCCCCCCAGTCCTGCACCGAACACAGGCCCGCGGCGAAGCCGCTGATGCGGTCCACCGGCAGCGGCCGCTCGAGCAGCACGGCGACCTCGTCGAGCGCGCGCGCCGCGATGCCGGCGGCATCGAGCTGGGCGAGAAAGAGTTTCGCCGGCGTGTGGTCGTCGATGGCGGCGGGGTCGCCCGCGAAACCCGGTGGCGGCACGCGGCGCCGGTTGACGCGCAGGCACATCGGCGGGTGCGTGTTGCCGGCGGCGAGGATTTCCCGCCAGTGCGCCGGATGGTCCTGGCGCAGCCGCGCGATCCACCATGCCGGATGCTGCCAGTGTGCCACCTCGTCGGCGTCGGCCGCCGCCAGCAGTTCTGCGCGGCGCCGCAGAAAATTGCGCAGCACGGCGTTGACCAGGTTCTTGAAGCGGCCGTGGGCGAACTGCGTTGCCGCGCTTACCGCCTGGTCCACCGTGGTGTGGGCTTCGTCGGGCCGTGCTTCGAGCCGCGTCAGGGCCGCCAGCAGCAAGCCGCGCGCGGTGGCGTCGGGCAAGGGGCGCTGCAGCAGGCGTCCGAGCAGGAAGTCGCCGCGACCGTAGGCGCGCAGCGTCGAATAGACCAGATCCATGGCGCCGGCGCGCAGCGGCCCGTAAAGGCCGGCGCGGCCCAGAACGGCATCGAAATTGCGACCGGCGATCACGGCGGCGATCAGGCTGGCGGCGGCGTGGAGGGTTTCGGCAAGGGGGGGCAGCAGCGCCATTGGCGAAGAATACCAGCCCGCGCGATGCGGGACGGCGGCGGCGTCAGTCCGGGCGCAGCGTGTTGCCGTGCAGGAAGTCGGCGCTGGCGAGACGGCGGCCGCCGGGCTTTTGCAGTTCGGTGAGGCGCAGCGCTTCCGTGCCGCAGGCCACGACGATGCCAGAGGCATCGGCGGCGAGCACCTGGCCGGGGCGGCCGCTGCCCGCGCAGGCTGCGCCGCGCCAGACCTTGACCGGCTCGCCGGCCAGGGTCACGACGGCGCCGGGAAAGGGATTGAAGGCACGCAGTTTGCGCACCAGCACGGCCGCCGGCTGGGCCCAATCCAGTTGCGCTTCAAGCTTGCCGATCTTGGCGGCGTAGGTCACACCGGCTTCCGGCTGCGGTATCGGGACGAGGGCGTCGATGCGCTCCAGGGCGTCCACTGCGAGGCGGCCACCCAGTGCGGCGAGGCGGTCGTGCAGGCTGCCGGTGGTGTCGTCGGCTTCGATGTCGATTGCCTCGGCCAGCAGCATCGGCCCGGTATCGAGGCCGGCTTCCATGCGCATGATGGTGATGCCGGTCCGGGCGTCGCCGACCTCGATGGCGCGATGGATCGGCGCCGCGCCGCGCCAGCGCGGCAGCAGCGAGGCGTGGATGTTGATGCAGCCGCGCGGGGGCAGGTCGAGCACGGCCTGCGGCAGGATCAGGCCATAAGCCGCCACCACCATGAGTTCGGCGCCGGCCCCGGCGCAGGCGGCGCGGATCGGTTCATGCGTCGCCGGGTCCTTGAGTCGTTCCGGCTGGAACACGGGGATGGCATGGGCCAGTGCCACTTTCTTGACGGCGGAGGCCTGTAGGGCCATGCCGCGCCCGGCGGGGCGGTCGGGCTGGGTCAGCGCCAGCACCACCTCGTGGCCGGCAGCGAGCAGCGCTTCGAGCGCGGCCGCGGCAAACTCCGGCGTGCCGGCGAAGATCAGCTTCATCTGTCTGCGCTCAAAACGTTTCGCGCGCCTGCTTGATCAGCTTGCTTTTGATGCGCTCGCGCTTGAGGCGCGACAGGTATTCGACGAAGACCTTGCCCTCCAGGTGGTCCATTTCGTGCTGGATGCAGACCGCCAGCAAATCATCGGCCACCATTTCGAAAGGCTTGCCGTCGAGCCCCAGGGCGCGCACCCGGACGTGGCTGGCGCGCTTCACCGTTTCGTAGATGCCGGGCACCGAGAGGCAACCCTCCTCGCCTTCGCATTCGCCTGATTTTTCCAACAGCTCGGGATTGATCAGGGTCAGCAGTTTCGACTTGTCCTCAGAGACGTCGATCACGATCAGGCGCAGGTGGCGGTCGACCTGGGTGGCGGCAAGGCCGATGCCGGGCGCCGCATACATGGTTTGCGCCATGTCGGCAGCCAGCCGGCGGATATCGGCATCGACCTGCGCGACGGGTGCGGCCCGGGTGTGCAAGCGCGGGTCCGGGTATCGCAAAATCGGCAATAGGGCCATTAAAACGTTCTTGAAAGAATTGATGCAGGGGGAATTGTCGGGCAGAATCGGGCGGATATCCGGATGGTTCGCCACCCACAGGACACTCGGCCAGGAGATCACGCCATGCGTCGCATTATATCCGCGCTGTTCATCAGCTTTTCAAGCGCCCTGGCCTTTGCCCAGGCCACGCCCGCCCTGCAACTGGCCGACGGCGCGCCCGACCGGCACATCGTGGTGCCGGGGGATAGCCTCTGGAGCATCGCCGCCAAGTTCCTCAAGGACCCCTACCGCTGGGGCGAGTTGTGGAAGCTCAATGCCAGCGAGATCAAGAATCCGCAGCGCATCTATCCCGGTCAGGTCATCGCGCTCGACAAGAGCGGCAACCAGCCGCGCCTCAAGCTGGTGACGGTGGTCGAGCAGCGCCGCGAGTATGTCGAGCCCTTGCGCAAGGCGATTCCCGCCATTCCGCCGCAGGACATCGAGCCCTTCCTCAGCGAGCCGCGCGTGGTCGACGCGGCCGGCTTGGACGCCGCACCGCGGGTGGTGGCGCTGGAAGGCGGTCGCGTCATCGTCGGCGCCGGCGACACCATATATACGACCGAAGTGACCGCCAAGGACAAATCCTGGCAGATCTACCGTCCCGGCAAGGCGCTGATCGACCCCGAGACCAAGGAAACGCTCGGCCATGAGGCGACGTTCCTCGGCACCGCGCGGCTGACAAACACCGGCGTGCCGTCGAGTTTCCTGATCGCCACCTCGAAGCAAGAAGTCGTGCGTGACGACCGTCTGCTGCCGGCGCCGCGCCAGGACGTGCCGACTTACATTCCGCGCGCGCCGGGCAAGGCCATCCAGGGCAAGATCCTGAGCGCCTATGCCGGGGTGAATTTCAGCGGTCCGCAGTCCATCGTCACCATCAACCGCGGCAAGAACGACGGGCTGGAACCCGGCCACGTGCTGGCGATCGACATCGCGGGCGGCGAGGTGAGCAATCGCTACCAAGGCGAAAAAACCGATTACCAGCTTCCTGATTCACGCAATGGCCTGATTTACGTGTTTCGCGTGTTCGACCGGATTTCCTACGCGCTGGTGATGAACGCGACCCGGCCGATGGTGGTCGGCGACACCGTGCGCACCCCCTGACAGTCCGGGCGGCGAAAGTCCGCGCGCACCAGGTGCAGGCGTGACATGGTGGTCTCCCAAGAACTCGCTTCCTGGCTTCGCCTCACGCTGATCCCCGGCATCGGCGGCGAAACCCGTCGCGCATTGCTCAAGGCCTGCGGCCTGCCGTCGGCGATTTTCGAGGCCGATTTGCGCACGCTGGCTACCGTCATCGATCCGGCCCTGGCCGAGCATCTGCTGCGCCACGACTGCGCCGCCGGTATCGACGCCGCGCTTGATTGGGCAGCACAGCCGGGGAATCGGCTGCTGACCCTGGCCGATGCCGACTATCCGCCAAGCCTGTTGACTGCCGACGATCCGCCGGTCCTGCTGTACGCCAAGGGCAACACGGCGCTGCTCGATCGCCCGATGCTGGCCGTGGTCGGCAGCCGCAACGCCACGGCACAGGGCGTACGCGATGCCGAGGCCTTCGCCAAGGCCCTGGGGGAGGCCGGGCTGACCATCGTCAGTGGCTTGGCGCTGGGCATCGACGCGGCGGCCCATCGCGGCGGGCTGGCGACACCGGCGGGCACCGTCGCGGTGATCGGCACCGGCGCCGACCGCCTTTATCCGGCGCGCAACCAGGCGCTGGCCCGCGAGATCGCGGAACGTGGCGTGGTCTTGAGCGAATTCCCGCTGGGCACGCCGGCCCTGGCCGCCAACTTTCCGCGCCGCAACCGCATCATCGCCGGGCTTGGCCTCGGTTGCCTGGTGGTCGAGGCCGCGCTGCGCAGCGGTTCGCAGATCACGGCGCGTCTGGCGGCGGAGTCTGGCCGCGAGGTGTTCGCGATTCCCGGCTCGATCCACTCGCCGCTGTCCCATGGTTGCCACCAACTGATACGCGAGGGTGCCAAGCTGGTCGAATCGGCACGGGACATCCTTGAGGAACTGCGCTGGGAGGCGACCCCGGCCCTACCTGGCAAGCCCGGGCCGACCCTTTTCATGCATGACGAGGCGGCAGAGCAAGTGCTTGCTGTCATGGGCCACGCACCGTGCACGCTGGAGTCGCTGGCCGCCCACAGCGGCTTGACGCCCGCCGACCTTCTTGCCATGCTCTTGCCCATGGAACTCGCCGGCCACGTCGCCCAATTACCGGGTGGCCTCTACCAAAAACTTCACTGACGCAATGATCGACATCCTGGTTTACCTGTTCGAGAACTACCTGCCCGACGCCTGCCCCGAGCCTGCCGTACTGGCAAAAAAGCTTTCGGCGGCGGGCTTCGAAAGCGATGACATCAGTGCCGCGCTGTCCTGGCTCGACGGCCTCGCCGGCGAAGAGCATGAGCGCTGCCGCGAGCCGTCACTCGCCGGTTCCGTCCGCATTTACGACGAGGAAGAGCTGGAAAGGCTGCCCGCCGCCTGTCGCGGTTTCATCGCCTTCCTCGAACAGCACGACGCCGTCGACGCGCCCCTGCGCGAAACCATCATCGAGCGCGCGTTGGCGCTGCCGGACGCCGAAATCAGCCTTGATCGTCTGAAGGTCATCGTGCTCGCCGTGGTCTGGCGCTACCGCCACGAAGTCGACGCCCTGATCCTCGAAGAGCTCCTCGCCGAGGATGGCGACGACGGAGATTCCGGCATCGGTGAAGGCATCACCCGCGTCCTCGTCAATTAATTGCCGGCTTGCCTATTTGTCGGCGGCGCGCTTATGATGCGCCGCTCCTGACCCTGCATTGCCTTCGCATTCCCAAGAAAAACAATGTCAAAGCAACTCATCATCGCCGAGAAACCTTCCGTCGCCCAGGATATCGCCAAGGCACTGGGCGGTTTCACGCGCAGCGGCGACTACTTCGAGAGCGAGGACTATGTCCTGTCCTCGGCCATCGGCCATCTGCTGGAACTGGCGGTGCCGGAGGAATACGACGTCAAGCGCGGCAAGTGGAGTTTTACCCACCTGCCGATGATTCCGCCGCATTTCGCGCTGAATCCCATCGAAAAGACACAGGAAAGACTGCGCTTGCTGACCCGTCTCGCCAAGCGCAAGGACGTTACCGGTCTGGTCAACGCCTGCGACGCGGGACGCGAGGGCGAATTGATTTTCCGTTACGTGGCGCAGCACGCTCTGGGCGCCAAACAGAAACCGGTCCGTCGCCTCTGGCTGCAGTCGATGACCGCCACCGCGATTCGCGACGGCTTCGCCCACCTGCGTACCGACCAGGAAATGCTGCCGCTGGCCGATGCCGCGCGCTGCCGCTCGGAAGCCGACTGGCTGATCGGCATCAACGGCACGCGCGCCATGACGGCCTTCAACTCGAAGGAAGGCGGCTTCTACAAAACGCCGGTGGGCCGCGTGCAGACGCCGACCCTGGCGATCATGGTCGAACGCGAAAGCCGCATCCGGTCTTTCGTTTCACGCGACTTCTGGGAAGTCGAAGGCGAGTTCCAGTGCGTCGCCGGCAGCTACCGCGGCCGCTGGTTCGACGAGAAGTTCAAAAAAGCTGACGATGAACATGCCCGCGCCGAGCGCGTCTGGGACAAGGCGAAGGCCGAGGCCCTGCGCAAGAAATGCCTGGGCCAGCACGGCACCGTCGAAGAGGAAAGCAAGCCCAAGACCGAAGCCTGCCCGATGCTCTACGACCTCACCAGCTTGCAGCGCGAGGCCAACGGCCGCTTCGGCTTCAGCGCCAAGAACACCTTGGGCATCGCCCAGGCGCTCTATGAGCGGCACAAGGTCCTGACCTATCCGCGGACCGACAGTCGCCACCTGCCCGAGGACTACATCGGCACGGTCAAGGAAACCCTTGCCGCGATGGCCGGCACCCCTTACGCGAGCTTCGCCGGCGCCGTGCTCAAGAACGGCTGGGTGCATCCGAACAAGCGTATTTTCAACAATGCGAAAGTCAGCGACCACTTCGCCATCATCCCCACCGGTGCGGCGCCGAAAAGCCTGTCAGAGCCGGAACAGAAGATCTACGACCTCGTCACCAAACGCTTCCTCGCCATCTTCTATCCGTCGGCCGAATACAACATAACGACGCGCATCACGCGGGTGGAAAAGGAAGCCTTCAAGACCGAGGGCAAGGTGCTGGTGACCCCGGGCTGGCTCGCCGTCTACGGCAAAGAGGCCCAGGGCGACGAAGAAACACCGAACCTGCCGCCGCTGGAAAAGAACGAGCGCATCTGGGCCAAGGATGTCGAGGTCAAGGGCAAGGCCACCCAGCCGCCGCCGCGCTTCACGGAAGCCACGCTGCTGACCGCCATGGAAGGCGCCGGCAAGTTGATCGAAGACGAGGAACTGCGCGAGGCCATGTCGGAGCGCGGCCTGGGCACGCCGGCGACGCGCGCCGCCACCATCGAAGGCCTGCTGGCCGAGGAATACCTGCATCGCAACGGTCGCGAACTGCAGCCGACGGCCAAGGCCTTCTCGCTGCTGTTCGCGCTGGAACAATTCAAGGTGGACGAAATCCGTTCGCCGGAACTGACCGGTGAATGGGAATACAAGCTCAAGGAAATGGAGCATGGCCGGCTTGGTCGCGACGAGTTCATGCAGCAGATCGCCGACAAGACGCGGGAGATGGTCGAACGCATCAAGACCGGCGAATTCGCCGACCCTGATTTTGGCACGCTGAAATCGCCCTGCCCCCGCTGCGGCGCCAAGATTCATGAAGGCTACAGGCACTTCACCTGCGAGAGTTGCGACTACAAGCTGTGGAAGGTTGTTGCCGGTCGCCAATGGGAACCGGAAGAAGTCGACGAACTGCTGAAAAATCGTCAGATCGGACCGTTGCAGGGCTTCCGCAGCAAGATGGGGCGCGCCTTCGCGGCGATGATCAAGCTCAAGGAAGACCACACGCCGGAATTCGATTTCGGCCAGTCGGACGCCGACGCTGACGCCGAGGAGGTCGATTTTTCCACTCAGGAGGCGCTCGGCACCTGTTCCAAGTGCGGCGGCCGCGTCTATGAGCATGGCATGGCCTATGTCTGCGAAAAGGCCGTGGGCGCCGGCAAGACCTGCGATTTCCGTTCCGGCAAAATAATCCTGCAGCAGGAAGTCGCGCGCGCCGACATGCAGAAGTTGCTGGCGACCGGCAGGACCGATTTGTTGAAGGGCTTCATTTCCAACAAGACGCGGCGCAAGTTCTCCGCCTACCTGGTGCGCGATCCGGCCACCGGAAAAGTGGGCTTCGAGTTCGAACCCAGGAGCCCCAAAGCGGCGCCGAAGGCGGGAGCCAAGCCGGCGACCAAGGCAGTCGAGGCAAAGCCGGCGACAGAACCGAAGGCTGCGCCCAGGAAATCCGCGGTCAAGAAACCAGCGGCCAAAAAGCCCGCCGCAAAGAAGCCCGCGGCGAAACCCGCCACCAGGAAAACGGCTGCCAAGAAAGCCGGATGAGGGTAGCGGTGCCTGCCGCCCGCGCCATCATCGATTTCTGGTTCCTGCCGGCGGACCATCCGGGCCACGGGTCTTATCGCCCGGAATGGTTTCGCAAGGACGACGGCTTCGATGCCGCCATCCGCGAACACTTCGGTGCCGAGGTCGAAGCGGCCTTGGGCGGAACGCCGGGCAAGGTATCGGACCAGGAACTGCTGGCGCACATCCTGCTGCTCGACCAGTTCACCCGCAATATCTTCCGCAATACGCCGCGCGCCTTCGCCGGCGACGCGCAGGCGCTGAACCTGGCGCAAAACCTGGTGTCCAGCGGGCGCGACAAGAATCTGTCGCCCTGGCAGCGCTGGTTTGTCTACCTGCCCTTCGAGCACAGTGAATCCCTGCTCGAACAGGAGCGTTCGGTGGCGCTGTTTGCCGCGCTTAGGCGCGAGGTGCAGAGCGCGGCATTCGACAGTGCCCATGACTATGCCGTCCGGCATCGCGAGGTGATCGCCCGCTTTGGCCGTTTTCCGCATCGCAATGCCATTCTTGGTCGCGAGTCCACGGCGGAGGAAGTCGAGTTCCTCAAGCAACCCGGCTCGTCGTTCTGACACTTCGTCAAGCCGCTGCCCGGCGGCGGAATGCACGACGGCTGCTATGATCATGGCAAACGCGGCGTGGCCTCGCGCCTGGCACGCGGAGGAGAGAGGCAATGACTCAGACGGTCGCGGTGCCGCTGTGGGCGTTCGTCGTACTCGCCGGCCTTGCCGCCTGGGCGACACTGGTGCTGTTGCTGGTGCCCGGCATGCGCTGGTTTTTCCGCCGCCGCATCCGTCTGGTCCTGCACCAGATCGGCAGTCGCCTGCAGATCGAGTTGCCCTCCTTCAAACTGACCCGGCGCCAGGTGCTGATCGACCGCCTGTTCCATGACGCCAAGGTGCAGGCCGCGGCAGCCGCCAGCGCCACGGAAAGCAAGGAAGCGCTGAGCGAAATCTGGCGCCGCGTCGATCGCTATGCACGCGAGATCGTGCCCTCCTTCAATGCCTACGTCTATTACCGCATCGGCTATGCCCTGGCGCGCGCCGCCGCGCGCACGCTCTACCGGGTGCGCATCGGCTTCGTCGACGAGGCGGCGCTGGCGCGGGTCGACCCCCGCTCGACCATTGTCTTCGTCATCAACCACCGCAGCAACATGGACTACGTGCTGGTCGCCTTTCTTGCCGCCGAGCGCGCCACCCTCTCCTTCGCGGTCGGCGAATGGGCGCGCATCTGGCCGTTGCAGCAGTTGATCCGGGCCATGGGCGCGTATTTCGTGCGGCGCAATTCGGGCGATGCGCTGTATCGCACGGTACTTTCACGCTACGTGCAGATGGCGTCAGAAGCCGGCGTGACCCAGGCGGTGTTTCCCGAGGGCGGCCTGACCGTCGACGGCCGGCTGCGACCCCCGAAATTCGGCCTGCTCGACTACATGCTGAAGACCTTCGACGAACGCGATGGCGACGACCGGCGCGACCTGGTCTTCATCCCGGTCGGCCTCAACTATGATCGTGTCCTGGAAGACCGCAGCCAGCTGCTCAAGCTGCGTCCCGAGGTGCCCCGCCCCGGGCGCCTGCGCGGCGTGGTCGTCACCGCCGGCTTCCTGCTGCACAACATCTGGCAGATGCTGCGCGGCGGCTGGCATCGCTTCGGCTATGCCTGCGTCAATTTCGGCACGCCGCAGTCGATGCGTGCCTGGGCTCGCGAGCACGGCCTGCATTTTCCCGCGCTGGACGATGCACAGCGCCGTGCCGAAGTGGGCCGCGTTGCCGCGCGCCTGATGGACGCCATCGGCGACGTCATCCCGGTGCTGCCGGTATCGCTGGTGGCCGGCATCCTGATGCGGGACCCGACTCGGGCCATGAGCGAGCTCGAACTGAAAGCCGCCGCCCACGCCCGCATGCAGGAACTGGAGGCGCGCGGCGCGCACCTCTACATCCCGCGCCACGACCATGACTATGCCTTCGGCGTCGGCCTGCGCATGCTGACATTGCGCCACATCGTGCGCGAGGAGGATGGCCTGTTTCGGCCGGCTCCCGGGCAGCTCGATGCGCTCGCTTACTACGCCAATGCCATCGCCCACCTGGACGCACCGCCGCTGGCGGCGGCTGCGACCGGCTGATCAGCGGTGGCGTTGGCCGCTGTGGTGGCTGGCCGGCTTGGCGCCGCCGCCTCTCGGGCCACGACTCTGCCATCCGCAAGCGAGCCTGATTTGGTAAGTTTGGGTTTGCTGCGCAACGTTCCCCACAGTACCACGTCGTCAAACCCGAGGTCCAGCCCCTCCTCACCGGCGCGGCTTTTTTTCAAGCCCGAGTTCATACAACGTCAGGCTGAAAGGCTCGAATGAAAGCGTGAACCCGCTTCCGCTCGCCTTGGCGCGGTGAGTGAAAACGCGCACACGGTCGGGCTCGTCGCGGCTGTTCATGACTTCGGGCGTCAACGCGCCGTCCGAGTTCCTTAACACGAAAGCCTGAGCGCTGCGGACTCCTTGCATGAAGCCGGTAAGGATGGTGCTGACCTCGATCGTCCTCTCGGTGGAGTTGACCCCGTAGAGCCGGAGCGTCAAGCCGTCAGGGCTCAGCGTGGCGCTGAAGTCCGGCTCCGCCAGATGCGATGGCAAGCGCGCGCTCGACCCAGACACCAGATGTTCCACACGCAGGGGATAGGAGCCGACCGCCCGGGCGTAGAGCCGTTGGGCGTGGTAGGTGGGCGCGACGTAGAGCCACCCAGGGCCCGTGAGGATGATGCCGGAACCGAATGAATCGATGAGATTGGACCGGATGGCGATCTCCACCGAATCGGCGTGCCGGTGCATGAGGTTGTGGTAGCGCGAGCAATGCAGCGCGTTGGCCAGCGTTTGCAGCGAGCCACGGCCCAGTTCGAAGTCTCCCGCCGTGGTGTTCCATTCTGTGACAGCGAGGCGCACCGCGCGGCCGGCCCCGAACCTGCGGATCTGATCCTCCAAGCCGCGGAAATCCCGCTCCATGCCCTCGATATCCGCGCATCCGTAGTGGTGCGGACAAAGGTAATCTAATTCTCTTCAAGACCGCCCCAGTAGGTCTGCGCGAAAGGGGCGCGACTGTCCGATGGTCCGATGCACTGGTCCCATTCGTAGGTTTCCATCGCCGACCCGCCGAAGCGGATCACGCCGGGCTGGAGCGCCCGAATCGCTTCCGCCACATCGGCCCGCCAAAGACCCAACACAGCGTCGTCGCCAATCAGGGAGACGCGGTCAAGCCACGGAGTGCCTGGTCCTTCGAAGTCGAGGGGCAAGCTGGCCTCATTCACGCTGCGCCAGGCCCTCAGGACCGCTTCAACGGGCCGCCACTCCTCCCCTGCCTTCCCAAGTGTCACCGGCGCCGCGGCGGCTCCTCCGCCCCCGTGCAGGGTTGCGCGCACCGGCACGCCGCCGCTGCCGCGCACGTGAAGGCGGAGGCGGTAGTTCACGCCCTCCTTCAGATAGAAACCATCCTGTGAAATCCCAGCCCTCGCCCTGGCAGTCGGCAGTTCGATCCGCAGGCTCCTGTTGCCGTTGAATGGCCCGTTCGTATCGAAGGAATACCGCGCGAGATGCACCGCGCCGTCCGGATACCACGGGCGATACGGCTTATCGACCTCGCGTTTGTAGGCCACTTTCCACAGCGGGTCATCTTCAAAGCTGGTGTTCGCCACCTGCTGCGCCAGGAGGCTCGGGATCAGGTTGCAGAGCGGCTCGATGAACTGCCCCCCCTGCTTCGGATCGATCGGCCGGGCTCCAAGACGCTCGGCCGTGATGCGGATCTGCTCATGACCGCCAGCCGACACCGGTTCGAGCCGTACATCATCAAACCACGCCTTGCCCGTACCCTTGCCATACCCAATGTCATCCACGCGGATCACCGGCGCTTTCCCGTCGGCGTACACCCATTGTTTCCACACGCTGAGCCTTTCGACCTCCTCGAACCCCGCGTTCCCAAGCTGCGGAGGGCTCTGAGCAGAGGCTGACGCTGTCCAGGCGAACAAGCTCAGGCCGAGGAGTATCCGGAATGCACTAGTAGGTGACATGGCAGTTGCCTCCCATTTTGCCGGCACGAAGTCAAAACCTTTTCGGGCGTGGCATCCGCCGTAAATGCCAGCCGCATGAATAACCCCCACTGGGAGCGTTGGCATCTTGCCTGCGCGGACCGTGCCTCTCCATCCACTCGCCGGCAGGATGCCGGCGATCCCAGTCCAGACGCGAAAACTCCGCCGGTCCCCTGACAGAGCCCCTAACCTGGCGAGCCTTCAAACAAGCCCACGGCGTCAATCCGCGTGGAAGACCTCTTCCATCGTTGACCACCACTCCCCCTGCGTGTGCATGGGGATCGGGACCTGGCAAGGATCGGTCTCCTTCCACCAACGCTGCGTCTCCGGGTCGGCGGCCATCCTGGCCATGTCCTTCTTGTAGTCCTTGCCGACGTACTCAAAGAAGCTGAAGAGATACCAGTGGTCGTTATCGACCTGCTTGAGGTAGATCGAGTAGTTGCGGATGTTGCACTCGCGGATCTTCTTCACCACGCTCGGCCAAGGCTGGGCATGGAGTTGCTTGTAGTACTCAAGCTTCTCCGGCTTCACCCCAATGACCATGCCGTAACGCTGCGGTGTGGTCGGCACATGCGCGCAGCCGGCGAACACCAGGCAGGCGGTACTGGCCAGAATCATGCTCAACGCTTTTCGGATTTCCATGTTAGGTCGTTTCGTTTGAGTTGTGGCTTTGCTTGCCTGGGAGTGTGTTTCGCGCCTCAAGTCGCCGTCAATAAATATCCCGAGCAACCTGGTGGGTAATGGCGAGGTGCGCATCTCAGTTTTGTCCGTGCACTGTAGTGAGTAGGCAGGTGCTCGACTCACGGCTTTCGTTCTTAACGCAGACGCAAGGACGCAAGGGCTAAAGGAATCGGGGGATCCATTCTCCTTCGCGTCTTCGCGTGAGCTCTTCTGCTCCTCGCTTGCCTCCCCCGCTCTCTTCTGGTTCACGCGAAGGCGCGAAGCCGCGAAGGAAATCAGGGGAGCTTGTCGCACTGGGTCAGGAAGAACTCGCGGGTCCAAAGGTCCAGTGAGGGCAATTCATGACTTTTGACGAACCGGCGGACGTCATCGCGGGCCTGCGTCCAATCGGTCGCATTGATCTTGCGCCGCAACTGCTCGAGGCACCACTCGCGATCCGTTGCCGTCACCGTACCCCGCCACGGACCGGTTTGAGCCAGCGCCGAGGCTAGCAGCGCATAGTTGATCGCTGTCCTGCGGGCCGTAAACCAAATGAAGTCGTACCAATCGCGTCCCTTGAGATACTCCCGGCAGAGCAAGGCGTGCACCTTTCCGGCGAACAAACTGGGCAGGGCGAACACGCGCACCGCTGAGGGGAACGGGTAGTCCAGGACCTTCATCTCGAAGGTGGCGCCCTCGGGCGGGTTTGTGTCCACTTCCAGCTTGATGCGGAGCTTGCGCTGCGGTCCGGTCCTAGGCTTGTAGTTCATCACCAGCAGGCTGCCAATCGAACCATCTTTGAGGAATGCCTTGCGGACCGCCTGGTCCAGTTTCGAACGGTCGTCCACCTCCAGGTCGTAACCATACGCGCTCAGTTCCCGGGCAAGGACATTCAGATACGGCGTGAGGACGAGAGCCGCGTTAGGCGACTGCAAGGCGAAGTCTAGGTCCTCGGAAAAACGGTTCAGCCCGTGAACGATGCGAAGACAGGTGCCGCCATGAAACGCCGCCTTCTGGAAGAAGTCCGTTCGGCCCAACCCGGCCAGTATGATCTCCTGCGTGATCTCCCGCAAAGCCTGCTCCTCCTCAAAGGTCGAGCGACAGCCGTAACCGTCGAGACGATCCTGGATTAGTCGAACGCTCATAGGTTCAGGTCCTTTCTCAAACCGTCAAGAAACCGACGCACTCTTCGGAACGTGTATTGGCCCGCAAGCCCGTCAAACGAACTTGCCGCCAAGTCACCCAGCGAACTTTCTTCTATACGCAAGCTCTCAACGAGTGGACGCCGCGAATCCCAGTCGCACTTGTGCGCGTAAACGTAGTCGGCGAGGGCCTTCAGCGGGGAGGCCAGGAAGAAGCGGTTGCCAGGGTCCGTTTCGACGCAGCCCACCCCGGCGTAAAGCGCCCGCTGCGGAATGCGTGTGAAGCTAAACCGTCCCACCGGAGTATCAAACTCGCGCGACCGATCAAGCGATACGCTGGTAATCGTATAGACCGCCTCGGGAATCCAACCGTGATAGGACAAAGCCGTCTCCAGGCTGATGTAGCTCGGACCGTAAACGCGCTGCGCCAAAGCGAGAGGATCGACTTTGGCGCGCAAATACCGGGGTGCCAGACAGTAAAGTCCCCTGTGGATGCGCACGATTTCTTTGGCGGCAACCGCTCGTTTGAGCAGGCTGAACTGCCGCCCCAGACTGCCCCCAACCCAGCACACCACTTCCGCGCGGGTGAAAACACCCCCGTGTGCTTTTTCGACCGCAATCTCGGTGACGCACTGCATTTATGTAAGAAACTGGCATATTTCGCCAGTTTTGTCCATTTATTTGCAGCAGTTCTCCTCTTTGAGTTCTCTGTGTTCTCTTGTGGCCATTCCATCTGTGGTTTCCAGGTCAGAGGCTCCTGCCTTTGGGGTTGTTCACCCCTCGCAGCACTTCGCCCTGCGTGATGATCGTCAGGTATGCGCGCGGTTGCGTGTCCGTGGGCGCGTCACAGGTGAACTTGAGCTGGTTCGAACCCGGCTCGAGCAGAGGCGTATCTCCTTGAGGCTTTACCTCGCTGATGAGTTCGCCGTTGGGACCGTAGAGCTTGCAGTCGGTTGGCGAACGGAACTCGAGGTAGCATCCACTCTCCATTTCCACGGGGAAAACCACCTTGCGACCGCCGACGGCCACCGATGGGTTGCTCCACTTCGCCTTGAGCGTCGGCAGCGCGCGGATGGGGCTGACCAGACACGTCGCGTCGCCCTTCGGGGGCAGGTCGTTGTAGTACAGGGTGAGGCTGGAAATGGCTCCGTGAACGATGCCCTCGCGATAGATGGAATACGGATCACCGTACGGCCACGCGTGGTCCGCGAAGCGTTGCGCCTCGGGTTCGACCAGCTCGAAGTAGCGCCAGCCGGTGAAGTCGATGTCGATGTAATTGTCGGAGATGCCACTCACGAGATGCTCGGGGCTGCGCAACTGAAGGTTCAGCGTCTCGCCCTTGCCGTCGCCGCGCACCCAGACGCCCAATGCCTCGTGTCCGCTCAGGTTGGAAGCCGGCTCGAACTTCCTCACCGCCCTGGCCCAGGCACCACGCCGTGTGTCAGTCGTATTCGACGCGGTGAAGCGCCCGCTGACAGGTCCGACCTTCACCTGTTCCTCGGTGAAGTCGAGTTTCGCTGTGACACCCTGCTGGGCGGCCACCTCGCCAAAATCCTGCGGGTTGGCGAAGTCAGCAATCGTGATCTTGCCCGGCGCGTCGTAAGGCTCGGCCGACATCAGGGCTTCGATCC